>ENA-OWPJ01001178-OWPJ01001178.1-human-gut-metagenome-genome-assembly--contig:-NODE-1178-length-12451-cov-3.43756_pt1 | contig 12451 bp, 10 predicted proteins | sample MGYA00248264_ERZ651846 | MGnify/ENA primary metagenome ERZ651846 (study PRJEB26924, sample SAMEA4378271) | human gut metagenome | biome: human gut; feature: human-associated habitat; material: faeces...
TTCCATCGTACTGTTTATTTTGGTAATTGCGACAAGTATATCACGTTCATACACCAGTGTTGTGGTAACTGGTGGGCTGTTGACTGCGATATTGATGTATACAGTGAGGGTAAGTTATCGATTGTATAGAAGGTCAAGCATGAAAGTTGATGGCCCACGCAAAAAAGCAGTTATTATCGGTGCTGGTGATGCAGGCTACATATTATTGAAAGAGATTATTCAAAACGATAGTTTCCATGTCGAAGTTGTTGGTTTTGTTGATGATAAGCGATATAACAATATGGTGTCAGGATATAAAGTATTAGGTGATACATATGATTTACCGGAGATTGTAAGTAAATATGGTATAGAAGAAGCGTTTATTGCGATTCCTAGTGCTGATAAAACAAATCTTAGACGTATCAATGATATTTGTCAGTCATGTAAGCTGGAAACAAAGATTATGAAGCGCGGGGATAAAATTATCGAAAGCGATTTAGAAAAAAAATATGATGCAAAAAAATATCCTGTACAGGATATCAGTATTGAGGATTTACTAGGTCGTGGAGAAATACATTTGGATCAAGACGAAATTCAGTCTTATATCACAGGAAAAGTAATCGTTGTAACTGGAGCTGGTGGATCCATTGGTTCAGAGCTATGTCGTCAGATTGTGAAATTTAATCCAAAAGAATTAGTGATGATTGATATCAACGAAAATTCTTTATATATGTTAGAACAGGAATTCAATCGTAACAGAGTACATGGTACATTAAATCCTGAGATTAAAATTCTATCATTAATTGCTTCTATTCGTGAATTTACAGCGATTAGTGATATCTTTAAGGAAAAACAACCATCAGTTGTCTTCCATGCGGCTGCGCATAAGCATGTGCCATTGATGGAAACACGTCCAATGGAGGCAATTAAAAACAATGTCTTTGGGACAAACAATGTCATCAAAGCTTGTATCAAAAACAACGTTTCAAGGTTCATTATGATCAGTACAGATAAAGCTGTTAATCCAACCAATGTAATGGGTGCTACAAAACGTATGACAGAAATGATTATGCAGGCAAATGGTAAGAATGGTGTCACGAAGATGGCAGCTGTTCGTTTTGGAAACGTGTTAGGATCAAACGGTTCTGTCATTCCAATCTTCAAACAGCAGACTGCAGAAGGTGGACCTGTTACTATCACTGATAAAAAGATTATCCGTTATTTTATGACGATTCCAGAAGCAGCTCAGTTAGTATTACAAGCTGGCTATTATGCAGATAAAGGAGAAATCTTCGTATTAGATATGGGAGAACCTGTGAAGATACTTGATTTAGCAGAAAAAATGATTCGTATGTCAGGTTTTAAGCCATATGAAGATATTGATATCGTGGAAATTGGTTTACGTCCAGGTGAAAAAATGTATGAAGAATTGAAACTGGATGGAGAAACAAGAATAAGAACAAAGAATGATTTGATATTTAAAAACAATATCATGGACATTACAATAGATGATATTAATGAGAAACTAAATATTCTGAGTAAGAAATTACAAGACAACGTTTCAGAAGCAGAATATAAAGAAACAATGTTAAAAGTAATTAAAGATAAAAGCATAGATTAGGAGTGAACATATGTATCAAAACTATATTAAAAGAATGATTGATTTTATTATGGCATTGATAGGAATTATTATTTTGTCACCAATTCTATTAATTTTATCAATCATTATAAAAGTTACTTCACCAGGCCCAATTTTATTTAAACAAAATCGAGTCGGAAAAGATAATGTCGAATTTAAAATTTTGAAATTTAGAACTATGAGGATTGATACACCAAAAGATTGTCCAACTCATTTGTTAGATAATCCTGATCAATATATAACAAGAGTTGGAAAATTCCTAAGAAAAACTAGTTTAGATGAATTACCTCAACTTTGGAATATTCTAATTGGAGATATGGCAATTATTGGACCAAGACCTAGTTTACCTAATCAATATGATTTAAATGATTTAAGAGATAAAAATGGTGCTTCAAAAGTAAAACCTGGTTTAACTGGACTTGCTCAAGTGAGTGGAAGAGATGAATTGGAAATTGATATTAAAGCAGCTTTAGATGGACAGTATGTTAAAAATATAACATTTATTGGGGATTTAAAATTGTTTTTTAAAACGTTTATAAGTGTTTTAAAGTCTGATGGTGTGAAGGAGGGTAAGAAATGAAAAAAGTGCTAATAACAGGATCTAATGGTTTTGTAGGTCAAAATCTGATTTCAAGTCTTTCAAATAAGTTTGATTTGTATGGGTTAGATAGACATCAAACAAGAAATTTACCTAAATCAAATTATTATATAGGGGATTTAGGTGATTTGAATTTATTAAAAAAGGTTTTTGAAGAAATAAAGCCAGATGTATTAATACATCTGGCTGCAATTGTTCATAAGAACAATGCAGATACAAGTGAAAAAAATTATAATTTTATTAATTTTGAGTGTAGCAAGCAATTGTTTGATTTATGTGAAAAATATAGAACACATGTTATTTTTTCAAGTACAATAGAAGTTTATGGAGAAACAGAGGAAAGAATAATAAATGAAAACTCAAAATGTAATCCAAACTCATATTATGCAAAAAGTAAATTAAAAGCTGAAGAATATTTAAAATCATTAAATTTAAAGTATTCTATATTAAGATTTACGCCACTTTATGGAAAAAATTTCACGCTAAATATAGATAAAAGAGTTTTTTTAAAGAAAAACAAAATTGCATATTATTTTAAAGATGGGCAATATTCATTTGATTTTTGTAGTATTAATAATGTTTGTGATTTTATCGTGAATTTAATTGATAAATATGAAAAAAATGATATTTATGTTCTTTCTGATTCGAATACAATGACTGTAAAAGAAATTATTCAAATGCATAAGAAAAACGGCAATTGTAAAATTATAGTCAAAATGCCTTACTATTTTTGTGAATATACAATATTGATAATTGAAAAAATCTTAACTTTTATGACAAAGAAAGATGTTTTTTTATCTAAAAGGAATTTCAAAAAATTATTTGCTTCTAAAAAATATGAAGATACAAAACTTAAAAATGTAAAATTTAAATGGAATATTGAAAATACGATTTATGGTGAACATTATGAATAAAAAAATACTTGTTTTATGTAATCATAATATCGTTTTATATAATTTCAAAAAAGAACTTATAAAAGCATTAAAAGAAGAAGGCTTTGATATTTATATTTCAATGCCCTTTGATAACAGTTTAAATTATTTTGAAAATGAATTAAAATGTAAATGCTTTGAAACACAAGTTGATAGAAGAGGGTTAAATCCACTAAAAGATTTAAAGCTGTTTAGAAAATATAACCATTTAATTAAAATAATTAAACCGGATCTTATTTTTGCTATGACGATTAAACCTACTATTTATGGAGGCATTTGTTCTCGAATACATAGAATTAATTTTATTACTAATATAACAGGAATTGGTACGACTTTTCAAAATAATAGTCTATTGAAAAAAGTTATAATATCTTTATATAAAAAAGCATTACATAACTGTAAAGCATGTTTTTTTGAAAATGAGGAAAATAAAAAAATTTTTTTAGAGTATGGTATTGTAAATGAAAAACAGGCAATTACAGTTAAAGGTGCTGGAGTTAACTTAAATGAATTCAGAATACAACCTCAGGTTAAGAAAGATTGCTTAGTATTTAGCTTTGTAGGTAGAGTAATGAAAGAAAAAGGAATTGATGAGTTTTTATACTGTGTTGAAAAATTAAAAGCAAAAAAAGATATAGAATTTAGAGTTTATGGATTTTGCGAAGATGATTATTTAAAACAATTGAAAAAATTAGAAAAAAATGAAAATTTCAAATATTATGGTTTCGTGAAAGATATGAAAAAAGTTTATAAAGAGTCAGATGTGATTGTATTACCATCATATCATGAAGGGATGTCAAACGTTTTATTAGAAGCGGCAGCATGCGGAGATGTTATTATAACGACAAATATTTATGGATGTAAAGAAGCAGTCGATAATGGAAAAACTGGATTTTTGATAAGGAAAAAAAATAAAGAGGAATTATTAGAGTGTATAAAATTAATATCAAAAATGAATTATAATGATATAAAAGAAATGGGTGTTGCAGCTAGAGAAAAAATGGTTATAGAATTTGATAGAGAAAAGATAAATCAAATTTATTTAAAAACTATAAACGATAAATTTTAATTTTAGAGGTGATGAAAGAAAATGAAAAAGATCATTCATGTTTTAAATACAAATAGCTTCTCTGGTGCAGAGAATGTAGCGATTACTATTATCCAAAAAATTAACGAAAAAACTGATTATATTTCATGCTATGCATCATATGATGGCCCAATTAATGTATTTTTGAATGAAAAAAAAATAAAACATATAGTGTTTGAAAAACTGTCTGTTAAAAATATAAAAAAAATTATTAGGGATGAGAAACCAGATATATTACATTGCCATGATTTTACTGCAAGCGTTATCTCGAGCTTAGCCAAAGGAAAATCCAATGTTAAAATTATATCGCATTTACATGCAAATCCTGTATGGATAAGAAGTATAAATTTAAAAACATTAATTTATAAAATTTGTTTGAAAAAAATTTCAGTAGTTTTAGCAGTATCTAATTCTATATTTGATGAGTTTAAATTCACAATAGAAAATAAAAAGATGATTTCAAATCCTATAGATATAAAAAGTATTATTAAAGAGTCAGAGTCGTGTCATTATGATGATCAGCAGGAGTATGATATTTTATTTTTAGGAAGATTAGAAAGTCCAAAGGACCCTTTAAGATTTATAAATATTATAGCAGAATTGCAAAAGAAAAATAAAAATATCAGTGTTGCAATGGTTGGTGATGGTAAATTAAAATCTGAATGCGAATTATTAATAAAAAAATTGAATTTATCAGACAATATCCATCTTAAAGGGTTTAAATCAAATAGATTAGCATTTATAAAACATTCTAAGATATTATGTGTGACCTCTGTTTGGGAAGGATTTGGATTAATGGTAATAGAAGCTTTAGCACTTTCAAAGCCAATTGTTGCAAGTCCTGTAGGCGGATTACTTGAAATTATAAATGATAAATGTGGATGTTTTTGTTCGACGAATAAAGAATATGTTGATGAATTATTCAATTTATTAAGTGATAATGATTATTATAATCAGAAAGTTGAAGCTAGTAAAAAAAGAGGTTATGAATTAGATAATATAAAAACTTATATACAAAATCTTATAGAAATATATGAAAAGATATAAGAGAAAGGGGTACAAATGAAAATTGCAGTTGTTGGATTATCTCCAAAAGTTGGTGGAGTAGAAACATTTATTATAAATATGTTCAGAAGCTTATACCAAAAACATGATTTCTACTTTTTAACATCATATGATGAAGATGTTTGTTATAAAGACGAAATACTTAAAAATAATGGAAAAATCATTAAATATTGTCCAAGACGAAGTAGTTTGATTAAGTGCAGAAAGGATCTAAATAAATTTTTCAAATCAAATAGAGTAGATGTGTTATGGTTTAATTGCTGTAGTTTAAGCTCAATAGAAGAAATTAAAATTGCATATAAAAATAATATTTCAAACATTGTAGTTCATAGTCATAACTCCAAAAATATGGGAAGCAAATTAACATTCCTTTTACATACCTTAAATAAGCTTATATTAAACAGATTTGTTTATAACACCATTGCATGTTCAAATATAGCTGCCGATTGGATGTTTAATAATACTTTACGAAAAAATACAAAAATATTGCATAATGCAGTTAATGCGAAAAAATTTCAATATAATAAAAATCTTGATATAAAAATGAGAAAAAAATTAAATATAGAAAAGGATTGTAGTGTTATTGGACATGTAGGCAGATTTCATTTTCAAAAAAATCACAAATTTTTAATAAATATATATGAAAAATATTATAAAATAAATAAAAATTCAAGACTGATTTTATGTGGCGAAGGTGAGGATAAGGCGTCTATAAAAGAATATGTTAAACAGAAAAATATAGAAAATAATGTTCTATTTTTAGGAAATAGAAATGATATGGAGCAAGTGTATCAATGTATGAATATGATTGTTTTTCCATCATTATTTGAAGGGCTACCTTTTGTTTTAATAGAGGCGCAAGCATCAGGTATTCCGTGCTTAATCTCAGATAATATTTCTAGAGAGGTTGCGATAACTAATTTAATTCATTTTAAAAGTTTAAGTGATGATCCTGAATTATGGGCAAATTGTGTGAAAAATCTGATTGTATATGAGAAAAAGAGTACTTTAGATGAAATTGTGAAAGCCGGATATGATATTGAGGAAAACGTTAAGAATTTTGAAAAAATTTTGAAATTAAAGTAGGTGAGAAGATGGATTATAAGTCATTTTTAATTTATGGAAGTTGTTTGCTTTTAATGATATTATTTGCTTATTTATATACATACTTTGAGAAATCAGATAAATGCTTTTGTAATATAAAAGTTAGATTGATTTGTAAATTACTTTTAATATTGGTTCCAACAATTTTAGCTGGAATACGTTATAATGTTGGAACTGATTTTTTAACATACATTAAGATGTATGATAACTTAAAGGGAATAGAATGCATTGATTATTTTACAAAATATGCAGCTATTTTTGATATTGAACCTTCTTTTTATATAATAAGCCGTTTTGCATATTTATTCTTTGATTCAGTTAAAGTAGTTTTTTACATTTATGAATTAATAATTGTTATTTTCGTGGTTTCAGCTTTAGAAAGGTTCAATGTGAGAAAAATGTTGCCTCTATCAATTTATATTTTCTTTTTGTATTTTATCCCAATAAGCTTTAACCTAATCAGACATACTGCAGCATTGGCTATAATATTTTATGCTTTATCATATTTTTATGAAGAAAAATATTTTAAATTTATTATTTATGTATTTTTAGCAACTTTGTTTCATAAAACTGCAATTATTTTTTTTCTAGTATTATTTTTTATACCATCCAAAAATGAAAAAATCAATACAATGAAAATTAAGATATATTATATAATGATAGTATTATCTCCATTGATTTTAAATATAACAATGAGATTTATAAAATATATTCCATTTCTTTCAAGCTATTTTGAAAAATATAATGTAAATTTTAATAATTCAGGATTTGGCTTTTTGATTTTCATATTACCTACTATGTTACCAATAATTTATATGTGGAAAAAAGGTGAAAAACAAAATATAATCCAAAGTACGATGAATGTATATTTGCTAACTATACCTTTATCATATCTTGGCTATTATTTGTCATGGGCAGGTAGAATGGCTGATTATACAAGGTTGTTAGAAATTGTTTTATTGCCTTGGCTATTAACAAAACAAAATCAAAAAGAAAAAAAATATATATTATTATATTTTATATTATTTTATTTATTCTATTATATATATATGTATATGTTTTTAGGAAATAATGAGATTTTCCCTTATCAAGTATGGTAGGTGTTAGCTGATTTAGGATCTATAGGCTTTATAAAAAATTTAAAGATTATGTTGAATGTTCTTAAAATACTTAATTTAATATTTTAATAACCGGAATCAACCACGGAGAAATAAGGTTGGTAGAAAGGATAAGGTATAAGACAATGACTGTTGTATAAGTTATTAATTGTATACCAGGTAAATTATTTGAAATTTTCAATTATTATTCCGATATATAAATCAGAAAAGTATTTAAAAAGATGTTTAGATTCCTTAATGAATCAAACGTATAAAGACATAGAAATTATATGTATATTAGATGGCGAGGATGAAATTTGTGAAAATATTGTAAAAGAGTTTATTCATATTGATAACAGATTTAAAATGATAAAGCAGATTAATTCTGGTGCAAATTTTTCAAGAAAAGTTGGTTTTCAAAATAGTTTAGGCGAATATGTCACTTTTGTAGATTCAGATGATTGGATTAGTGTTGATACTTTAGAAAAATGTGCTAAATCGTTAGAAAATAATGATTTCGATCTAGTAAAATTCGGATATGTTAAAGTAAATAATAAAAACAAGTATATATACTTTCCCATTACAAAAGCTTTTACTCTTATACAAGGAAAGCAAGAAGTTAAGAATATAGTTATAAATAATATGTTCAAAAACTACGATTTTAATCAAATGTGGGGACAAGTCATTAAAAAATCAAAAATAAGAGAAAATTTTTTTAATATGGACTTAACGATAGCTGAAGATTTGTATTTTAACTATAATTTGATAAATAGTATTGATAGTATACTGCTAATAGAAGACTGTTGTTATTATTATTATTTTAATAATAATAGTATAACTAAAACAAAAAATAAAGTTAGGCTATTAGGAGATTTTAATGATATCACCTATGTATATCAAAAGATTTTAGAGGATATAGAAAGTGATTCACTTTTTCAAAAAGATCAATTAAATTATATTTATTATTTTGTTTATAAAGAATTAATATTTTATATTTTTAGATGTTTAAATGTTACGGGATTAAGCTATAAAGACAAAATAAATTTTATCTTAAAACAAGCACAAACTGATTTTTATCTTAGAATTAAACAGAGGGTTAAGTATGATTTTATCAGAAATGATAAAAATGGATATAGATTGGTTTTCAAAGAAATGTACAATAATCATATAAAGAAAGCTTTATGTTATGCGATGCTTATAGAGATTTTTGTAAAAATAAAAAAATAAATTAGGAGAAAAGCTATATGAAAAGTAGTAAAGTTATATTTGTGAAAGCATATTTAAACCAGAATTTAGGAGATGATTTATTTGTAGATATTTTAGTTAAAAGATATCCTCAACATAATTTTATGATAATAGTTCCCAATAAAAATTATTATCATTTTTCTAAATATAAAAATGTTAAGTTGATAAAATTAAACAAGGTGAAAAAATTAATTAATTTTTTAAGCTTTAAATTAATTGATAAAAATATTTTTGAAAGTTATTATGAAAAAAAATGTGACTTAACTGTAACAATAGGTGGATCTTTATTTATTCAAAAAGAAAATTGGTATAAAAATTTCTTAAGAGAAAAAAATAATTTTTATACTAAACATAAAAATTTCTTACTAGGCTGTAACTTTGGACCATATTTTGATAGTCAATTTAAAGAAAACTATGAAAAGATATTTAGAGCATACTATGATATTTGCTTTAGAGATAACTATTCGTATAATTTATTTAAACATTTAGATAATACTAGGATTGCACCAGATGTTGTCTTTAATTATAAAACAGTAATTGACCAAGGGACAGATAAAGCAGTTATGATGTCTATAATTGATCCAGAAAAAAAACTTTCAGAAAATAAAATATCTGAGTATAAACAAAAGATTAAAGAATGTATAAATTATTTCCATAAAAAAAATTATCAAATTAATTTGGTATCTTTTTGTAATAATGAAGGAGATTTAGAATATATTAATAAGATAGTGGCTGAATTAGATGAAATGAATAATATTACTATCTATGATTATACTAATGATTTAGATAAAATTATTGATGTTATTAAACACTCAGAATATATTATTGCTACAAGATTTCATTGCATGATTTTAGGTTGGATAATGGAAAAGAATGTATACCCAATTGTATACAGTAATAAAATGAAAAACGTTATAGATGATGTTGGTTTTACAGGAAAGTTTACATACCTAGAGAATATAAATGATTTTAGTCCTGAAGACGTATTATTAAATAAAAATGTTAAAATTGATGTAGCTTTTTGGAGAGATAAAGCTTCAGAACAGTTTATAAAATTAGATAAATTTTTGGAGGATCACCATGAATAAAAGAAGATATATTCAATTAGGGTGTATGATAGGACTTACTCTACTTACTCAATTGATTACCTTAATAAAAATGTCAGTTGTAGCTAGTAATTTTGGAGTATCTGTTCAAATGGATGCATTTAATTTTTCTAATAATATTGCTTCATTTATTTTTAGTTTTATATCGACAGGAGTTGCTACAGTATTGATTCCTGCTTATATTTATAAGAAGAGTCCAACAGCAATTAATACATTTATAAGTGTAATTTATTTTTTCTCAATTGTTTCAGTCATTTTTATATTTGCATTTAGATATTCTATAGCTAGTATGTTTTCACCAAATAAGTTATTCATTACAACAGTTTGTAGTTTAATGTTTGTTATTTTAATTAGTCAATTTACAAATACAATTATAGGTGTAGCTAGTGCTTATCTACAATCAGAAAATGTTTTTAATTTACCTAAAATAATTGTTTTAATTACAAATTTAGTATTAACAAGCTTGACTCTATTAAAAAAAAATATGACAATTTATGATTATTCATTATTTATTTTGTTTACATCTTTTATTAGTATGAGTCTTCATATAATGTTAATTAAGAGATTTGATTTTCATTATAAAGTTCAATTTAATTTGAAAAACACGGATTTTAAAATAATGTTACATATTTTCATTCCTACAATCTTTAGTGCAGGTGTTTATCAAATAACATTATTAACTGATTCATTAATCGCCACCTCATTAGGCGAAGGACAAATATCATTATTGAATTATTCTAATTCTATAATGGGAATGATTAATATGCTTTTAACGACGAATTTAATAACTTTTATTTATCCTAAAATATCTAAAGATATCGAAAATGGAAATAATGATAATAAAGTATTTGAGTTTTTTCCATTATTCACTTTCGTTATGGTTCTTATAGTTGTTGGATTAATAACTATAGGAGAAGAAGGTATATCATTATTATATGAAAGAGGAGCATTTAACAGGGATTTTACTAGTGTAATATATATATGTACTATAATTTATTCTATTTCTTTACCAATAAATATGGTTAGAGAATTAGTTTATAGATCATTATATGCTCATGGTGACACTAAATTGACTTTCTATAATAGCGTAAGTGCTAGTATAATTAATTTTGTCCTAAGCATATTATTCTCGTTTTTTATAGGAATATATGGAATTATACTAGGAACGGTTATTACTTCGATTTTTTCATTAAGTAGAATCATATATAAATTTTGCAAAAAATATAAAATTAAAAACATAGAACCTTTTATTTTCATAGATATAATGAAAATTTTAGTTACTGCAGTTCTCACCGTTATAATAATATTTTTAATTCAAAATATCATTATAATAAACAATTCTATTTTATTTATATTATTTTATGGTATTCTAACTGTTTGCATTTATTTAGTTTTAATGCTATTTATGAAAGTTGAATTTTTTAAAGTTAAATTGTAGGGAGGTAGAAAAATGCATGCTTATTTAATAATTGCTTACAATGATTTTGAATTATTAAAATGTTTAATTAGAATGTTAGATTATCCATATAATGATATATATATTCATATTGATAAGAAATCAAAGAAGTTTAAACAAAATGATTTTATTGGTATTACTAAATATTCAAAATTATATTTTATAAAAAGAGAAAAAGTTTATTGGGGTGGATATTCTCAAGTTAATTGTGAGATCAATTTGTTGAAATCTGCAAAAAATAGAAAATCCTATTCTTATTATCATTTGCTTTCAGGAGCAGATTTACCAATAAAGTCAATTGAAGAAATTTATAATTTTTTTGAAAATAATTTAGGAAAAGAATTTATATCTTTTGATGTAGAAAATGAAAAAAATGGAGAATTTCTCGATCGAATAAAATATTATTATCCACTACAAGATATAATTGGTAGGAGAAATAAATTTTTTATTAAAATACAGCTTTTGTTTATCGAATTACAAAAAAAATTAAATGTAAATAGGATTAAAAATCGTAATTACATTTTTAGAAAAGGAACAAATTGGTTTAGTATTACTGATAATCTTGCAACGTATATTTTATCTAAAGAAGAAGAGATTAAAAGCATTTTTTCTAAAGGTTGGTGTGTAGATGAGGTTTTTTTGCAAACTTTAGCATGGAATTCAAAATTTAAAGAGAATATATATGGGGATAGTATGCGCTTATTTGATTGGAATCGTGGAAAACCATATATTTATAGAGAAGCTGACTTTTTTGAGTTAATTAATTCAGAAAAATTATTTGCAAGAAAATTTAGTAATTCAGTGGATCCGAAAATTATAGATACTATTGAATTTTATTTTCAAGAAAAAAATACTAATAAGTAAGTTTAAAAATGGAATCGTTCTCTTAATAATAAAGGATGATTCTTTTTTATATATAGATTTGAAATATTTGTAATTATCAGTTCTCAAAATTCATAGCAATACAGTACTAAACAAGATAATCGTTTTTTTAACAATATCAAATTATATAATCTTTATTTAAAAAATCATAAAAACGTTGATAATCTTTTATAAATGACTATAATTAAAGAAGAAGGGGGTAAGCAGTGATGAGAAAAATTATATTAACGTTTTTATTACTACTACCAATATTTGTAATGA
>ENA-OWPJ01001187-OWPJ01001187.1-human-gut-metagenome-genome-assembly--contig:-NODE-1187-length-12264-cov-2.61774_pt1 | contig 12264 bp, 20 predicted proteins | sample MGYA00248264_ERZ651846 | MGnify/ENA primary metagenome ERZ651846 (study PRJEB26924, sample SAMEA4378271) | human gut metagenome | biome: human gut; feature: human-associated habitat; material: faeces...
GTGGCAGCGTATGATGCATTTCATGTAATACATATTGTAATGTTGCATCTGCCTGAGTATATGCTTTTTGTTCTTGCTTCCCCTGATTTGCGATTTCTTCCTTCTGCAGTGCTTTACTATAAGATAATACGGATAATATCATCATACATAGTACCACAAAAATCATCAGGATAGAACTTGCGCCTAAGCCCACTTGTACATGTTTGCGTTTATCCTTATTCATGGGCGCACCTCCTGACGATAAAAAGATAACACAGCTGTTTCTTTATTCTGTTTTGTGATATGCATTTCACACAGATCGCCATGACTGCCTTCTTGTTTTATAGCAATTGTGACCTGATACATCGCTTCTTCCTGTTGTGGGACTCCCTCTTCATTTAAATAAAACTTTGATTTATATAAATAATCGTTTTCTTCATCAATCAGATTTTGGCCATAGATCAAAGATGTTTTTACATTTTTTGCATATAGTTGTTTATCTTTCGCATTGCTCATGACCAATACGCAAATACCTGAGGCAATTGTAAAAAAGAAAATCACGATCAATAACTCCATGAGAAAGGATAATGATTTATGGTGTTGATTCATGATAATACACCTCCACTTCTTAAGGCAATCATCAAGGTGTTTTTCACGCCATCATGCTCCATTGTGATATAAAGCTTATTGTTTTTTTCCTGAATTGTCATGGAATCCATCGCAAAACGCTCTTCCCCATATGACAGATTCACAGATAACTCATCTATTTGATATAGTTCTTTCAACATATGATTATCTACATAAAGATAGACCACCTCGTGATCGTTATGTAATCGTAAACAAGAATGTCCATCGATTTCTTCTATTGTGATTTCTTGATAACGATCATAATCTCTTACCATATTTTTTATATAGGAAGATGCCTGATAGACACTGTTTTCATCTTCACTGATTTTATGATAGCCATTGATTTGAAATAATAGGAGAAAAAAGCTGCAGATCACAAAGACCATAAACAACGAAAGTGAAAATAACACATCCACGGTATGTCTTCGCATGTCAGTTTCCTCCTTTTCGATAGACGCTTGTTTCTGGCATAATGTTACTGCCAACGTATTCATATCGGACTTTATAAAGATCTTCTTGCAGATACAGTCCATAATGCTCCTTAAGATAGCTTACATCTTCAGGATAAAATCCTTCTGTACTGTAGCATTCCAGTGCCGCTTTCTGGATTGCCTGTTTCACTCTGTCCAGATTTTTTTCATCTACTGTGGTATCTGTTTTCTGAAAGCCTATCGCAAAGATGACAAGCATACATACAAATGCCAGCAGCTGTAAAATCAAACGTATAGAATGTTTCATTATACACTAGCCATGATGCTCATCAGCGGCAGCATCACAGATAATAAGATTACCCCAACAATAATTGACAACAATATAACAATTCCCGGTTCTATCGTATTCAAAAAGGTAGAGATACTGTTATCTACATCTCGTTCATATAAGGCACTGACTTTCTTTAATACTTCTTCACTTTTCCCACTGTGAAAGCCGGTAAAGATCATATTGGCATAAACACCTTCATAAAGTTTTTCCTTCTGCATGGCTTCAATAAAGCCTTCTCCTTCATCAATATCTTTTAAACACTGGTGAATCTTTGTTTGAAGCAATGGATGTTCTACCACACCAGGCAGATAAGCAAGTGCTTCTTCACTGTCATAGCCACTGGATACAAATAAGGATAAAGCGTATGTCATCTTTGCCATTGTGATATTATAAAACAGCTTTTTCGTTAAGAAGAAACGTGACAACAATCCACCCTGCCCTTTATGTCTTGTGAAATACAGATAACCAGCAAATACCAGCAGGATGCTTAATATCACAAAAGATATCATCGCAAAGGTATTGCCAAAGCTCATCATCGTTTTAGAACTTCCCGACAAGATTGCGCCCATATTATGTAATACTTTATCGAATATAGGAAGTACTTTCCATATAATTAATAACACAATACACCACATCATCACTAACAAAATCATAGGATACACAAGTGCATCTTTTAAACTGTGTTTTAAGTTATCATTTCGCTCATAGTAAACAGCAAGCTCATTCATGACAGAATCTAAATGTCCGCTTACCTCTCCAATCTGCATCATTTTTTTCGCATAATCATCTATATATGGTTTGTCTTTTACTGATACATAAAAGCTTCCATTTTCTTTGATATCTTCACGCAAAGATAATAAATCCTGTTTTACGTGTTCCCGCTCGCAGCTTTCCAATATCACATCCATGCCATCTTCCAATGACAATCCACCCTCTAATACCATTGCCATACTCGTACAGAATTCGTACATTTCTTCATCATTCCATATATTTGAACTCATATCAAGCCCTCCTCAAATTAATATTCATACTTTGTAATGTATTCGCCATCATAATCTGCATGTGTAGATGCATAAGTTGGATCCATTCTTGTCCATGTATCTTTTTCAAATAATATCGCAGGATCTATCCAGCCTTTGCCTTCCAGCCAAACTTCCACCCACGCATGATAATCCCGTTCTGTATCTCCCACAATGACTTTGCATGGGATATGTTGGGAACGACACATGCCTGCCATGAGTGCCGCATAATCAAAACAAATACCTTTTTTCTTTTCTAATGTTTCATCAAGTATTGGAAGTACATAGTTATCTTTGACTTTCTCTAATTTATCGTAATCATAACTGATATCATTTACCACAAAATCATAAATAGACTTAACCCGTTTTAAAGCATTGTCATCATCTTTACATAATGCAAAGGCCTTTTGTATCGCCTCGCTGTTTTGATCATATTCCACGGTTTGATTGGGGTATAAAAATGGTATCTGTTCATTATCTAATTTCACATCGATATCCGCACCATATACTAACGCATATTTTCCTGTAGAAGGAACCTGAATACGAACTTCTAACTGATACGTTCCAGAACCATTCACCAGTGGAAATGTTTCATAAACACCTGCTTTATTTAAATCATACCAGTAGTTTCCTTTTTCATTGTTTGTGAGCCTGATTTTCATCTTGATGCCACTATCATCCAAGCGTTTGATACGAATATACCCAAGATTGGTATGACTATAATCAATATGTACTTTATGATCATCATCCTCCAGCACCTTTTCTTCAGGACTTTCAGCCAGCAGCAGTTCTTCTATTTTAGGACTTGGCGATGCTGGGAAATCAGATAAGGCTTCCTCTTCTTTGGAGGATGGTTTTGATGGTGTTACATCATTTGAATGATCATTACATCCATACAGCACAAACAAGAAAGAAAACAACAGACATAACAATCGTTTTCTTTTCATGTGTTCACTCCTTACGTCAGGTTCATTATATCATTTATCCCTTCGTTTTAGAAGAAAAGCGTTTACTTTACGTATGAAACATGGCATGATAAAATTATTTTTATAAATCATGTAACATTTGATGAATGAAACACGTCTAATTAGTGAAGATGATAGAGAGGGGTGATGACATGGATGCTTTTGAAGTCTTGTATCAAAAATATAAACAGGATGTTTATCATTACCTGTTATATCTATGTAAGAATCCATCTCTTGCGGAAGATCTGATGTCAGAAACCTTTTTAAAGGCCTATGTTTCTTTACATCAATTGAAGAAGGATGAACAGGTCAAGACATGGCTGTTAACAATCGCCAGAAACCAGTTTCTAAGTGACTGTCGTAAAAAGAAAATTACCGTATCCTATGAGGATTATATGGACAGCTTTGTGAAAGAACCCATTCCTTATGATATCTCTATGATCAAAGAACTCATTAAACAAAAGGATGAACGCAGTCAGCGCCTGTTTCAGATGCGATTAGATGGTTATTCCTATGCTGAAATTGCTTCTGCTTTACATATATCGGAAAATTCCTGCCGTGTCATTGATTTTCGTTTAAAACGATGGTTGAAAGAGGAACTGAAAAAGGAGGATGCCCTATGAATAAACTGCCTTGTGAGGTTGTGATGGATTTGATTCCATTAATTAAAGATCATGTTGCCAGTAAAGAAAGTGAAGAGCTTGTAAGAGCGCATATTCGAGAATGTGATAACTGCCGTCAGTATTATGAGCTATTGGAGGATACCTCTTTTGATGATCAAAAAGTCATAGAAACAATACGTCATAAACGAAATCTTTATTTAACATTTATCTTATTGGCTGGTGTAATTACAGGCTATCAGCTCTCCTTAAGCTACTACATGTTTATCAATGTATGGATCATGCCTGTGATTGGTATATTATGCCATATGATCAAACCAGTAAAAACTTATCGTCTGGCATTGATTTGCGCAGCAGTTTTCACTGTTTTATCCCTATTTGGCACTCTGTTACAATATGGCATTGATGATGGAATGATCTTGAGTACGCTTGCGATTTTTATCCTCATGTTTGTTCTTATCATGATTGGAAAACTATTAGCAATGCTGCTTCATTATGCATGGAAAGGAAGATGGAAATGAAAAACAATAAAATAAAAAGAAGCTTTGCATTACTTGCTGCTGTAATTATCATAATCGTATTGATATTTCTTGTGATTAGTTTTTATGGTAATCCTTTAACCCACAAACATATGCGCAAAGAAGCAGACGCTTATATGAAAGAGCACTTTCCTGGTATCACTTATGAAATCACAGAAACCCGTTATATTCCTAAACTAAACAGTTATCGTATCACTGTATTAGATAAAGATCATAACCATAAATTTACCATTTTGTACTATACAAAAAGTGGTGAAATGGATGATTCGTATTATTGGGAAACATGTGAATTTATTGATAATAAATATGCATCTATTGCGGATATGATGGAACAGGATATCCAAAAGACCTTACCTGAAAAAGATGCTTACTTAGAAATATACATTGATTGTGACAGTAAAAACATGCATCTGGATATGGAATTTCAGCCACAGCAAAACGATGTTCCTGTGACACTTTTCTATCATAGCAAAGAGAAAGAAACAGTGCCTATTTCAATGGAGGAATTTGAAAAAATATTAGAAATCTTACAGCCATTACCCGATAAATTTCATGTACATGTGGATACGATACGTGTGTATAATATCGAAGTTTCAATTCATAAACTAGAAGATAAAGATTATCTTCAAAAAGCACTGGACAAACGTAATACATCTATCAAAGATTTGAATCAATAGCTAAAAAAAAGGAACGCATGTTCCTTTTTCATAGTATTTTGTGTATAAGTGTAAACACATAGCATCAACGATAGCTACATTTCTTCTAACTTTCTTTTATATTCTATAACCGTTTCAATTCTTAACTTTACCTGTTCCACAATGGCTTTGATTCTAGTCTTATCCATAAAAGGATTCTTTGAAAAAATATCTTCTATTTCTTTTTCAAATCCTTTTAATTTAGATATATCCAGCCAGGACAAATCATCAACAAGCTCTAATTGCTTTTCTGGCAAAGGTTTAAAAGGTTTACTTTTATAAGCACTTCCAATCATCGTTGTTGGCTTTGTAGCCCAAAGAGAACTTCCACTATCAAATATCGGGGCAATGCGCATCCATTTTAAAGTATCAATATTATGTATTGCGCCAAAATTACGATAATGACGATCATAATTGGCAATCAAATAATCACAGACGATCATTTTGTTAATACTTAGCTGTGCATTTGGAATATGAAGAAATTGACATGCCTCTAAAAAATGCTTATATAGAGAATCATTTCCTCTTTGCTTAATTGTTCAATCTATATAATATGCAGAAACAAGTTTTTCAAACGTATTGATCATTGTCGGGCAAGCTGAATAATACAAACCATTTTCTTGAATCAGCGCATAAGGAACATAATCTTCACTATCAAGAATTCTATCATAAAGCTTTGTTGCAACAACTTCATTGAAAGGCTCTTGATTTGTAAAACTATTTCCACCTTTTAAAAAATAGCGCGTACCATTTATAATTTTCCATTTCTTTTTTAAATTTCCATCACTTGAGTTGTCTGGACTAAAGATATCTAAATCATCTGTATAATCAATTTGACCCATAAGCAAATTTCCCATGTCTTCACTAAAATCATTTTCAAAGAAATTAATATCTTTCCATTCAATATCAGAGTCATCTTTTACCCAATATTGATCACTTAAACTAAGCCCAAAACACTTTTCAAGTAATTCCATAGAAGAATCAATATTCATTTCTGCCATTGCTTCTTTAAATCTACTTCTAGAAGTAGGAATTTTTCCACCAATCATTGAAAGCTTTTCTTGTAATACCAGTTTTATATTCCATGATTCCTAAAGGTGCATATTCAGAATGGCTAATCTTTGTGATTTTAGTAATCGTATGTGTTTCATGATCATAAGAAAAATCCAATACTTCAATATTTTTATTCATTAGCTTATAATTCATATAATACACTCCTTCTTATCCGAATGTTTTAAATATTATATCATATCTTAAACACTGTTTCACTAAAATGAAGAATCATCTATCTTATCTATCTTATTCATACAACTTTCCCATATAAAACATTTTAGCTATCGTCTTAAAATCTGTATGTTCCCAATCAATTTCACTTTCATTGATTTCTGAAGCATCTTCCACCCAATTAGCTACTGACATCAAATATTCAGGTATGGTTAGATTATACCATTCTTTATGATGTTCTTGAAAGTCGTCAGCTAAAGCATTTAGAAAAGCAATAAAATCATCCTTATTTGAAATCTTATGAATTTCATCCATCATACAAAATACCTCCTCTTATATTACCATTATATCTTTTATTATGTATAAAGCATATCTATATTATCAAAAAGTTCATATGGATATGCTTTTTTTACTTATGGATCAATAACCGTAGGTGTTAATCCAATCCCCACGACTTCATTGACGATTCTTGTCCATGTGCCACAACCAACAATTCCATCTGCACTTAAGCCGTTTTCTCTTTGATATGCAACTAAAGCTGAGCGTGTATTTCCACCAAATATGCCATCTAATGTCTGCGTACTGTATCCTAACGCATTCAACGCATCCTGAAGAATCAATACATAAACACCACGACTTCCCTGTCGTAAGGTAGGATATCCTGCACTACATGCGGGCACACCATATCGTTTATCAAAATGTACCCATGTCGGTGTTAGATATTGTGGTTCTACATACACCCATACACCTAAATCATTGGCGATATTCCAAATACGATTACGTTGTGTTTGGGATAATGCCTGCCCTACATCAAAAGAAACGCCAGCATAGTGTTGTGACTGGCGCCCATGCCCACCTTCCCAGATACGTTTGAATGCATATCGAAATGGAATCGGTGCCCCATACGTTCTACGAGTAGCGTTCCAAGCTTCCATCGCTGCATTGGTCGTCCAAAGAACATTTGATCTAGATGATCCACGAAACTCCCGTACCAGCATGGTATTCCCATAAGCATATGGCATTGGGTCGTTTTCTCCTCGATCAAAAACTTCCAAAGCATCATTATATACATCATAAACAAAGATTTTTGCCACGTTTTCCCTCCTTTCAATCTATTTTATGAGGATAAAAATGGTAGGTATGGACAAATCAGCTATATCTGTTTTAAACTCAATTATTCTAGTTGTATGCATCTTGTGGGGTTATTCAAAAAGAAAGAGAAAAAGATAAAAACAGAATCTATCAAAATTTATAAATGAAACAGAATTTGATGAATTAGAAAGCTATATCATGAATACTTTTGGGGAAATGGAAAATGTTTTTCATGAAGTATATTCCCCTGATATCCATGTCGATATCGAAATCATTCCTCCTAATGAACATGATCATTTCTACAATTTGAAAGTATTGCCTTAGTAGAAGCTTGTGATAAACATGGTGAAATTGCCTGTTGCCGTTTAAGTAGTGGAAAATTAATTCGATTTTATCAATTGATTCCTTTATATGATGAAGAACTACAAGTAAAAATGCAGTATGAAAGTATAGATGCCTTACTAGAGAAATTTGATGATGATTTTTCTTATGTAGTAGATATTCATCGTAAGCATTATTTGAAATAATTTAGAAAAAGGCCTGAAATACATGTTTCAGACCTTTTATGTTTACAACTGTTTACGATTAAATAATATGACTGCGCCAATATAAGTAGTAGCACATAGTACAATACAAACGCCAATCGCTGGATAGATTTGATCTAAAGATATCGTTTCTTGTAGTAAAGCCATATTATCAGAAATCAATGTCACAGGATTATACTTTGTGATCTCAGGAATCATATTCATGAGCATAAGTGCGATATAACTTCCTCCACTTAATAATAAACCACCCGCACTTGAACATGTTATGACACCACCTAAAAGCATGAGTGAACACATCATGATACCAAATAACCATACACAGGTCAATGAAAGGAATAGATGTGGAAGATGCCATTGTGACCAAAAAATCAATCCATAAAGTAACGTCACGATAACACAGGTTACATAGCATATTGTCCAAACACATACAAGAAATGTCATTTTTGATAGAAGGATCTTTTTTCTTGATAATCCTTTGGTTACTATGTTGATAAGGGTTCCTTTTTGAATTTCAGTGGATAAAATAGAGCTGAAGGATAATAGAAAGATGATAAGTCCCATTTGATTGATATTCTTGAAGAACTGTGCCCATGAATCAAATACTGTTGGCTGTGGAAGCTCCATAGACATTCCCACTGGCATCATACTTTTTAAAAGCTCTGGCATATATTTCGCAAAGATGGGATTCATAAAACCAAAGGCAAGAAATACGATGATCAAAATCATAAATTTATAAGAACGGATACATTCCATGAATTCTTTTTTGGTAAAGGCTAAATATCCTTTCATTGTACCACCTCCATAAACACATGCTCCAGAGATGGCTGCTGCCAAGCAAAATTTAGAGGCATGATATTTTGTTCAAGCAATTTCTCCATCAGCTGTTTTTCTAATACTTCTGGTGTATCACTTTGAATAATCATCTGGTTTTCTTCGATATGAATTTGATCATGTATGGTGGATAGTGTTTTATACATTCTTTGTAAGTCATCTGTCTTTTGAAAATGTATCATAAAAGTATTTTTCCCATATGCCTGCCTTAATTCATTTAATTCCCCATGAAGTGCAATCACACCATCTTTTAATATTGCGATATGATCACAAATACGCTCTACATCACTTAAGATATGGGTTGATAAAATAATCGTTGTTTTCTCTTTCACTTGTAAAAGGATATCCAGAATTTCTTTCCTGCCGATGGGATCTAATGCAGATGTAGGTTCATCACATATCAATAATTTTGGTTCATTCAATAAAGCCTGAGCAATGCCAAGTCGCTGTTTCATTCCACGGGAATATCCTTTTAATTTCTTTTTCTTATAGGCATCTAAGCCTACCATTTTTAACAACTCCTGAATTCTTAATTTAGAAGCGGATGTTTCCATATGACTGATATCAGCGCATAATTTCATATACTCTGTTGCATTCATAAACCCATAATATTCTGGCACATCGCTTAAATATCCGATATAAGCATTGGTTTTTGTTTCGCCAAAGCTTACCTTTTCTCCACATACATAGATGCTGCCTTCATCACTTTTCAATAAGCCTAAAATCATTTTCATGGTTGTGGTTTTCCCTGCCCCATTTTGACCAATAAACCCATAAATGGAATGCTGGGGAACGTGTAGATCAATGCCTTTCAGCACTTGTTGTGTACCAAAACTTTTTTTCAGGTGTTGGATTTCTAAGATATCACTCATTCCTGATCAACCCTGCCAAAGACAAAATAGATAATTGGCCCGATAAATTGAAGGAATACTACAATGATACACCAGATCATTTTATTCCCAAAACGGTAATTGGGATGGCGTAATACATGAATCAAAGAAAATACCGCAAGAAATATTTCTAATATCGCTAGTGGCAGAATAATAGGAAGGGCTTCATTTAGTGACATATTAATTTTCCTCCTTAAGCATTGATTTTAGCTTTTCTATTATATTTTTATAACGGAATTCTTCATGAATAAATGTGAAGGAAGGATTCTGTTCAAGACTTTGGATTAATGTATCTTTGATACTATGTTCATTTCTTGGGGCATTTGGTCCTAAATCAAGTTCTTCCAGCCATGCGTCGATTTGATTAAAGAAGGCATCTCCTTTTAATACGTGAAAATCCCCCTGATGAAGCTCTACAACATGCATGATATGTTCCAGCTGTGTTAAAACAGCTTCTTTGTCCTGACGCATAGCGTAAACATTTGCTGTGGAAAGATAAAAGCCAACTGCAGTAAATGGGTGCAACTGATCAAGTTCAAATAATTGCACAATACCGCCAATACGATGAATCACCTGATCACATATATTCTGCTCCTGCATATGGTAAACCATATAATTCAAACTATCCTGTACAAAATACAATAAATACTGGAAAATAGAAGCCTGTAAGATTTCACTTGCTTTTTCTGTTTTGTTCATCATTTGATATGCCATCGCAATCAATTCATTATCCATTTGTATGTTCTTAGATGATTCCCCCAGTATATTTAGGACTTCTTCTGGTTGATTCAGCTGAAGATGAACCATGGAGGCCATGATTTGCGATTCTTTAATCAAGGAAGCATCACCGCTTTTTTCCTCGATTCTTTTACATATCGTTAAAATCTGTTCATAGATTTCTGCTTGATTTTCATAAAGATAGGCATGATTCAATAATAATACCGTCATTTGATTTAAGAATGGAAAACAGCTAGCATAACGACGAAGATATTCCTTTAATTTCTCCATAGCCGCATCTTTATCACCATTTCCCATTTCATCTGATAATGTATGATAGATTCTTCTGATTTGTTTTTTGTTTAGCTGTGGCTCATAGCCAATTAATTCATCTAACGTCACATTAAACAGATTTGCTAATTCTGGTAAAAACATGATATCGGGATACGTCGCCGATGTTTCCCATTTTGATACACTTGATTTACTAACTCCCATATAATTCGCAAGTTCCTCCTGCGTCATATGTTCCTTTTTACGTAAACGGATGATATTCTCTCCTAAATGTAATAACTCCATTACACTTACCTCCTTTGTTCATGTCCATTATATCCTTGTGTCATGTACAAAACAATGGAGTAAGACGCAACAACAGGAAGAAAAGTTTCCTGAAAGGAAATCACAATATATAAAATATTGTAAAAAATATCCATGGATGATAAAATACGTGTGGGAAAAAGGAGAATATGACATGAAATATGTAATATGTGATATGGATGGTACGCTGCTGGATAGTAAAAAGCGTTTACCTTCAAAGTTAAATAAAGTGATTGACGAATTAAAAAAAAGAGATGTCATTTTTGGCATTGCCAGTGGCAGACAATATTTTAATTTGTATGAACAATTCCCGGATCATCGGGATGATATGTTATTTATCGCAGAGAATGGCGGTATCGTTTATCAGGGAAATTCACCTGTATTTGCGGATGCCCTGCCTATGGAAGATATACAACGTGTTATCATAAAAGCACGTCAGATAAAAGATTCTTATCCAATTGCCTGTGGTATGAAAAGTGCATATCTGGAAACAGAAGATGCGCAGTTCTTAAAAAATGCACATATGTATTATGCCCATTTGGAAATCGTTGATGATATTTTAACAGCGATACAAAATGATCAAATCGCAAAGATCACACTATATGATAAACGCAATGCACAGACAAATTCCTATGCAGCGATCAAAGCAGATACTGGAAGTTTACGACCTGTGGTTTCTGGTGAGGACTGGGTAGATATATCTAATCCAACCACTAGTAAAGGCAATGCCATTGCGATGTTAAAAACAAAATATCATCTAGACAGTGATGATTTTGTGGCTTTTGGGGATTTCATGAATGATTATGAAATGATGAAAGAATGTACCTATTCTTATGCTATGGCAAACGCTCATCCTGATTTAAAAGCAGTGTGTAATTATGAAACATGCAGTAATGATGAAGATGGTGTAATCAAAGCCATTTGTGCATTATATGATTTAGATTATGAAGCTTTGTAGGCATCGATATTGATGCCTTTTTTCATGTAAAAAAAATACGCACAATCACGTATTTTTCTTATTTATATTTTGTATAAGCCTCATTTTGAAGCATTTTAAATTTTTCCAAATTATGAACATCATATGCGATATAATCATATCCGCATGCTTCCTGTACACACATTTTATGGTCCATATCGTATGCGGTATATTTCACATTTTCTCTCA
>ENA-OWPJ01001205-OWPJ01001205.1-human-gut-metagenome-genome-assembly--contig:-NODE-1205-length-12036-cov-3.02062_pt1 | contig 12036 bp, 11 predicted proteins | sample MGYA00248264_ERZ651846 | MGnify/ENA primary metagenome ERZ651846 (study PRJEB26924, sample SAMEA4378271) | human gut metagenome | biome: human gut; feature: human-associated habitat; material: faeces...
AAAAGGGGAATTTTACACATATGGAAAAGATTAAAGAGTATATTACAAAGAACAAGAAAATTGTTATACCTGTAGCAATCATCATTATTTTATTATTGATTGGTGGTATCTATTTTGCTGTGCAATCAATTAATGGCAACAGTGATCCAAAAATAGAATCAACTAAACTAGAAGCAGATAAAAGCAAGGGAAAAGAAACTACAAAAGATCTAGACACTTACGTAAAAGGTATAACAGACTGGACAATCGAAGTGGGTGCCAAGAACGTAGACTTCCTTAAGGATTTCACATTTGACAAGAAGGTCATAAAAGACGTTACTGTTGATGCCAGTAAGGTTGACCTCACAAAAGAGGGGAAATATGATCTTACATATAATATCATTCCTATTGACACCACAATCGACAAAAAGACTGTAATAAAGACAGTCGAAGTAATTTCTAAAGAAAAAGCCCAGAAAGAAGCAGATAAAGGAAATCAGGTCATTACTTCTGGTGATGAGATTAAAAAAAAATCTAAAGATAACGATGCCGACTCAAAGAAAGAAGTTGCTTCTAATAAGAACAATTCCAATACTTCCAACTCACAGAACACTAATGGCAATAGCCATAATAACAATAACAATGGAGGTTCTAAGCCGAATACGGATAACAATTCTGGAAACTCCAGCTCTAATAATAGTAAACCTGTCAAACCGACTAAGCCTGCTAATCCAGAAACTCCTGTTCATCAGCATAACTTCAACATTTTCGTACCAGAGAAAAGCCATATCGAATATGGCGAAGAAACATATGAGGAACAAGTTCCAAAATATGTTAAAATTTATTGGTACGAATGCAATGTCTGCCATGAACATTTTGATGATGAAATGAAGGCTGCAACACATTGCGAAGATGTTTGCGATTCCACATACTCATTTAAGAAAGACACCGTTCAAGACGGTTACGACACTGTTACAAAAATACGTCCGACATCTACCAAAGTCGTTGACGACCCAGCTCACTACGAATGCAGTTGTGGCGCACGTAAGTAAATACCATATTGTTGTTCATACACATTATAACGAATTTACTATTTTAAAAGAGTTTTACCTATGAATGTATAAACTAGATGATAAAGAAAAAGGTATTAAGAAAAGGGGAATTTTACACATATGGAAAAGATTAAAGAGTATATTACAAAGAACAAGAAAATTGTTATACCTGTAGCAATCATCATTATTTTATTATTGATTGGTGGTATCTATTTTGCTGTGCAATCAATTAATGGCAACAGTGATCCAAAAATAGAATCAACTAAACTAGAAGCAGATAAAAGCAAGGGAAAAGAAACTACAAAAGATCTAGACACTTACGTAAAAGGTATAACAGACTGGACAATCGAAGTGGGTGCCAAGAACGTAGACTTCCTTAAGGATTTCACATTTGACAAGAAGGTCATAAAAGACGTTACTGTTGATGCCAGTAAGGTTGACCTCACAAAAGAGGGGAAATATGATCTTACATATAATATCATTCCTATTGACACCACAATCGACAAAAAGACTGTAATAAAGACAGTCGAAGTAATTTCTAAAGAAAAAGCCCAGAAAGAAGCAGATAAAGGAAATCAGGTCATTACTTCTGGTGATGAGATTAAAAAAAAATCTAAAGATAACGATGCCGACTCAAAGAAAGAAGTTGCTTCTAATAAGAACAATTCCAATACTTCCAACTCACAGAACACTAATGGCAATAGCCATAATAACAATAACAATGGAGGTTCTAAGCCGAATACGGATAACAATTCTGGAAACTCCAGCTCTAATAACAGTAAACCTAGCGAATCTACTAAACCTACAGAACCAGTAAAACCAGTTCATCAACATGATTTCAGCATTTATGTACCAGAAAAAAGTCACACAGAATATGTGACTGAAACATGTGAGGAACAAGTACCAATTTATGAGTATGTAGAATGGTTTGAATGTAACTATTGTCATGAACACTTTGATAATGCAACTGATGTAGCATATCATTGTTTAACCGTATGTGGTTGTAATTACACTCTGAAAGGTGATAACATCCAAACAGGTTACTCAACTGAAACCAAAACTCGCCAGAAAGCTATAAAAGTTGTTGACGACCCAGCTCATTATGAATGCAGTTGTGGCGCACGTAAATAACACCTTTAAGACAGAAAAAGGTTTTATATGAGCATTGATAAAAAAACTCCGCAATGGAGTTTTTTTGCGACTACCAACTGCAAAAATTCTATCACGGAGGAATGACAAATGAATAAACAATATTCAGATGTCTTATATAGTTTGTCATACTCGCTATGGAGTTGTAAATATAGGGTTTATGCACAACTTGCCATTGTGAAAAGCAGTTTTCGGTAAAATGATAGAATATCGTGAAAAAGATTATAAAAAAATCTTTTTTGAAAGCGGTTATATTATGGAAAATGGTGTATAATAGAAGAAGATATAAGGGGTCGAGGTCATGAAAGAGAAGAAAGTAATGTATCCTTACTTTATCGTGGCATTGCTTACGGTATTTATCATTGGAACAATGGCTTATTTTTATATGGACTATTTGAATGCACAGATTGGTGAAGAAACCATGATCAGTATGAATGAAGTTAGTCAGAAGAATGCTGCAACTATAGAAAATCGTATCAAAGATAATCTGCAAATGGTAGATTCTTTATCTGAAGTTGTCATTTATGAAGATCTTAATAAGCCGCAAGAAATTGTTGAAAAGATGAAATACCTGGCTGAAAAAAATCATTTAAAGCGTATTGGTATTGCGGATGTAACGGGTGATTGCTATACCACGGATGATGAACATTTAAATATTTCCCAACGTGAATATTTTCAGAAAGCTTTAAAAGGTGAAAGCAATGTTTCGGAAGTAATAACAGATAAAATAGGTGCTGGAGATAAAATCAACGCATATGCAACACCAGTGATGCGTAATGGAGAAGTCAAGGCGGTTTTTTTCTATGTAAAAACAGTGGAAGATTTTTCACAGGATATTCTGATTACCAGCTTTGGTGGAGAAGGGCATTCTATTTTAAGTGATACAACAGGTAAAATTATTTTACGATGTGATGATTATGATGGCTTTGATGGAATCGATACAATGAAAGATTTGTGTTATTCAGGTAAAACGAAATATTTTGACGATGATAATGACAGTGGATTTATTAAATTTATCGATGCGAAGAGTGAAGACTGTTACTTATCTTTTGAAGGTATTGATTATAATGGCTGGTTTGTATTGACAGTTGTACCGGCTTCTGTTGTGACCGCAAGAATTACTTCTTTTTCAAAAATTGCCTTCCTCACATGGTTTATCATCATTCTGGTTGCGGTAATATTCTTTGTGGTATTCTATCATTTCCGTCGTCGTTCTCAGCGTCAGATGGAGGCAGCACTTTATAATGATCCATTGACTGGTCATAAGAATTTTAATAAATTTAAAACAGATGTATCGTTATTGTTGGAAACATCACCAAAACGTGATATCTTCAGTATCGTGGAATTTGATATTTGTGAATTCAAGATGTTTAATAAAATCTATGGCTATGCTTTTGGGGATGATTTGTTAATTACGATCATGTATGCAGTCAATCTGCATTTACGCTTCGGAGAGCATGCGGCACGTATCAGTGAAGATCGATTTGTCGCATTGCTACAGGAACATGAGGAAGAAGAAATCACCAAGCGAATATCTAAAATTTATGCGGAAATACAAAATGACTATACAAGGCATCATCCTGGCAGCAAATTTGCCATGCAGTTTGGTGTTTATCAGATGCATATGTATGATTATGATTTGATGAAATGTCTGGATAAAGCCATTTATGCGAAAAACAATAAGAAAAATGATCCTAAAGCATTTATTTCATTCTATAGTGAAGAAATGTATCAGGATATCGTAAGAAAAAAACAGATTGAAAGTCGTATGCAAAGTGCGATGGATCATGGAGAATTTGTTGTATATTTCCAGCCAAAGGTAGATATTGAAACAAATAAAGTGGTTGCTGCGGAAGCTCTTGTGCGCTGGAAAGATCCACAAAATGGATTGATTTCTCCAGGAGAATTTATACCGATTTTTGAAAAGAACGGATTTTTGGAAATTCTGGATATGTATGTCATTGATACGGTATTGACCTATATGTCCTCATGGCGAGGAAAATATGCGCCAATCAGTGTATCTGTCAATCTTTCTAAAACATATATTTTCCAGGAAGGATTTGCCCAGCGAATATATGACATGACACAAAAACATGGAATTGAAGCGAAATATCTGGAATTAGAGATTACAGAAAGTACGATGTTAGATAACAGTGAACGTCTGATAGCGTTAATTAAGGAATTAAAATCCTTTGGCTTTTTGATATCCATGGATGACTTTGGCAGCGGCTATTCTTCTTTGAATATGTTGAAGGAGATGCCAATCGATATCATCAAATTGGATCAGGTATTCTTACGCAGTAATGAACAGACAAGAGAAAAGAGTAAACTGATTGTTGAAGGTATTATGGATATGATCAATCTGTTAGGTATTGACAGTGTGGCAGAAGGTGTAGAAACAAAGGATCAGCTACAGCTGTTATATGATGTACATTGTCGTATTGCACAGGGATTTTATTTCTATAAACCAATGCCAATATCAGAATTTGAAAAATTATTGTAAAGGGAAACGCAAATGTTTCCTTTTTTTTCGACAACTTGCCATCTTGCTATCGCTTATAATGCAATAGGAAAGGATGAAGGGTATGGAAGGATATATAGAAGTCAGTTTTCTTTTTTGTTTTCTTACCATCTATTTATCGGTGAAGCTTGCCTGCTTCAGCTGTTTGAAGATGATCAATAAAAAACAGATGCTGTTCTATAGTGCCATCACAGCAATCCATGGATGTCTGTTTTTTGATAACGCATGGATATGTTTGATCATATGGGAGTGGTTGTGCTTTCTTCAGATATTTAAAAGCCGTAGAAAGGTTTATTTTATGGCATATGCTATTCGCATTCTTCTGTTTTTCAGCGTATTTGCATGGTATCATGGAAGCTTTCATAATGGCATGTATTATCTACCAATAGATGAACATATGTGGATGGTGTGGTTGCTTTATGCATTCCTCTTTTTTATGCTGAAAAGAAAATGGCATACCTTGCTGGCACAGGGCAATTATGTATATCCTGCGACATTATCCTTCGCCGAAAAGAAACTGCATATCAAAGGGTATCTGGACAGTGGCAACCTGCTTCGTCATAAAGATTTGCCGGTTGTTTTTCTGGATGCGAAATATGCGTCATATTTTGATGAAAAAAACATAGAATTGGTAGTAATGGATACCATACAGAAAACAGGCATGATGCAGTGTATGAAAGCACAGCTTTACATGGAAGGAGCTGGTACACAGCTAGTATATGTCAGCTTTGCGAAAACATTGCATTTACCTTTTGATTGTGAGGTACTCTTAAACATGAACGTGATGACGTTGGGGTGATGAACATGAAAAGACTATGGAAGTTATGGAAGCTGTTGTTTGGAAAAGAAACAGCAATGGATGTATTTTACATCCAGGGAAGTGATGTATTACCCAAGCCTTTGAGCAAGGAAGAAGAAACAGCTGCATTGATTGCATTGGAAGATGGAGATGAGGAAGCAAGAAACACATTGATTGAGCATAATCTAAGACTTGTTGTTTACATAGCAAAACGCTATGAAACCAATCCGATTTTTATGGAAGATCTGATCAGTATTGGTTCGATTGGACTAATCAAGGCAGTCAACACTTTTAAACGGGATAAAAATATTAAACTAGTCACATATGCCTCCCGATGTATTGAAAATGAGATCTTGATGTTTTTACGTAAAAAAAGCAGAAGGAAAGTGGAAGTCAGTTTTGATGAACCTTTGAATGTGGATTATGATGGCAATGAACTATTGTTGAGTGATATTCTGGGTACCGATGATGATCTGGTCACAAAGGAATTTGAAAAGAATGAAAATAAGCGGGAACTGATTGCCGCCATGAGCACCTTAAAAGAGCGGGAACGTATGATTCTACAAATGCGTTATGGTATTGAGCATGAAGAACTGACGCAAAAAGATATCGCTCAAAGACTTGGCATATCACAATCATATATCTCCCGTTTAGAAAAACGTATCCTAAAGAAATTGAAGGTACAGATGAAGCAAAATCAAAGATAAACAAATAAAAAAATTAAAAAATGTATTGACAGCAACCGCTTACAGTGATAAACTGAGGATGTAAAAATTGAACGGAACGTGTGTTACTGGTAAAGCAGGCATTAACGATTAAAGCATGATACAAAGGATATTTGTATATGTGGAGAAGTTAGTGCCTTTTTTGTTGGATTGCGCGCGTTCAACAGGGCACCCGTCAGTTTTACTTGATAAAATAAAAGGAGAAAAAAGTTATGAAAGATAAAATTTTCGGTGTTCTGCAACGTGTAGGTAGAAGCTTCATGCTTCCAATCGCAATTCTTCCAGTTGCTGGGTTATTCTTGGGAATCGGTGGTTCCTTTACAAATGCAACTATGATTTCTGCGTATCATTTAGAATCCATCTTAGGTCCTGGTACCTTCTTATATGCAATTTTAACAGTTATGAGTAAAGCCGGAGATATCGTATTTGCGAATCTTCCAATCATCTTCGCAATGGGTGTTGCCATCGGTATGGCAAAGAAGGAAAAAGAAGTAGCAGCACTTGCTGGTGCAATCGGCTTCTTCATTATGCATACAGCTATTGGTGCTATGTTAGATATCACTGGTGCTGCCGCAACAATGCCTAATGGTTCTGTTACACAGGTTGTTGGTATTACATCCTTACAGATGGGTGTCTTCGGTGGTATCATCGTTGGTCTGGGTGTTGCTGCATTACACAATAAATTCTATAAAATCAAACTGCCTCAGGTATTAAGCTTCTTTGGCGGTACACGTTTTGTGCCAATCATCACAGCAGTTGTATATTTGTTTGTAGGTATCGCCATGTTCTATATCTGGCCATTCATTCAGGAAGGCATTTATGCAATCGGTGATGTTGTACGAGGTTCAGGTTACTTTGGAACCTTCATCTATGGTGTTATGGAACGTGCATTGATTCCATTTGGTTTGCATCATGTATTCTATCTTCCATTCTGGCAGACAGGTGTTGGTGGAACAATGATGGTTGCTGGCAAAACAATCGAAGGTGCACAAAATATCTTCTTTGCTCAATTAGCTGATCCTAATACAGTTAAATTCTCAGTAGAAGCTACTCGCTTCATGTCTGGTAAATTCCCATTAATGATCTTTGGACTTCCAGGTGCTGCTCTTGCAATGTATCGTTGTGCAAAACCTGAAAAAAGAAATGTGGTTGGTGGTTTATTGATTTCCGCTGCCTTAACAAGTATGTTGACAGGTATTACGGAGCCATTAGAATTCACCTTCTTATTCGTCGCACCACTTCTGTATATCATGCACTGTGTATTAGCAGGACTTGCCTATATGTTTATGCATATCTTCCAGGTAGGTGTTGGTATGACATTCTCTGGTGGCTTGATCGATATGTTCTTATTTGGTATCCTGCAGGGTAATGATAAGACAAACTGGATCTGGATCGTAATCGTTGGTATTGTTTACTTTATCGTATATTACTTCCTGTTCACTTTCGTTATCAAAAAGATGAATTTAAAAACACCTGGCAGAGAAGATGACAATGAAGAAACAAAACTATATACTCGTGCAGATGTAAATGCGAGAAAAGAAACATCTACTACATCAGGAAAAGCAGATGAAAACAGTGTTTCTGCTATGATCTGTGATGGCTTGGGTGGAAAAGACAACATCTCTGATGTAGATTGCTGTGCTACCCGTTTACGTACAACTGTAAAAAATCCTGACCTTGTAAAAGAAGATGTTTTAAAAGCAAGCGGTGCTGCCGGTGTCATTAAAAAAGGCAATGGTATCCAGGTCATTTATGGGCCAAGAGTTACTGTGATTAAATCAGACTTAGAAGATTATTTATCAAAATTATAGGAGGAATCACGTATGAAGCTATATTTGAAACGCATGTGCGCTTATGCAGTAGATTTATTGATCACTGCGGTTGTATTAAACATCTTTCTGTTTTCCTATCAGGTATTTCAACTAGATCCACAAATGGCAGTCAAAGGAAATTATATGCTGTTGTGTGCAGTTTTAAGCATATTGTTTCTATTCATTTATATCCCAACCAAACAAAATGGGCAAACGATTGGGAAAATGCTGTTTCATTTACGTGTCGTAAATACAAACGGACAAAAACGTACATGGTTTCAAAGCTTCCTGCGTGAATGTGTATTAAAGTTTTCATTCATTGTATTCTTGATTCCTATGGATATCGTGTATACAATCATGGAAAGCATTCGTCAAAGAAAAATTATAATCTGTATCGGGCATGATGCATTATTGAATACTGAAGTATTAGGAGGATAAAGATATGGGATTATTTAACAGAGGTAAAAAAACAATTGAACTACAGGCAATCTGTCAAGGTGAAGTAAAAGATATTATCGAAGCCAGTGATGCGGTGTTTTCTCAAAAGATGATGGGAGATGGTGTGATGGTTATTCCAGAAAGCGGGGATATCTATGCGCCATGTGATGCCACTATCGCTATGGTATTTCCAACCAAACATGCTATGGGTTTAAAATTAAAAGATGGTAGTGAGCTGTTATTGCACTTTGGTATCGATACGGTAAACTTAAATGGAGAAGGTTTTACAGTGTGTGTAAAAGAAGGCGATCAGATCAAAGCTGGTGATGCATTATGGCATGCGGATTTAGCCTATATCAAGGAGCATGCGCCTAGTGAAGCGATGATGATCGTAGTAACTTCACTTGCGGATGGAAAAACGTTAAAAAAAGTACTTGGCAACAAAAAAACAGGCGAAAAGTTTTTGGAAATTCGTTAAACCGTGTTACAATAAATACGTAAGGTAGGGAAGGAAGTGTCATATGTATCAGATACAAAGAGTTCTAAATAATAATAGTGTACTGGTATGTGATGAGCATCAGGAACAGATCATCTTTGTGGGTAAAGGGATTGGTTTTCATCGCAAACCGACTGAATCCTTTCAATATGAAGACTGGATGGATGTCTTTCGCTTTTCAAAGAAAACGGAAAAGGGCGATGCCATGGAAATTATTGAAAGTGTGGATCCTGTGTTCATTGAAGCAGCTGCCGCTATCATTCATGAGGCACAAAAGGTGTTTGAAAAGGTGGATACCAATATATTGCTGCCATTAGCTGATCATATTGCCTTTTCCTATGAACGTATCAAATCAAACATGGTGATTTCAAATCCATTCGCAAATGAAATCCGCTTACTGTTCAATGATGAATATGAGGTTGCTTTAAAAGGCAAAGATATCATTAAGCAAAAGTGCGGTTTTGAGATCAATGAAGATGAAATCGGCTATATTACATTGCATGTTCATTCAGCAGCGTGTTCAGAAAAAGTGCCAGAATCCATGCAGGCTGCCATCATCATCAAAGAAAGCATTGAACAGGTAGAAAAAGATTTCCATATCCGTATTGATGTAAATTCTATGTCTTATATCCGATTGATGAATCATATGAAATTTCTGTTATGGCGCTTACAGACAGGTGAAAAGCTACAGGTAGATTTAAGTGATTTTGTGGCTGAAAAATTTCCGTATGCGTATCAGACCGCAGAAAAAATTTGTAAAGATTTATCAAAAGCATTAAAAAAGGAATTAAGTGAAGTAGAAATTGGTTATCTTGCGATTCATATCGAACGAATTAAATCAAGTGAATTAGAAAAAATAAAGTAAAAAGTCAGTTGTACAGAAGAAATGGTTTCTGTATAACTGTTTTTTTAATGGTATTCTTTATCTATTTTAAAAGTAAAACACCTGTGAATAAGATATCCTTGTTTTACATTTACAGGATAAATGCAAGAGGGTGAAATATCCACCGTTTGTACTGGAAATAATTATAAAAAGCTTTTGGTTTTCTGCTATTCATTATTAGAAAAATATGATAAACTAATACTGATGTTTTTAAAGGAGTTGGACCTATGTTAGGATTATTTACCCCCAATTATTATATACATCGATTCAATGCATTACGTCCTGCATATCTAAAGGAACATGGTATTGAGCTTTTGGTGTGTGATATAGACAATACCCTTGTGGCGCATGATATTGCAGTACCTGATCAGGATGTATTGGATTTTCTTACAGCGATAAAAGAAGCAGGCATACAAATTGTATTTATTTCCAATAATGTAGAAGAGCGTGTCGCAACATTTGCGAAAGGATTAGATATTCCCTATTATCCTTTTGCGTTAAAACCACTTCCTAAAACTTATTGGAAGATGCTGAAGGATTATAAAATAAATAAAAAACATGTCGCAGTTCTTGGCGATCAGCTGATGACAGATATTTTGGGTGCTAATTTTGTAGGCTTGCATACCATCTTGACTGCACCAGTTGTGGAACGTGATCTTGCATGTACAAAAATCAATCGTAAGTTTGAAAATATGGTATTTAAATTATTGAAGAAAACAAAGCGATTGACGAAAGGAGTCTATCATGAGTAAAAAATGTAAGGGCTGTGGTGTTACATTACAGACAACAGATAAAAACAGTATTGGATATACACCGAAAGCAGATGCGGATTATTGTCAGCGTTGTTTTCGTATCCGTCATTATGATGATGTGACCATCAGTATGAAGCAGGGCGTTGATGGTGATCAGGTGCTGGCACAAATTGCGCAAAAAGATGCTTTGATTGTTTGGGTTGTGGATCTGTTTGATTTTGAGGCAAATTTGATATCTGGATTAAATCGTCACTTGTTAGGGAAAGATATTATCATGGTGGCGACAAAACGCGACTTGCTGCCAGAAACTGTTGGTAATGAAAAATTAGGACAGTTTATCTTATCCCGATTGAAAGAAAACGGCATTATTGTACAGGGAATCGTAATTTGTGGTGATTTAGCAAAGCATGCAAAACGTGAAGATAACGCTTCTGTAGAAGAAGTAGAATATGCAATCGATCAATATCGTCATGGCAGAGATGTTGTGGTTATGGGAATGGCAAATGCTGGCAAGAGTACATTATTAAATGCAATCTGCGATAATCAGGAGTTAACAACTTCTCGTCATCCTGGTACCACACTTGATTTTAATGAAATTGAAATGGATGGATATACTTTGTATGATACACCGGGTATTACACGTATGGATAGTATTTTAACTCATGTGGATGATGACTTGTTGAAAACAGTGATTCCGTTAAAACCATTAAAGGCAAGAAATTATCAGTTGTATGAAGATCAGACATTATCCATTGGTGGACTGGTTCGTTTAGATTTGATAGGTTGTGAACAGGTAAGCTGTGTTTGTTACTTTTCTGAACGATTAAAGATTCATCGTAGTAAACAGGCTAAAGCAAATCAGTTATGGAGTGAGCATATCGGGGAATTATTATCTCCGGCGATGTGTGACAACTATACAGAAATGAAAACTTTTGAATTACATGACATTCATGAAAAAACGGATGTGGTAATTCATGGACTTGGATGGTTTTGTATCAGTGGACATGTAGAACATATAAAAGTATTTGTACCTGCGCAAAGCAGTGTAACATTTAGAAAGGCGATGATTTAATGTTAACAGGAAAACAAAAAAGCGAATTAAGAGGAATTGCACAGACAAAAAAAGCATTGTTTCAGATTGGTAAAGATGCAATATCAGAAAATATGGTAAAAACCATTGGTGATTCATTAGAAGCACACGAATTAGTAAAAATCAATTTATTAAAAACCTGCGCATTAAGTGCAAATGAGGCAGCTATCGAATTAAGTGCTGCAACACATAGTGAAGTAGTACAGGTAATTGGCCGTACATTCACTTTATATCGTAGAAGTAAGAAAAATAAACTGGGGATGTAGTCTTATGAGAATTGCGGTGTTAGGCGGAAGCTTTGATCCCATTCATAAAGGACATATCCAGATTGCGAAAATGGC
>ENA-OWPJ01001210-OWPJ01001210.1-human-gut-metagenome-genome-assembly--contig:-NODE-1210-length-11960-cov-2.31399_pt1 | contig 11960 bp, 13 predicted proteins | sample MGYA00248264_ERZ651846 | MGnify/ENA primary metagenome ERZ651846 (study PRJEB26924, sample SAMEA4378271) | human gut metagenome | biome: human gut; feature: human-associated habitat; material: faeces...
TTATTTTAGAGGATTGTTATAGTTCTGGCAGTAGAGGACACAAGGTTGAAGAAATCAGACCGGAATTCTTTGGCGGAACGAAACCATGTTATAAGAAGAATTGTATTTTGAGAGGAGGCTCTTATAAATGTTGAACATTATTTATGGAGATGTGAAAAACAGTATTTATAATACAAATGTTTATTTTAAAAACAGTTATGAACCAGAATGGCTTGATGTAGAACTGGCGAAAAAGATGATTAAAGATATTGATGATTCAGAAGTATTGAGTGGTGAATGCATTAACAGTCCGGTGTTAGGACAGATTCCTCCTGAAAGACTGTCAGGAGGAGTGAAAACGTTGTTGCTGATTTTAAATGAACCGGATCGGATTTTCAATGCCTCGACCTGTGGCGATAACTGTGCAAAATGGATATTGGAAATTGGCAGAATTAAAGATGTTACCATTAATCTCAGACATATGATGAGTTTTGGAAAAGACACAAAATTTGAGATAAAAGTCCAAAATGGAGGAGAAACGGTCCATTCAATGAAGGAACTTGTTCCTATAGCAAATAAGTATTTAAATGAAATGAAACAGGAGTAGTGATTATGAAAGGTTCACATAGAATCATTGTAGAATCCAGAAGAATATATAGACAGTAAAGAGTATGTCAGTTGGGAACGATATTTTACAGATTTATTGATAGAAAGTACCAGTAAGAATTTTATATGGGCATATTCGAAGAAAAGGCTTACAAAGGCGTACTTCGCTCCGAGAATAGTGAATGCGGTAAAAACAATTATGAAATTGGTAGACTGGGAAAAATTATTCTGAAAAGTCAGAAAAAAGCTTTTCTATTATCGTATTACATGATATACTGAATACCGAAATGAATGATATGCAAAATAGGATTTTATGCGTCAAGTGTTCGGTGAATGGGGAGTTGTCACTGAAACGAAAAGTGCGTCTTACGGTATATTATCCGCACCCGTTGCAAACAATATAAGAGGATATCTCATATTGTGTTAGGGAATGTTTTCGACATACATTCTATCACAATTGGAGATATCCTTTTTTTACTGAATATCCACTTGAGTGTGTTCAAAAGGATAATCTCCATTCAAAAAATACAAAGGAGGTTATTTTTTAATGGTTGACAAGCTGAAAATTGAGCAGGCAGTCCGTCTGCTTCTGGAAGGTATCGGTGAAGATATCACGCGGGAAGGTCTGATCGATACTCCTGACAGGATTGCCCGTATGTGTGAAGAAATTTACGGAGGTCTTGGCCATGAAGCGGACCAGCACCTGTTGAAGCAGTTTCCTGTAATGAAATCGTACTGGAAAAAGACATCACCTTTTACTCCATGTGTGAGCATCACCTGATGCCTTTTTATGGAAAAGCTCATCTTGCATACATCCCTAACGGCAAAGTTACCGGTTTAAGTAAACTGGCACGTACAGTAGAGGTTTATTCCAGAAGACCACAGATTCAGGAACGCCTTACTGTTCAGATTGCAGATGCTTTAGAGCGTACTCTGGATCCAAAAGGAATTATGGTAATGCTGGAAGCGGAACATACCTGTATGACCATGCGCGGAATAAAAAAACCGGGCAGCAAAACAATCACTACTGTAACCCGTGGTGCATTTACAGAAGATAAGGAACTGCAGAAAATGTTCCTTTCTATGGTAAAAGGATGAATAACAATTTTTTAGATATGGACCGTGTCAATCAGATCTGGGGGCACCCGGTTTATCAGGAACACTATAAAAAAATACAGGAACTCGAGAGTGAACGGAGCTTCTGCCGTCATACTCCTGAACATTTTCTGGATGTTGCACGGCTGATGTACATTTATGCACTGGAGGAACATCTGGAGCTGCCCAAAGAGCTTATCTATGCAGCAGCACTTCTTCATGATATCGGACGTGCACAGCAATATCAGTACAACATTCCCCATGATATTGCAGGAGTAGAAATCGCACGGGAAATTCTGACAGATCTGCACTTTGCAGAACAGGAAAAAGAACTGATTCTGTATTCTATTGGACATCACCGAAAAGGAGATTCCTGCAGTATGCTGGCAGCACTTCTTTATAAAGCGGATAAGCAGTCCAGAAATTGTTTTTTATGTTCCGCAGCTTCTGAATGCTATTGGTCTGATGATAAAAAAAATATGAAAATTGAATACTGATCTTCTTTATAAGCATAAAAGAAAGGATGGGCTCTGTTCATGAAAATTGGAAACCGTTTTTTTGATACTAAGAATCATACTTACATAATGGGAATCTTAAATGTTACCCCTGATTCCTTTTCGGACGGCGGCAAATGGAATCATATAGATGAAGCTTTGAAACATACAGAGGCAATGATTGCTGATGGTGCAGATATTATTGATATCGGAGGCGAATCTACACGTCCAGGCCATACACCTGTCAGTGCTGATGAGGAAGCGCAGAGAGTTCTTCCTGTTATTGAAGCGGTCAAAAAGCATTTTGACATTCCTGTTTCTGTAGATACTTTTAAGAGCAGTGTTGCTGAAAGTTCTATCCAGGCAGGAGCTGACCTGGTTAACGATATCTGGGGATTAAAATATGATCCGAAAATGGCAGCTGTGATCGCAAAATATGATGTGGCCTGTTGTCTGATGCACAACAAATCTAATACAGAATATCAAAACTTTCTCATTGATATGCTCGCCGAAACACAGGAATGTGTCAATCTTGCAAAGCAGGCTGGCATTAAAGATGAAAAAATCATGCTTGACCCGGGAATTGGTTTTGGAAAAACATTTGAAATGAATCTGGAAGCAATGAATCATCTGGAGCTTTTTCAGAATCTGGGATTTCCGATTCTCCTTGGTACATCCCGCAAGTCAATGATCGGACTGGCGCTGGATCTTCCTGTAGATCAGCGGGTAGAGGGGACTTTGGCTACCAGTGTAATTGGCGTCATGAAGGGATGCTCTTTTGTCCGTGTCCACGATATTAAAGAAAACAAGCGTGTGATCCAGATGACAGAAGCAATCTTAGGATGCAGATAAATTGCTGGCACAAAACAGATGGTAAATATAAATAATATACAGAAAGGCTTTACTGTTATGGATGAGACCAGATTAGATAAAATAGAAATTAAAGAGCTGGAGGTTTTTGCAAACCATGGTGTATATCCCGAAGAAAATGTTCTGGGACAGAAATTTGTTATTTCTGCCACGCTTTTTACCAGAACACGTCTGGCGGGATTAACCGATGAGTTGTCTGCCTCCATAAACTATGGCGAAGTCAGCCATATGATCACTGATTTCACCAGAAAACATACTTATAAACTTCTGGAATCTCTTGCAGAGAATCTTGCAGAAATGCTTCTTTGCTCTCTTTCCGGACTTGAAAAAATCACTCTGAAGATCGAAAAGCCCTGGGCACCGGTTGGTCTTCCTCTGAAAACCGTATCTGTGGAAATTACGCGGAAATGGCATACTGCTTACATTGCTTTTGGCTCTAATATGGGTGATAAAAAGATGTATATAGACAATGGAATCCGTGGTCTGGCAGAGACAAAAGGATGCCGTATAGAGGCAATTTCCGATTATCTTATCACAGAACCTTACGGAGTTACTGATCAGGATGAATTTTTAAATGGAGTCCTGAAAATGCGGACACTTCTTACTCCAGAAGAATTGCTTGTGCGACTGCATCAGTTAGAACAGGAGGCAAACAGAGAACGTATCATCCACTGGGGACCAAGGACACTGGATCTGGATATCCTGTTTTATGATCAGGAAATCATTGATATGCCAGATCTTCATATTCCCCATATGGATCTGCACAACCGAGATTTCGTTCTTGTACCAATGAATCAGATTGCTCCGTATCTGCGACATCCTGTATTAAACCAGACCATTTCACAGCTTCTGGACAGCCTTCTGAACAAATCTGAAAATACTGCAAAATACCGTTAGAAGCCTTTACAAAAAGTTCAAAAACCAAAGCCGAAATTCTGGCGTTTCTTGAGAGCGCATAAATAGTTAATGCCATCATTCGCAGCATGTGATTGATGGCGCGCGTTGGTTTGAGTAGGAAAACATGAGAAGTTAGCATAGAAAAAGAGCCTCTTTTGGGCTCTTTTTCTATGTTAAGAATACAGGTATCGAAATCAAACTGTAATATTAGCAAGACCGTAATTGAAAAACGACAGTTTCATAAGGTTTGAGTGAGAGAACTCCATTATGAAAATCAATCGAATTTTCTTCATAATTAGAAATAATCACCGGAGTATCTGGCTGTAATTTTACATCTGCTTCTTGATATGCAAATTCCTGTGTTTCCTTAGAGAAGTTGTGCACAGCCAGCCAGGTTTCACCCTGATAGCTTCTGGTATATGCGATCACTGGTCCTTTTTCCGGACAGCAGAGCTTGAAATCTCCATGAGCCATTACCGGATGTTCTTTACGCAGAGCAATCAGTTTCTGATAAAATCTGAAAACAGAGTTGTCATCTTTCATCTGGCTGGCGGCGTTGATTTCCTTATAGTTTGGATTCACGCCAATCCATGGTTTATGCGTTGAGAAGCCTGCATATAAGCTGTCGTCCCACTGTACAGGAGTTCTTGCGTTGTCACGGCTGATACTCTGGGATTCAGCCAGTGATTCTTCCGGGGAAGAACCCTGCTCGATCATGGTCTTATAATAATTGCGGGTATCAATATCGTCATAGTCCTCAATTGAAGGATAAGCAACATTGGTCATTCCAAATTCTTCACCCTGGAAAACAAACGGAGTACCAGGAAGCGTATGAAGATAAGCTGCCAGCATCTTGGCAGATTTTTCCCAGTATTCATTGTCGTTTCCATAAAGAGAAACCTGGCGTGGTTTGTCATGATTGCTTAAGAATCTTGCCCACCATCCGTCTTTTTTCAGAACTTCGTAATCTTTCTTAAGGTCACGTTTCATTTTCTCCGGTGACCAGGTCTGAATTTCTACGATCGGAGGTACAAATGGGATAGACATATTAAATTCTTTGCTTGCGGCACTGGAATAATTGATGGCATCCTGTTCATTGTTAATGTTGACTTCTCCGACAGTCATCAGATTATCCGGAGCCATAGTCTCGGCAACCATTTCACGGATGTAGCGGTGAGTTCCTTCCAGATTCACGCATGCTACAGTACCGATTGGCTCGTTCATATCTGCACGTCCGTCCAGACCTTTATCCAGATAGCTGATGGCATCAATGCGGTATCCGTCAACACCTTTCTCGTTCCAGAAACGGATAATATCAAAAATTTTCTCTTTGGTTTCCGGGTTATCCCAGTTCAGATCCGGCTGTTCTTTAGCAAAGAAATGAAGATAGTACTGTCCTCTTTCCGGGACATATTCCCAGGCGCTTCCGCCAAAAACAGACATCCAGCAGTTTGGAGCACCACCGTCCGGCGCAGGGTCACGCCAGATATAGTAATCACTGTAAGGGTTATTACGGGATTTCTTTGATTCCTGGAACCATACGTGTTTATCAGAAGAATGGTTCAAAACCAGATCCATAATGATGGCAATTCCACGTTCATGTGCACCATCGCGGAATGCTTCCCAGTCATCCATCGTTCCGAATTCTTCCATAATTGAGAAATAATCCGAAATGTCATAACCGTTATCTACATTTGGAGAAGCATAAACAGGGGACATCCATACAGCATTGATTCCAAGCTCTTTCAGATAATCCAGCTTCTCGATCATTCCCTTTAAATCACCGATTCCATCGTTATTTCCATCTTTAAAACTTCTCGGATAAATCTGGTAGATTACCAGATCCTTATACCAGTCTTTTTCGTGTTTCATAAAAGTATCCTTTCGTCAGGCATACCAACAAGTTAATTCAAGAAATCAACTTGTTGGTATACTAATTGCATAAATAAGTTCTGAAAATATTATATGATATTGTGCAAAAAAACGCAAGGCGGTATTTGAGAGGAGAACAGGGCGGAATTGCTCTGATGGATCATACAGGATGGTTTTATGAACCTGAAGCTATCGGTATGGAAACAGCGTGGAATAAAATTCATTATAATCCGATCTTCGGAGAAGCGAAAGAATGGGATTTTGCAGGATATACGCCACAGGTAGTTGTTGTTGCAATCGGACAGAATGATAACCATCCGGATGATTATATGAAAGAAGACTATCATAGTGAAAAATCCAGGAAGTGGAGAAATAGTGTCTCTTTAAGCGAAATGGAAAAGGTACTCCGGGGCATCTGCGTATTCCGGAAGCAGAAGAAATGTCACAGGAACTAGCCGATTATATTGAAAAACTGAATGTAAAAGGATGGGACAAGTAATGGGAAAAATAAATCTTTCAAGACTGAAAAATTGTATGGTGAGAGCTGAAAAAGGGGAAGAACTGACAATTGGATTTTTTGGTGGTTCCATTACTCAGGGCAGTCTTGCTACCGAAAATGCCAGACGTCTGACAATCAGGGAAATCTCTCCGGAACTGGAAGGTTTCCGTGCAGATACAGGAGAAAAAACAGGACATCTGGATCATTTCAAAAATGGATGGATCGGTAAGAAACCAGGAGATAAGATTATTTTTGAAGTGGAAGCTTCCTGCATTGCTGTACAGTATAAAAAGACCATCCATAAACCTGCGCTTCGTGCCAGAATGATTCTGGATGGAGATGAAACAAATGTAATACTCCTGGATGCAAGCACCGATCAAACGTATAACAGATATGCTCTTTTTATTAATGCAGAGAAGCTTCAGCTTTATCTTTAAAATCATTTCTAAATATCAATGCAGCCCCGGCAATAAATACAAAACAGATTACCCATGTAACCGGTTCGCAAATGCAAACGGCAATATAGCCTTTTACCGGTACGATCCAGAAAGCAAAGATAACTTTACCGATCAGTTCCAGAACACTGCAAAGCAGAGGCGAAAGCTGATGGCGCATTCCCTGGAGCGCATTTCGCATAATAACGAGAAATGACATCGGTGGGAACATGGCAGTACTGATTCGGACATAAAGAAGAGCATTGTCAATGACTGTCGGATTGGTACTTCCTGTGATCAACCGTACGGCATAAGGTGCGATAAAGATTGAGAAAGCAACTGCGATCAGCCACCAGATGAGGTAAAGACCGAAAGCAACTTTCACCCCGCCCCAGATACGGGAACGCTTGCCGGCACCGTAGTTCTGGCTGGAAAAGGTTGCAGTGCTGGTCGAAAGGGCAGTTCCCGGCATCATAAAAAGCTCTGCCAGTCTGCGGCCGCCTACCTGGGCTGCTATGTATACATTTCCTAAAGCGTTAATGCTGCTCTGTAAAATAACACTTCCTATACTAAACACGGCGTTCATCAGTGCCATGCTCATTCCGGTAACAAACATTTCCATTACAAATCCAGAAGATACATGCAGATCCTCACGTTTCATATGAAGTTGAGGATAATTTTTCAGTATATAGAAAAAGCAAAGGATAACGCTGATAGCCTGTGCCAGAATAGTAGCGGTAGCTGCACCCTGCACACCGAAGTGTAATGGTCCCATAAACAAGACATCCAGAATCACATTAATTACACTGCTGACAATCAGGAAAATCAGCGGCGTGATACTGTTTCCAATCGCGCGCAGAAGTCCGGATTCCGTATTGTAAATCATGGTCAGCGGAATTCCTGCCAGAATTACAGTGATATAACTCATGGCGCCGGCAAAAGTGTCCTCTGGTGTCTGAAGAACCCGAAGGAGCGGATACCGGAAAATAAGGAATCCGGCAGTCATTATAACTGCGACTGCAAATGATAAAATGATCATCCAGCAGGCGGATGTTCTCATTTCATCCATCTTGCCGCCTCCAAAACAACGGCTGACAGGGAGTGAAAGACCGTTGGTTAATCCAATACAGAAGGAAGTGATCAGACTGTAAAGGGCAGCAGTGGCCCCAATCTGAGCTAATGCATCGTCACCGAGTAAATGCCCGGCAATCGCAGTATCGGCGAGGTTATAAACCTGCTGAAGAACACACCCGACAAAAATGGGGAAAGCAAATGAAAGCAGAAGCCTGGCAATGTTTCCGTCTGTCATGTCAAGGACACGACTCTTTTGAGTTGATTTAGACATAGGTAGTACTCCTTAATAATAGTGTTCATCCCTGATTAGAATAGGTGGATAACACATTAGAGAATAATGATATTTAGTTAAGACTGTTATAAGTCAGGATAACATATTGCATAATTCTGATATTACAAACGAATTATAATGCCAGCAGAAATTATTGTAAAGACAGTTTGCTTGTTAAAATGTGCAAAGTATTAACAGGCTGTCGCTTTGGATTGTGTATAAAAAATAATTGTGATAAAATAGGCGCGTAAAAGTGGACTAGTATGGCTCACGCTAATTAGCGTGAGTCATACTAGATGATGACGGACGAGGAAGAAAATGAACGCGAATTTTGAATATTATAAAGTATTTTATTACGTATCGAAATATGAAAATCTGACCAAAGCAGCGGCCGTATTAAAGACCAGTCAGCCGGCAGTGACCAGGACGATACATAATCTGGAGAATATATTGGGGTGTAGATTATTTATACGAAGCAAGAGTGGAATGAAGCTGACTCCGGAGGGACGGATTTTTTATGAATATGTGGCGGCCGGATGTGCGCAGTTTTTCAAAGGTGAGGATAACCTGAATAATCTGATCAGCCTGGAAAATGGAACAATTTATATCAGTGCAACGGAGACGGCACTTCACTGTTATCTGTTTGAAGCAATCAGAGATTTTAATATTCAATATCCAAATGTGCACTTCAAGATATTAAATAACAGTACGACAGATTCTGTAAATGCACTGAAAGAGGGGAAAATAGATCTTGCCGTTGTATCGGCATTCTTGCAGGTGTCAGAGCCATTGAAGATGAAAGTGGTAAGAAAATATAAAGAAATTTTGATTGGCGGAACACGTTTTGAAGAGTTGAAGGGAAAGAAAGTTTCACTGGCAGAGTTGTCCTCTTATCCTTGGGTCAGCCTGACATCAGAAGCAATTACCAGAAACTTCCTGAATGCATATTTTACCAAAAATGGACTGCAGTTTTCTCCGGATGTCGAATTAGCAACTACTGATATGATTCTTCCGGCGGTGCGCTACAATATGGGAATCGGATTTCTTCCCGAGGAATTTGCAAAAGATGATCTGGCAGCAGGTAAAGTATTTGAGATAGAAGTAAATGAAGCGCTTCCGCAGAGAAATATTATTCTTATCCATGATACGGAATATCCACAGAGTATTGCATCTAAGGCATTCCAGAAATTCCTGACAGATAGAGAATATGAATAACAGAGCGGGCAGATATCTGCCCGCTCTAAACGTTTGGACACTTGTCATCGGGTATTTTTGGAAATTATTTATGCCACTCCCAGTTTCTGATCTCTTCAAGATCCTGGCCATATTCAGCGATGTACTGTTTGTGCTCAACAAGCTTGTCGTTCATCTTCTGGATTAAGTAAGAACCTTTGTTTCCAAGCTGTGGCAGATGCATCTTTTACAAGGTTGAAACGGTCGATCTGGTTCTGAACACGCATATCGAATGGAGTAGTAATTGTACCCTCTTCCTGATATCCATGAACGGAAACATTGTGGTTATGACGACCATAAGTAAGTTCGTGGATCAGTGTTGGATATCCATGGAATGCAAAGATAACCGGTTTGTCTTTTGTGAAGATTGCATCGTACTCTGCATCACTTAAGCCGTGTGGATGTTTGTGGTCGGATTCCAGTTTGAACAGGTCGACTACGTTAACAACACGAATCTTAAGTTCTGGCATTTCGTCACGAAGGATAGTAACAGCAGCCATGATTTCAAGTGTAGGTGTATCACCACAGCAAGCCATAACAACATCTGGTTCTTCACCGCAGTCATTGCTTGCCCACTCCCAGATACCGATACCCTGTGTGCAGTGCTTAACAGCCTGCTCCATGGTCAGCCACTGGCAGCTTGGATGCTTGGAAGCTACGATTGCGTTTACATAGTTCTTACTCTTGATGCAGTGATCGAAGCAGGAGAGTAAGCAGTTAGCGTCTGGTGGTAAGTACATACGTACCACGTCTGCTTTCTTGTTAGCGATGTGATCCAGGAATCCAGGATCCTGATGAGTAAATCCGTTGTGGTCCTGCTGCCATACATTGGATGTCAGGATGAAGTTCAGGGATGCAATCGGCTGTCTCCAGGAAAGCTGGTTGCAGACTTTCAGCCATTTTGCGTGCTGAGCTGCCATGGAGTCAACGATACGGATGAATGCTTCATAACTTGCGAAGAAACCATGACGACCTGTTAACAGATAACCTTCCAGCCATCCTTCACACATATGCTCGCTGAGCATACTGTCCATGATACGTCCGTCTCTTGCAAGGCAGTCATCAGTATCAAGCATTTCTGCGTTCCAGTCACGTTTCTGATATTCAAATACTTTGTACAGACGGTTGGACATACTTTCGTCTGGTCCAAAGATACGGAAGTTCTTGTTCTCTTCATTCAGTTTGAAGATATCACGGATATATCCGCCAAGCTCGATCATATCCTGAGCTTTTGTCTTGCCAGGCTCTACTTCAATACCGTAGTCACGGAAATCCGGGAGACGAAGGTCTTTCAGAAGAAGTCCGCCGTTAGCATGTGGGTTAGCACCAAGACGTGCATTTCCCTTAGGAGTCAGTTCTGCCAGTTCAGGAATCAGGCGTCCGTTTTCATCGAACAGTTCCTGTGGACGATAGCTTTCCAGCCACTCTTTCAGAAGTTCAAGATGTTCTGGTTTTTCCATGGAAATCGGGACCTGATGAGCACGGAAAGAACCTTCAATCTGAAGTCCGTCAACAACCTTAGGACCTGTCCATCCCTTAGGAGTACGAAGAACGATCATAGGCCATACCGGACGCTCTGGATCATTGTTCTCACGAGCATTTTTCTGGATTGTTTTGATCTCTTCGATTACAGTATCCATTGTTTCTGCCATCTTCTTGTGCATTGTCATTGGGTCGTCGCCTTCAACGAAGTATGGTTTCCAGCCACAGCCCTTGAAGAAGCATTCAAGTTCTTCATGAGAAAGACGGGAGAAGATAGTCGGGTTGCTGATCTTATATCCATTTAAATGAAGAATAGGAAGTACAGCACCATCAGTGATCGGGTTCAGGAATTTGTTGGACTGCCAGGATGTTGCCAGAGGACCAGTCTCAGCTTCACCGTCACCTACAACTGTAGTTGCGATTAAGTCAGGGTTATCAAATACAGCTCCGAAAGCATGAGCGATAGAGTAACCAAGTTCACCACCTTCATTGATGGAACCAGGTGTTTCCGGTGCACAGTGGCTCGGAACTCCACATGGGAAGGAGAACTGTTTGAACATTTTCTTCATACCTTCCTCATCCTGGCTGATGTTTGGATAAACTTCGCTGTAAGAACCTTCCAGATAAGTATTGGCGATCATGAAGTTTCCGCCATGTCCTGGACCGGAAAGAAGGATCATATCCAGATCATAACGTTTGATGACACGATTGCAGTGTGCATAAACAAAGTTCTGTCCAGGTACGGTTCCCCAGTGACCAACGATTTTCTTCTTGATCTGATCCATTGTTAATGGTTTTCTCAGAAGTGGATTGTCAAGAAGATAGAGCTGTCCGGCAGACAGATAGTTAGCTGCACGCCAGTAAGCATCGATTTTGTCAAGCATTTCCTGATTTAAAGGCTGCTTTTCGAGACATAGTTTGTTGTCTTCCATTTTCTTACCTCTTTCTTTTGCTTTGATGTGTATAGATTGGAGTAATACTTTGTTATTTTTTTAACCAAGTATATCCTATCATATCGGAAAAGAAACGTAAAATAGCAATATTGCATTGAAATTATAAGTTTTTGATATGGATAAAAAATAAGCTCCTTCTGATGAAATGCGGAGCAGTTATTCGGTATAGAGCTGCGTAGCGAAGCAGATTGTGAATATCCG
>ENA-OWPJ01001216-OWPJ01001216.1-human-gut-metagenome-genome-assembly--contig:-NODE-1216-length-11890-cov-25.6199_pt1 | contig 11890 bp, 11 predicted proteins | sample MGYA00248264_ERZ651846 | MGnify/ENA primary metagenome ERZ651846 (study PRJEB26924, sample SAMEA4378271) | human gut metagenome | biome: human gut; feature: human-associated habitat; material: faeces...
GTTCATACACTTTGATTCGGTTTACTGCTTTTGTAAGAGCCACTTCTGCACGATTAACATTGGTTTTGTCATCCTGTTTCGCCAGACGTCTTTCCGCTCTTTCTTTTATGGTGGTTTCATAACCATACACAATAAACGCTATTATCAAAATATAAATCCACATCACATCATACCTTCTGCCATGCCATTTTACATTCTCAACGTCTGACTTTAAAAATAGAATTAATAACAGGTTTGACTCATCATCAAAAACTAAACAGTGCTTCTTTTTCTAAAATGTTAAATAATGTTTATGGACATTGATTTAATGAATCGCAGCAAAACATGGTAGATAAATTAAACTCATTATAAATTATTGCCAAATTGTTGCCAAACCAAAATATAAGCACAAAAAAAGCCTTTATTCAAGGCTTTCATTATCACATGGTGCCAATCTTCGTAATTCGAACGAACTACAGAAACACTTTTTTTGATACTATTTTTTTATACCTACTAACCATCATGCATTCGTTATGTCATGACCTGTCTAGATATTACCATAGTTCGTCCTATTTTTCAATGTTTTTCTAACAAAAAAGTTACTTTTCGTACTCTATTTCTACTATATCTTTCTTATCTAAATCAATCGTCATGTAAGATATCGTTTCTTCCACTATTTTCCTCCTCTCCTCATTTGATAACCCTTCCCATGATAGTCCATTTTTTATTTCTACTAGGGATAATTCTGCATAAGCCTCTTTTAATTGTCTGTTATACTGTTTCATTGCAACCTTATATGTTTCATTATCTATATTATCATCAATATAGTCCTGAACATTCTGCTTTATTTTTTTATCCAGTCGTTTGATTTTGTTCATCCTCTTTTCAAGATTTTGACTTTTACTCCTCGTTGCTAATATTTGAATCATATCACAGAGCACATGTTCTACAATTTTAGTTTGATTTATTCTTTTTTTGCATTTTTTACAATAATAGTAATAGTAATGCTTATCTTTCTTGTATGTTGGAACACATATCAGTATTTCTCCACAAGTTGCACATTTAACCTTATATCTAAATGAGAAATGATTTAACCCTTCTCCGTATACACTATTTCTTTTTCCCGACATTTTCCTGGCTTCTAATGCATCATCTTTGCTCACTATTGCAGGTACAATCTCATAAAAAACAAAATCTTTATACAAAAATTCACCATAATACGAATCGTTAAAAATAATATTTCTTACTCTTTCATCAGATAATTTATATCCATGTTTTTCTTGGAGTCTGCGAGATATCTCTATAAACGTATATCCACTTTTTGCGAATAAAAACATATCCCTTATAACAGCAGCTTCCTTTTCATAAATATATAAATATTTATCTTCGTCTCGTTTATATCCGAAAGGTATCGTACTGATTGGATACTTTCCTTCACGAGCCATCCTTAACAATCCATCATTAGTTCTTTCAATTGTATTTTCTCTTTCCCACTGTGCAAAAATAGCCAATATACCTATCACCATCCTACCATTTGCAGTCTTTATATCGAGATTATCTAATATGGCAACTAGATTTACATCTTTTGATAACAGGTTATTTAGCAAATAATATACATCTAATACTGATCTGGAAATTCGGTCTAATTTATAAATGATAATTTCATCTATCTCATCATTTTCTATATCATTCAACATATTTTGCATAGCAGGTCTTTTTAATGACGATGCAGACTTACCCTCATCGACATAAAATGTTAATTTTTCAGGTTCATAATCAAACAGTTCTAAGTACATTTGTATTTTTTCTTTTTGATTGTCAATAGAATATCCTTGTACCTGTTCCCTGCTAGATACTCTGCAATACGCTCCTATCTTCTTATTTTTTTTATCAAAATCACCATTTAACTGATTGATTGGCATATACGTTTTTTTCTTATTCTCTTCTTGTTTTTTTAGTGCCTTAGTCAAGAAAAAAGTTTTTTCCAATCTAGATAAGTAGTATGCTTCTGTATGCAGAACCAACCTATCATATATCGAAATAACATTAATTTTATTACAAATCATCTCATCCAAAAAAGCACTGATCAGTTCTACATCATTACCTAAAACACTCACATCTAACATAATCAACTCTGTAAACGATATTTTTTTTGAAAGAAATTCATATATACCTTTTACATCATAAACATAAAAAATTCTGTCTGTATCATAGTCATACATATTCAGATACAGCATAATCTTTCTTTTTTTTTAGATCGTTTGAATCCATTAACACCATAACTTCTCCTTTATTATTTGCTTTTGATACTATTGTCGCAAATTCATTCATTGTTTCATTACAGTTTTCCAACATTTAAACACCTCCAACAACATTTATAGCAAAAAAAGCAAAAAAAGAGATGTGAACACTCACATCTCCTTTTTGATGATATCCATCTGGTCATGACGATATCGATCGTTAGTAGTCGTTATTATAATAACACATACATTATACTTTTGCAATACTTTTTTATATTCAACTCCAAAACATGTAGAACTATTTGTTTATTCTTAAGATGTATGAACATTAGAGTGTTTCAAGTTGGTGTAACCAATCAAAGAACATCAATTATTATCTTTGCTCTTTTTTGTCATTTTTTACAATTCCGCCCTTAAGTATTCCATAAATCCCTACACCAAATATTCCTGCTAAAATCGAACTAACATCACCAATTGCTTCCAAGCACTGATAATATGAAATGCCTTTAGCTTGATACATTTCATACATTACTTCAGCAACTATAAATATCATGAATGCTGTTGCTATAATTGCACATATACAGGAAAGATATATTGACAAAAGCATGCTCATTTGTAAGGTATCCTTTGTACGATGCTTTACACCAACATATGCTAAAATCAAGATGCTGAACATGCATAGTACAATCGTTATAAACAATTTAATGAATGGCATACCACCACCTCCTTTCTATCTGAGATAATATTACAATAATTTTCAACACTATTTTTCAAAAACATGTATCGCAAACAATTTTTTTAATTTGTTTTTGTTCTTTACATTTTTCCTAAAAATGGTAAAATGATAATGATAAAAATGTAGGTTTTATAAACCAAATATATGTCATATGAAAACATATGATAAAAAAACACACTAGCGGTTATAACTGCCAGTGTGTTTTTTTATTTACTATTCGATAATACATTTAAAGATTGTCTTGGCACGTTTTCTATATTTTTCTTTTCCTGTTCAAGATTTCTAGCTTCAATAAGCTTCATCCAGCAATTCTTATCTTTCAGATACTGATAGTCCAAAGCCTTCAAGAGTGGTGCTGAAGTTGCTGAGTATGTCACCAGTTTCAAACGATATACAGGGCGAATATAGAAAGAATTGTCTCCTATAACTTTAAAAACGGCTTCATTTTTTCTTTCATTTATAAAATACTCCTCTTCAGGATATTCATATCGATGTATTTTCTTCATCCATAATCCCTGTTCACTGTCATATATATAGCCGGATGATCTCAAAATATTTCTGATCATATAGGATTCCGTAACATAGATATACATGAATTCCGGTGGATCATTTCTATTTTCAAACTTCCAGTTAGCAAAACTAGAAAAACATTCCTGAATCCCCTTTTTAAATTTACGATCAGAGTATTTCTGCAGATCTTCCATCTTAATAACATTTGCATTTACAGCTTCTGTCAATAACTTTTTTACAATCAGATAGTATTCCTTATCTTTGTGTGTTTCCTCTCGATTGATGATATCTATATGTTCACCCAAAGCAATCAATATAGAGATAAAGATATCTTCAGGTCTGCGAGATAAAGAATTAACAATGATCCTTTTCTTTTCAAAAAAATAACTGCTGTTCTTATTCACCTCTTTATAAGAAAATATGATGAAAAATTTGCTGTATTTTATATATTGTTCAGGAAATGCACCTTTCAATACCTCCAGGACTTTTTCTCTTGTATAATATAATAACATTTTATTCCTCCTTCATTTTCTGCAGAATCTTGCTGATCATGATCCTGCTGACTCCCTTCTCTCTTCCCATCTCACGTATTTGATTCCAGTTTCGTTCATCCACCATCTGTATTACTTTCTCATCCTTAAACAAGCTGAAAAGTTCCATTTTTACCACATCCACAGGATTTTTGGCAGAAATCGATTCTTCCCCATCTGCAGATATGATCGTTGTTTCAATTTTCGAAGTTCTCTTTTCTTCTCCGCCAACTCTAAACTTATCAAGTTTTTCCTGCATCTTATGAAAGTCTATATAGTCTACATCATAGTATTTTCTTTTTGGATCTGATATTTCCTGCATTTCGATACGTTTGGGAGGAAATGGCCAGTCTTCAGAATAATATGGAGTCAATCTAACCATTAGAGGATACTGACTTTGATGTAATATCAATCTCTTTCTTTCGTTGTCCATACGCAGAACTTCACCTGGTGTCAATAAAGGGCGTTCTATCATTTGTTCCGTTAATGAATTGCTGATTTTTCCTCCCGGACCATCATAATTCGTAGATACGCTTCCTGAACGTATCGTTGTAGTCCCCAGCGATTTTGATATCTTTTCAGCTCCTTCACTGTCTTTGGCAGCAACACCCAGTATATAATTTGTTGCACAGTTCTGTTCGATGACCTTCATTATATCTTCGCCGTATTTTGCCTTTAACTGGTTATCTGACTGAAAATATAAATCAAAAAATATATTCTTGGAACGATCGATTGCAAGTTCGTTATCTATTTGATCGATTTTTGGTGACAGTCCAAATTCATCCCAGGGAATACGTACCTGTCTGGGAAGTTTTTGATTTGGACAATACTTGTTTGCATAATTAGATAACTGGGTAGTTAGTTTCTTGATGATCAATTTAAAAAACAAATAGAATTCATCTTTTGTTTCTGGACAAACAATGTATAGCACACATTTTTCATCCACAAGACGATGATAATCGAAACATTCTTTTTTTCCGTTCATCGATATGATCTGTTCCGCCATCGTATCATTCATAGCTCTTAGATCACCCAATACTGAAGAATAAATATTATCTTCTGTTTCATTGGATGCTGCAAAGGCTGAACCTATATGTTTCTTTGGCCCAAAATCATCCGGCATTCCCTTAAGCAACTGACATATTTTAGGATCTTTCTGCTTTTTCTTCGATGTATCCTGCAGACCTGCGATTTCCTGCAGAACCTTTCTTACACTGGAAAAATGTTTCTGTGACTTTTCTCCAAACATGCAAACTAAAAGCACCACCGATTGTATCAACCCAAGTGATGCTTCCATAAAGAATTTATTCTCGTTTTCGCTTCTTTCCCTTGAAGTCACGATATCATTCGCTAATTTATATGCTGCAGTTTCTGCCGCAGCTTTATGTCTAAGATCTTTTGTCTTTTCATATAATTCGAGTTCTTCATCAATATCGTAGAAAAAATCAAACCCAATGGAATTTGATGGATCTTCGAAATCTATGACATATCGATTATATCCTGCATCCCCTGCCTGCTCCCAGGTCAATTCCAGAAGTTCTTTTTTGATACAGGGTATGATCATATTAGCACCGGCCATCAAATTATAGATAATATTAGGGACCGAAACCTCTGTCGTCTTTCCGGTATTTGTCGGAGCCTGTATCGTAGAATGCGATGTAGTTTGATCAACGATTGCTTCTCGTTTCTTTGCATCATAGTAGATCAGCCTTCCTGGTTTTATTTCAGCTGACATATCACAGAATCTTTCCGGAAATTTAACCACCGTATACAATTCTTTCGCCTCATCGATTGTCATCCACCTGTCTGTTCCATGCTGCCCGTGGCCAACCTCATCTGCTTTGATGCTGTCCAGACGTTTTCTTCTTGTACTGAACAAGACTCCAATCACACACATAATAATTACACCAATAAGGACGAATTCTATCGGCCCAAAATGAATATCCATCACTTCTGATTCCTCCTTTCCTTCATCTTTGATAATCTCATCATATGCTCATCTCTTGCATGTACATTTTGGATTCTTCTTGCTTCTCTTTCATTTTCATTTTTGCTCATGCTCAAAAAGGATATAAAATTGTTAATGACATGTGCACATGCCAGGCTATTACCTTTTTGATAAATCTCAAATTCTGCATTTAGTTTCTTAGCTTCACCAATATCTTCTCTAAATGCTTTTTCGAGCCTGGTTATATCTGCCTTGTAAAGCTGTGGGTGATCTTTCGCCTGAAGGATAATTTCCAATATCCGTTCCATACGCTCATCTGTACCAGTCACTGGTACATTCATAATATTGTCAATTTCCATGATCATCTGATCGATATTCTTTTCCTGCAAGATTCCTACTTTTGCGACTGCCTGCAATACTTTATCATCATCTATCTGATAATATCCAGGATACTGCAGCTTACAATTCAATCCTTGTATTCGATAATCTATATGCATGTATCTTCTAGCTTCATTCTGTTTGATTTCAAAAGCACTTTTTAATATCGTATTATGAAAAACCTTTCGCCCGTCCTTTGCTGGATTTATCATTTTATCGTACTCATTCAGCAGGCTTTCCTTGATTCCTTCTTCACCCTTTAAATAATATGCATTTATTTCGGAAACCGAATCAAGGTATTGATCAACCAGGGGATACATACTTTCCGATGTCAACAACTCTTTTACGATTTTATTAACTTCCTGCCTAACCTCCTCAGATTGATAGCCATATGCTTTTGATCCATGATCTGGCAGCATTTTAGCTAAACTCAGCAAGTCTTTTTCCAGCTTTTCTGTTAATTCTTTGTTTGCTGTCTTGGATACTCTTTTTATGATCTTATCCATTTTTTTAGAAACGCTGCTTTCCATTTCATTTCTGTATTCACTTTTCAATTCCTTCTGCAGCCATAATTCATCATTATAGATGTCATTTACAAGAGATGACTTAAATTTCTTTATAGCTTCCTTATTTTGAAATCCATCTTCACCTGTACGGTCCCAGTACATGACATGCACGTGCGGATGAAAAGACTCATCATGGAAAGCTGCCACCCACCGAAATCTGTCTTCCGGAATCCCCATCAGTCTGCACTTTTCATTCATGTGTTTTCTAAGCAAAGATTCCCATGTTTCTTTTTTATCAAATGATTTTTCTGCAGCATCATCCCTCAGTATGGAAATGACATCTATCCAGACATTTCCATTATGTTCATCTAATTCATTTCTATATCTTTCACGATCGGCAGGTCCTACCATATCAAAAAGTCCATGTACAGCATCGGCATTTTTTACAGCCCCTGGTCGTTCAGAAATATATTTTAAATATACCGTATCATTCAAAGATAATTCGTTGGCCAGTTTCATCGATTCTGCAATGAACAAAGAGGCTGTAAACATATTTTGATTTTCCATATAGAGATCATATTCCGGCAATTCACTCATATCTTCATATTTTTTCATTATCGTATCAATGAGTTCCTTTTGTTTTTTTGTCACTTCTTTTTCTTCTGTCTTCTTGCTCAATGGTTTGAATGCTTCATCCTTTTCATTTTGTGCATTTAATACAGCACCTTCTCTAGTTCCGATATAGTCAAGCATTTCCTGTATATGTCCTTTATCTCCTGCTTTCAAGTAGCTGCTGAACAACACGACCTTTGCCATGATCATTCCTCATCTTTCTTTACTAAATCTCCAAAAGACAACGGCTTATATCCATTACGAAGATCTTCAACAGATGCTTCCCTAAACTCCCTCAGCCGAAAAGGCAAGCTTTCATCAGGATCGGCCACATAATTTAAGATCACCCTGTTTAGTATTCCAATTTGAATTGCGTTCTCGGTGGCCAGCTTTGCAAGCCGACCACCGAGACTTCTTTCCAATGATGCACATTCTGAATCTATGATTTGTCTTATATAGTCAATCAAATATGGATTGTTAAATTCATCCAGTTCATGTATACGAACATAATCATTTAACACAAACTTTAATACTTCTCTTTTTTTCTTTAAATTCGGATTCTTTCTTATTGCAATATCCTCAACCATTTTATATAGTTCTTCATCAATATACCTTAAAGAAATTGATATTTGCTTTTTCTCATCCATCTTATCATCTCCATTTCTCTTGGGCTCCCTGTCTGCTGCTTTTTCTACCACACATCGCTGCCGTGCAAGGAGCAAAAATTTTTTCGGCGTTCCTTGAAAAATTTTTTGTTGGTGACTTCGTCATCCTTGCACAGCATCTTTTCCTGTGTGGTATTCATTTTATCGCAGACAGGGAGTACATCACATCTCACTCCCATCTGCACATTGTGGACAGGAGGTATATATTTTATGAAACCACATTTTTATCAGGCCCTTTACAAGGATGTTTTTTGCGACGACACTGCCGAAGTTTTGGTAGTGGCAAACACAAATGAGGAATTAAAAAAGGACACTATCGTTATCATTCCTCTTTTCGATAATATCGTAACTGCATCTATTAAAAAACCGGTCAGCGCTCTAGACGCATTTTCTCATCCAGAGAACCCTATCACTATCATCAGTATTGTTGACTGCTCCAAGTATTTGAAAAAAATCGAGGATAAGAAAAAAGAAAATTCCTTAATTTCAAAAATGCAGGAGCAGGCAAGCAGACAAACCATGATTGAAAAATTCCAAAAAGCAGCCGGAAAAGACCCTGTCATGCAAGCCTTGTTCGAGGAATTCAAAAAACTCCAAACTGATGAACAGACTGCAGAAGTAAATGAAGAAGAAAGCTCTGAATTCTTCTAATCAAGTCCGATTGCCAGTATAGTTTTTATACTGGCTTTCTCCGTTTATTTTTTTATACGCAGGATAAAAGGAAAGACGTCAATTCGACGTCTTTCCTGCCTACATCCATCGAGCAAAGCTCGCTGATTCCCTTTATTTATCATCTTTTTTACATTTTATATTCGACGTCGAAAAAAACGTCTTTTTTCTCATGAAACGTCTTTTAGACGTCGAATTTAAACAAAAATAGCAAATTAGCTTTTATTTATCATAAAATTTCGACGTAAAAAAAGACGTAAAACTTAAAAATTCATAGTCTCAGTCAAAATTTCCTGTTCTTTTTCTTCAGATAATTTTTCTATGAATCTTTCACCTGTTCCCTGTTCTTTCGCTTCTTCCAGCACTACCTCCGAAAGAGATTTTCCTTTGTCTGAAGCATCTTTTACCTTTTCAGTTTCTATCTTCAAATTCGTTAAAAGCGACTCTCCACTTTCTTTTACATTTATGATCAGGGATTGAAATTTTTTAATATTATCTACTGACAATCGTTCTTCATCATCCAGCATTTCACTCAGTGATTCTCCTTCTTCAAGTTCGATATCGACTTTCAAAGATGGCTTCTTTTTCTCTTCCATTTTTAAATTTATTCCACCAGTTTTCTCCATGTAATCTGCAATCTTTTCCGCATCACTGATAGCACTGAATAGCTCACTTTCCTTGTCTTCTATTATCCTAATCCATGATTGAATATACGCTTTATGATTTTCCATAACAGAACTCGAAATAATTCCCAGTCCAGAATTTACGAAACTTGATGCAATCTCTGCACGCAATTCCTCTTTCGCATAATCGATACTTCCAAACGTATTTCCCAAAGGTCTATTTAATCTGCTTTCATGCCCTGTAGCATGTGCCAGCTCATGCAGTTTGACCGCATAGTAATCTTCCTCGGAGCGAAAAGAATCTGATGGAGGAAGAACTACCCGATCTTTCGCAGAATTATAATACGCTCTTTCATTTCCAACTGGTTCGCTGTAATCTACATCCATATTCTTTATTAGATTCTCTGTAAAGAGTTTTAGCCTGGAATCGTCAAAAGGTTCTATTTTCTGCTCCTGCAGCGGCTCCAATCCTTTTACGTGGCTTGCATTAAAAACATAATAGTTTCGACACATCCATCTTATTTTTTCAGCACGTTCCGGCTCTTCCTTTTTTATTTTTTCATAATCTTCCGATGATATTGTTTTTTTATTTTCCCTGTCATACAGTGACCAGAATTCTACTGGAATACCATTTCCCTTTGCCGTTTCATCAAGATGCAACCCCATATTTTTTACCTGGTTAAATGTATAAAAGCGAGGATCCGTATACCCTCGCTCAGTACATAAATATTGAAGCAGCATCTTATTAACGCCCTTATAAGTATGATTGGAAGTTCCATTATATAACCTGGAAGCTCCCCATCCACGTTCCCATGGAATCTTATCTTCTTTTAATGCATCAAGATACCGTTCCTTCAGCATCTCCCTCGTCTTGTTTGGTTTCACTAGCTTCACCTTCCTCCTCATCAATGATGATTACCTCATCCGGTTCCCCAAGACTTGCAAGTTCTTCTTCTGAATCGATCATTTCTGTAATTCCCAGTTTTTTTCTCATTTCTTCAATTCTGTCCTTCATGTTTCCTCCTTGTACCAGTCACTGGTACATTTTTATACTTTCACCGACACGCATTCATCAATATTTAATTCTATCTCAACTAAATCCTGTATTTCTCTAAACGTTTCAAATACATCATTCAGTGTTATATATTCAAATCCAAACTTTTCTCCATGCTTATTAAAAGCTGTCTGAAAAGCACTTGATTCCTGCAATTCTTCCAATATTTCTTCAAACTCATAAAGATTATCCAGAGTTTCTCTTTCCTCAGATACTTTTATGATCGTATCTGCAAGAAGATTTTCATCTATCAGATGACGACTATCTCTCATAAGGAAATAGATATCATACAGATCACGCATCCTGGAATTGAATTCTCCTCTGTCCAGTGTCGTTTCATATTTTTCAGCTATGATATTTTCTAACGGATAACTCAGCAGATCGATATCTTTTTCATCAAACATGCTTGGCAATGTCGTCCTTATCGCATCTGGATAGATCAATGTATTATTCGAAACATCGATTTTCAAATTTAACGATATGTTATCTTTTCTTGCATTGATAGAAACGATAAAGCCAGTATTTTCATCATCCTTTTGAGCCGGTTTAATATCTGCAAGTTCATATTCGAAAAAGCTGTCTGTAGGAGTCTCCAGCACTTCTTTCACTATATCTTCCATTCCTGAGATATCATAAATTGTCGTTCTGCAGGTCACGTCTAAATCCCTCGTAGTTCTTGTGTCCATGCCCAAAAGTGTAGAAACGATAAAGCCACCTTTTAGAATGAGTCTGTCTCCATATGCAGAACTGCCTATTTTTTTAGCAAATTCTTCCAGTATGAATCTCTGCTGCATAGAAGGTATATCGACCCCTTTGGCTTTGGCCAGTTTCTTCATTTCGTTCTTCCAATTGTCTGTATTTCTATATTTCATATATTTACCCCTTTATGGTTCCATATGCATATACACGATGTCTTTCACCTTGTCCTGGATACCCATCTTTTTTGCATATCTGGCCAGTTTCCTTAAATTCTTGTCTTTTCTTTGAAAATAGTTTTTAATTGCCTGGAGATATACCTGAAGTTCTATCTTTTTTTGATTTTTGACAATATCGCAGATGGTTCTTTCCATGTCATAGACATGCAGCATATTTCCCCATGGATCTTTCATTTCCATCTTTCCAATATCCCACAATTCTTCTTTCACATAATACAGCTTCAGATTTTCTTTTTTTCTAAGGTGATATCCAGAAATGGTCGTCGCAGTATAAACCATAGGATAACGATCTACAAGATCATGCAAATATAAAGCTGTTTCATTGCTGTAGATCATTTTCTTATTCATCTTTTGATAAATCTTCATCGTATCCGGTGTATAGTCCTTATGACAGTAAATGCCTCTTTCCACCTTTTCAATGGTTCCATCTTTTTCTAATTTTTTGATGTCATATCTTCCAAGCCCAAGAGAAATCATATCAGAGTACAAAAGGATTCCATTTTCA
>ENA-OWPJ01001217-OWPJ01001217.1-human-gut-metagenome-genome-assembly--contig:-NODE-1217-length-11856-cov-2.51546_pt1 | contig 11856 bp, 16 predicted proteins | sample MGYA00248264_ERZ651846 | MGnify/ENA primary metagenome ERZ651846 (study PRJEB26924, sample SAMEA4378271) | human gut metagenome | biome: human gut; feature: human-associated habitat; material: faeces...
TACAGCACACCATCTACAGCATTATATACAGCACACCATCTACAGCATTATATACGACACACTATATACAGCATTACCACTGGTACAACATTCACTATGCCTTTCTATACTGTGCGTGCCGCATAAAACCATGGACCGTCACTCCATTCCGAATTTTTTGATATACCTCCAAATCGTACTTCTGTGTATTCCAAGAATCCGGGCGGCTTTTGTTTTATTGCCTCCGGCCTGCTCCATAGCCTGGGCCAAACACTCTTCAGTTATTTCCCTGCTTATATTCTCCTGACCCGGTTCCTCCTGACTTCTGTTTACGCGGCCTTTAGTTGCTTTGTAATTCCCTATTCCATTACTTCCCAGAAAGCCGCTGCTATTTCCCCTCTGTTCCATTTCGCAAGGCGGTTCATAGTTTTGAATCACATAGCCAGCAGCTTCCCCTGATATGACAGAGGAATCGCATATGATACGCACCTTCTCCATAAAATGCCTCAGCTGGCGGGCGTTTCCCGGCCATCCGTAAGAGGTAAGCACCTTCTCTGCCGCAGGGGTAAGGCAGCATTTTCCCCCGCTTTCCCTGAGAAACAGATTAGCCAGATCAGGAATATCCTCAACCCGTTCCCTGAGCGGCGGTATCTTTAGGGTCAGCACATTAAGACGGTAAAATAAATCTTCCCTGAATTTGTGCTCACCTACCAGCTCCATCAGGTTTTTGTTGGTCGCTGCAAATATCCTGATATTCACGGGAAAGACCCGGTCGCCGCCCAGACGCATGACCTTACGCTCCTGTAAAACACGCAGCAGCCTGCTCTGAAGGGACATGGGCATTTCCCCTATCTCATCCAGGAAAATGGTCCCATTGTGAGCCAGCTCAAAGAGCCCCATCTTTCCGCTGCGCCTGGCGCCGGTAAAGGCACCGTCATCATATCCAAAAAGCTCACTCTCCAGAATTCCCTCGGGAAGAGCCGCACAGTTTACAGCAACAAAAGGACCGTTTCTGCGGCTGCTGGCATTGTGCATGCTCTGGGCAAACATCTCCTTACCGGAACCCGTCTCACCCAGCAAAAGTACAGTCAGGTCCGTATGGGCGTTCCTCTTTGCATGCTGGATACACTGATTCATCTGCTGGCTGCTTCCGCATATATCCTTAAATGAATAGGTGGCCTGAAATCCCTTGATGCCTTTATCCCTGATTTTATGTTCCCCTCTGGTGATGGTTCCCGCATCATTGAAGGTGATAACCGCACCCAATATCTCTCCATTTTTATATGTTAAGGGAATCATATCATAAAGAATATCAGCCCCATTAATGGAACCTGTCTCCTGTATGATTTCCTCTCCTGTTGCCAATACATCATGGACTGCCTCAAAGGCGGGCAGCACCTCTGTTATGGGCGTATCGTAAACCAGCCCGCCCGGATTTGGCAGGTAAGGCTTGGCAACACGGTTCATCCAGGTAATATTTCCTTTTATGTCAACTGCTACATACTTTTCATTGGTGGTATTGAGAATGGTCTTAAGCTCCTCTGCCTTTCTGGTAGCAGCCTTGACCGTGGCAATCAGCTTCTCTGCTTCCTGACACGCATAGGACAATGATTTGTCCGTCAGCTCAATGCGGACTGCGGGCAGTCCCAATTCTCTGGCATAACGTGTCTGGATAAGCCCGCCCACAATCACGTCTACCCCTTCATTTTTAAGCTTCTGGATTTGATGGTACGTATCATCTTCATCCACGGCAAATATCTGCCGTATGCTTACATTCAGAATGGGATTTAAACGCTCCAGACCGCTGAGAAGGTTGTTATAGCCAATGACCCCGATGTTCCTTCCATAGCTGCTGGCCTCAATCAGGGTGTCTGCCATATCCTCAAAGGGGATGGGGATCTCCACCACCGGCAGGTCCACTACCTTGCGTATCCGCAGCGCTGTGGCCCCGCGGCCTAATATAACGCTGACCCCGCGCCTGAGCATCTCCGGAACCAGTTCCGGATCCCATACCGTGACGATTACATCCTTATCCAATTTTTTGAATATTTTCTGTGCCTGCTCCACGAAGTCTTCGCTGAAAGCGGCGTACCAAATCTGGCTCATGGAAAGTCCTCCGATTCTTCACCACATGATCACATCAAGCTAAACCGTCTATATCCATATCTCTGATTCGTTTTACCACATCCAAATCCGCCGGAAGCCACTCTACATCATCGAACTGTTCCCTGTTCATCCAACGGGCTGATTTGTGCTCTTTCAGTTGAATTTTCCCCTCTGCAATCGAGCATAAATAGCAATGCATCATCAGATGGAACTGGGGATAATTACATTCAACTGTCATCAAAAATTGTTCCACGATAGCGTCAATACCCAGTTCCTCTTTTAACTCTCGCAGCAATGCCGCCTGGGGAGACTCCCCTTCTTCAATTTTCCCACCAGGGAATTCCCAACCACCTTCAAACTCTCCATAACCTCTTTGGGTGCCTAAAAATGTTCCATCCTTATGCAGAACCGCGGCTGCCACTTCAATCTTCTTCATCCTAATGACCCCAGCTTTGTAGAATTATATTAATCAAATGAGCCTTTGCTTAAAATCTTGTTCACACCATCATTATATTTTAATAGCAAATGTGTTCTATGCCATGTCAAGAAGTCCCTATCTGGCTCAAACTCTTTACGAACATTAAGTCTCTTCCCTTCATAAGGTCTGAGGCTTTCATACAATGCCGCATCCGTTTTCGCACTGTCAGATACGATTAACTTTAAATCATCTGTAAAGCTAATAAAACCTTTATCAAATGCCTTATCTATAAGCGGAGATAGACAGATTCCATTTCTTGGATTGAGCCGATTATCTTTGTCCTCTGACCATGGAACAATATGGGATGCTACTAATAACTCCTTTGTTTTAATGCCAGTTACAGCACATTGAAACCCATACTCAAGCTTAACTTGATTTGCAAAAACTTTTTGTGCCGCTCCTCTTGTTTTAGAACTGCCTTCTTGATCCTCTACTCTATAATTTCCTCCCTCCTGCCGTTGATAAAACTTGACTTCCTCATCCATTCCACTGGATATTTCTTTTGGTTCTTGGAGTACCCCAGGTTTAAAACTTAATAGATGAATAAAGTCATTCTTGGTAATTTTATTCATACCATATTGATTAAAAAAATGCTCCCAGTTCTTCCCGCGGTTACGAAATTCCCACTTAAAATCTTCCAGTTCTTCCTGTAACAAAGGCTCATCAAAAATAAATGCTTTTGATATAATTCCTTTCACCCTCTTACCCTCTATGGACTGGATTTTACTAATTTTTCCAGCTCCAAAGAAATAAAATTGTCCCTTTATCTCAGATGCCTTCTGCTGTCTGCGATAGATGAATAAGTCTCCATCTTTTACCTGATTATAATGGTCAATGTCCCAGCAATACGCTTCAAAATCAACATCTCCATACGCACTACCCTTACCCTTTGTATCTAGTATGAAAAAATTGGTACCCTGCATCTCTAATTCATCTCTGTATAATTCTAAGTTTTTATTCATATTGCACCCTCCCCATAGAATCTCCTTTATTTATTCAAATGTCTCAAAAAATTCAGCCATAGAACAGTCCAATGCCACTATAATCTTTTCAAGACTCATAATTGATAAATTCCGTTTTCCATTTTCTACAGATGCAATATAGGTCCGGTCCAGACCTGCCTTAAACGCCAAGGACTCTTGACTTAATAATAGTTCTTTTCTTAATTGGCGTATCCTGTTTCCAACTTTTATTCTTATATCACCGGAAAACTCCATCTCCCTCACCTCTTACAGGTAAGCGTAACGAAATGTGACTTATTTAGCAACGGACTATAAGTCACATATATCTTTACTCCATAAATATTTTATACCACACGAAATGAAAAATCGTTAACTATAAGCTCCCCCGCCGCGTTCACATCAACACATTCTTGCGTCAATCCCTTCTTGCATTCATTCCCTGCAATTACAGCTGTCCAAAAAAAATGCATGACACACCCTCAGGCCCATCATGCATTTTATATTTCAACTATACATTTCTTCCCATCTCATATGCCTGCTTCATAGCCGGCGTACCCTTAATTTCTCCTGCCTGCCAGGCACCTGTTCCATAAATGATTCCCTTTTCCCTGGCTCCTGTCAGACAATCCTGCGTAAATCCCCGGAATCCTTCAATGGTGCGATCCATCATTTTCTGTTCTGTATCCGCAGCAGCCACTATGAAATAGAAATCCTTATTCTGAATTTCGGTATATCTGGGAACTGTGCGGTCAATCAATGTCTTCATCTGTGCATCCATGGTGTAAAAGTACACCGGTGTAGCCAGTACAATGACATCTGCATCCACCATTTTATCCAGTATCTCTGCCATCTCATCCTTTTGAACACACTTATGGGTGGTGTTACAGACACCGCATCCGATACAATATCCAATCTTTCTACTGGCCAGAAAAATCTTCTCCGCCTGATTTCCGGATTCCTGTACCCCACGGATAAACTCATCGCAGAGTGAATCAGAATTTCCGCCTTTCCTTGAGCTTGCTGATATGACTAATACATGTTTACTCATATGTAAATCTCCTCTCATTTTGTTATCTCCCATCATCCTATCATCTGGAGCTAACTTCAAGTCAAGAAGTTTTTATTCCTGCAACCGTATTCCTTCAAAATTTTTCCTGCTGTCATGGACACAGTATATTGCATATTTCCAGTAATTTACAAATAATCTTCCTATTCGTATTCTGATTCGTTTGGCTGGCCCTATTTCCCTCCTGTTCCTGGTCATCCGGATTACATCTACACCTATTATACTGCGGCAGGATGCCGCCTCCTTTATGCAGGCCAACACGTCCTCCAGCTGCGCCTCTCCCTGGTCCCAATTGGTGATTGCACAGGAGCGGGTCAGGATATCCTTATCCAGGGATATATAGAGAGGCAGCCCGGAGTTCTTCAAATGGCGGCTGATACACCCTGGCGTCTTCAGCTCCTCTTCATTGATACCAACTACCCGTTCCCTGTCAGCCTCTGCTTCCATGGAGGGCGGCCCTGCCAGATAAACCCGTTTCAGACGCGTATTTGTATCCAAAGCAGCCTGAATCCAACCGCCGCAGGACAGGATATTCCCAAACATGGGCATCTGCATGTCCGTATGATGGTCAAACACCAGAAGCTCAAATTCCCAGCCATATTTTGCTCACATAATGGTAATTTCCGGAATCCAGGAAGTGGATTCCGGAGGGTTCCATAATGCTGATTCTCTCCTTGATGGCTGCCTCTGCCTCCTCATCACAGTAACAATTAGTGCCTTGTATATCTCCAAGCTCCAGCCATACAGCGCCCAAATCCTGGTAAAATTCCTGGTTTTCATATACGCCCGTAAAATTCATGATGACAATATTGTTATTCTTAAGCTTTTTATTATTAAGCATACCGATTCGCGGCCTGTCCTTTCTTCATGCTTTTATATATGCTTTAGAATTCTTCCCAAAAACACTTCCTCAAAGACTCTTCCACAATGATTGTATCAGAATAGCCCCAAATAAGAAACCGTCTGAAAATAATATTTTTATAATAATAGTAATTATTATTGATTTTATGGAATTTATATGATACAATACAAATATCTTACATATTATCAATTATACGTGGTAAAATCAAACTATAGCCGAAAAGGCAAAAGAAACACAGGAGGGGTACATTTTATGGATTCAAAAGCATTTTTCAAATTAAGTTACGGTGTTTACATTATTTCCACCAGCGCAGACAACAAGGAAGGCGGCTGTGTCATCAACACACTGACCCAGGTCACATCTTCTCCCGCCAGGTTATCCATTGCTCTCAACAAGGAAAACTATACGCTGAAGCTGATAGAGACATCCGGCACCTTTTCCGCAGCGGTACTTTCCGACGATGTGGAAATGGACCTGATTAGACGTTTCGGCTTCCAGTGCGGCAAGGATGTAAAGAAATATGACGGCATTCCACAGGGACGGGACAGCCTGAATAATCCATATCCCACAGAAGGTGTCTGTGCCCGGTTCACCTGCCGTGTTGTATCCTCCATGGATGTGGGCTCCCATATGATTATAGTGGGCGAGGTAGTGGAAGCAGAAGTCCTGGATTCCCAGACACCGGCGCTCACCTATTCCAATTACCATCTGAAGAAAAACGGGACCACTCCGCCAAAGGCTCCTTCCTATCAGGCAGACACAAAAGAGGTTACGGGATGGCGCTGTTCTGTTTGCGGATATATTCTGGAGTCCGAGACATTGCCGCCTGACTTTATCTGTCCGGTCTGCGGCAAGGATGCCAGCTATTTTGTAAAACTGTAGCCCCCTTATTGTTCCATTATCTGAACCATTGCAAAATACCCCTGAAAACAGCTGATTCATACCCATAAGCTGTTTTCAGGGGTATTTTTATGTCCTTGGGATATATCCTACTTCTGACCGGATTTATTCCTGGCCCGGTTTTCTTCTTTATCATTGGTAACATTGCCGTCCCCGCTGACCGGTATGGCATCTCCCAGATAGGTGGGCTTAGGCATTACAATGGTATAAATCAAATCCTTGGGCCTGGCCAGCAGTTCTCTTAAGTCCCTCATTTTCTGGCCGCCGTACTGCCTGGGATCTGACTCTACGCCGTATGCCTCCATCCCCATGGCCTGCGCCACATAAAGAGCCCGGTACATGTGATAGCGCTGCGTAACTATAATAATCTTCTTCACCTGGAAAATATCCCTGGCCCGGTACATGCTCTCATAGGTGGAGAAGCCCGCGTGGTCCATAAAAATATCCCCGGAAGGAATGCCCTCATCAATGGCATACTGCTTCATCCGGTTTACCTCGTCATAGTTCTTGCGCCCATGGTCCCCGCTCATGAGAAGGCGGTCGGACACACCGTCCTCATACAGCCCTATTCCCTTGTCCAGCCTGTCCCGAAGCATGCCGGAAGGCGTACCGTCCGGCCTGACACTGCAGCCCAGAACCATGATACAATCCACATCTCCAAGAGCTGCCGCATCATCTGAACTGATGATATTCGGCTTTTCTTTCCTGATCATGTACAGATTTATCAGGAACAGGAACAGGCATCCTGCCAGTCCCAATACCAGAAGTATCTTAACCGCTTTTTTCAGAATCGCTTTTTTATCCATTCCACTCTTCCTTCTCTTACGGAGCGCCGACGGGGTCAAAAAAGCCGCTCTTCCCGGCAAAATGCAGAGATTTGCGGCTTTTAATGCGTATGTCAGGTCAATCCTTATTTAACAGCAATTGCCTCGATTTCACACAGAACGCCCTTTGGAAGGGTCTTAACTGCCACACAGCTCCTGGCTGGTTTGGATGTGAAATACTTAGCATATACTTCGTTAAATGTTGCAAAATCGCCCATATCTGCCAGGAAGCAGGTGGTCTTAAATACCTTGTCAAAGCCGCTGCCTGCTGCTTCCAGGATGGCGCCAACGTTCTTGCAGCTCTGCTCAGCCTGTCCTGCAATGTCCTCTGCAACGCTGCCGTCTGCCGGATTTACCGGTATCTGACCAGATGTGTAGATAACTCCATTAACCTCAAATCCCTGGGAGTATGGTCCGATTGCGCCTGGTGCCTTTTCTGTGCTGATTACGTTCATTTTAAATCCTCCTTGTTCTTAGGGGAAATGCCCGTACAATATGTATTCCCCATTATATTGATTTTCATTCTCACGCGACATGCGCGAACCCCAAAGTTATTATATCGGATTATTGGAAATGTTGCAAGGTAAGGCTGGAATTCTTCTTTGTATTTTTTGCGATACTGAAAAATTGTGGCTGTACATAAAGAAACAAAAAATAAATGAACTTATCAGACGCATGCGTCAGATGCCTCCATGTCCCTCCTGCTTCTGCCCCAGATGGGCAAGCAAATACTCCTTGGTATTCCTCTGAGGTTCCTCCAATACCATATCTAAAAGCCTGGCCAGCGTATTGCCCACTTCCCTGCCCGGCTTCACCCCTGCTCCCATAATGTCATGGCCCGATACAGCCAGGGTCTTCAGGCCGATGCAGTCCCTGTTACTGCGGATTTCCTCTGTCAGGTCTCTGACCTGACACAGCCACCGGGATTCCCTGTCATCGGATGCATCCTCAGATAGACACATCTTAAGTGTGAGCAAATCATCAAACAGTTCCGGCTCCATCTGGCTCATGGCGCGGCGTATGGATGCCCTGGAGGGCTCCGGCTGCTTTGCGATTTCCTTCACGTCTTCCTCCTTGCCATGCTTCAAGCAGTCTTTCCCCCCATCCTCAGCTCCAACCTTTTTGCCCTGCCACTCCACCAGGGTTCTTACCCTGTAGGAGGTATCGTTGTCCAGCTTTAAATCCTTAAGTATGCCCGCTGCCTGGGAAGCGCTGCACTCCCGCAAAAAGGCGGCCCAGCGCATATGCTTTACAGCCGGAACTCCGGCCGGAATAGACGGCACAGCCCAATCCCCTGAATCCGCGGCATAAGCCCCGTGAAATTTCTCTGACACAAAGGGACTGATACCCGTCTCATACACCAGCGAGATATAATCCGGATGGGAACTCAGAAGAAGCTTGGTCAGCTCCACCTGAATCCGTTCCTTACTCACATGGACCATGTTAGGCGCAATCACCTTGATGGCCTCACAGGTGCGCTCCTCTATGGAGAATCCCAATTGGGCCGAAAAACGGATAGCCCGGAGGATTCTGAGAGCATCCTCCGTAAAGCGGTCCATGGGTTCCCCCACGCACCGGATGATGCCCTTCTCCAAATCCTCCACACCTCCGAATTTATCCACAAATCCCGTATGACTGTTATAAGCCATTGCATTGATGGTAAAATCCCGGCGTTTTAAATCCTCCACCAAATCCGGAGTGAACTCCACGCTGTTGGGATGGCGTCCGTCAGAGTATTCTCCGTCAATGCGGTAAGTAGTTACCTCATACCCTTCCTTCCCCATCATCACAGTCACGGTGCCGTGCTGTATGCCGGTATCCACAGTGCGCCGGAATACCTCCTTTACCTGCTCCGGCAGAGCGCTGGTGGTGATATCCCAGTCCCCCGGCTCCCTGCCCAAAAGCATATCCCTGACGCATCCGCCTACCACGTATGCCTCGTATCCGTGTTCATTCAGTTTATTAATAATCTCCTCTGCGGGAGCCGGAATTCTGATTTCCATGTCTGTCTGCTTCCTCATACTATATCCGTTTAATGATTGACATTGCCACGGTCTTATTTTATCAGTTTTTCCTGTGCTTTTCCAGAAATATTTTTAACCGCGTATTATAACCATATTAACTATATATTCTTCGTATATGCAAAACGGCAGATACAGGTCCAGTCCCGCATCTGCCGTTTCTATACACATCTTTAGTACGCCTTGCCCCAATAAACCATCTTCTTCGCCGGTTTCCCGCAGCAAACACATTGATCGGACAATTTCTCCTGCTCAAAGGGTATGCATCTGGATGTGGCTCCGGCCACCTCCTTGATTTTCTCCTCACACTCCAGGCAGCCGCACCACATGGCTTTTACAAAGCCGGGCTTGTTGTTGACAGTATCCACGAATTCATCCCAGCCTGCAGCTGTGTAAGTGTGGGCATCCCTGTGCTTCCTTGCCTTCTCCAGCATGGCGTCATGGATGGTATCCAGCATTTCACCGGCTCTTGTCTCCAGCTCATCCAGGGATACAAAGCTCTTCTCATGGTTATCCCTGCGCACCAGCACAGCCTGGTTCTTCTCTATATCCTTTGGCCCTATCTCCACGCGAAGGGGCACGCCGCGCATCTCGCAGTCAGAGAACTTCCAGCCCGGGCTCTTGTCCGTATCATCCACCTTTACAGCGTATCCTGCCTTTGTACAGCGTATCCTGCCTTTGTAAGGCGCTCCTTCAGCTCATATGCCTTATCCAGCACGCCTTCCTTCTGCTGCTGTACCGGCACCACCATAATCTGGACCGGCGCAATTCTCGGAGGCAGCACCAGACCGTTGTCATCGCCGTGCACCATGATGATGGCGCCGATGATACGGGTGCTCACACCCCAGGATGTCTGGTGTACATACTTTAATGTATTATCCTTGTCCGTGAACTGAATGTCAAATGCCTTTGCAAATCCATCGCCAAAGTTATGGCTGGTACCTGACTGCAGGGCTTTTCCGTCGTGCATCAGGGATTCTATGGTGTAGGTTGCCTCTGCTCCGGCAAACTTCTCCTTATCGGTTTTCTGTCCCTTGATGACAGGAATAGCCAGCACCTCCTCACAGAAGTCGGCATACAGGTTCAGCATCTGGATTGTTCTGGCCTCGGCCTCCTCGGCTGACGCATGGGCCGTGTGGGCCTCCTGCCACAGGAATTCCCTGGAGCGTAAAAACGGACGTGTGGTCTTTTCCCAGCGCACAACAGAACACCACTGGTTATAGACTCTGGGAAGGTCGCGGTAGGAATGGATATCCTTTGCGTAAAAATCACAGAACAGGGTCTCAGAGGTAGGCCTTACGCACATACGCTCCTGAAGTTCCTCCAGTCCTCCGTGGGTCACCCATGCCACCTCAGGCGCAAATCCCTCCACATGGTCCTTTTCCTTCTCCAACAGACTCTCCGGTATAAAGATGGGCATGTATACGTTCTGCACCCCTGTCTCCTTAAACCTTCTGTCCATCTCCTTCTGGATGTTTTCCCAGATTGCGTAGCCGGCCGGCTTAATCACCATGCATCCCTTGACGCTGGCATAATCGCAAAGCTCCGCCTTCTTTACCACATCCGTATACCACTGGGCGAAATCCTCATCCATGGATGTGATGGCCTCTACCATTTTCTTGTTGTCTGCCATGATTCTTCTCCTTTTCGTTATTTACATTGACCCTTGCATATCTTTCATTATGAAATAAAAAGAGCCATCCAATCCCCTGTGCCGTGTGCACAAGGGACCGAATGACTCGGCGGTACCACCCTTATTAACCTTCGGGCTTAATCCGCCCTTATGGTTCTCTCATCATCCGTTAACGCCGGACATACGCTGCATTCATCATACAGGACTCCAGGGTGGGTTCAGCATCTGCCAACCGTAAGGACCTCTCACCTGCGGCCCTCTCTCTGTGACGTGCAATCACGCTTACTGTTCCCTTTCCATGTCATATCTATGAATTGGTCATTTCTTTATGTAAGAATGATTTTACGTCAGTTTCCGGACTTTGTCAACCACAGAATCGCCATATAACGCTTCCGCGGCGGACGGATAACACCTTTCCCCCTTTTTACCTTTAGGAGACAGGAAGTATCTTACCCTAAAATTCAATCAGCATGGGCTGTCCCTTATCAGGACCTTCCAGGGATTTTTTCACCATTTCCCTAACAAAGTCCTCCGCCATTGCCATGGTTGAGTTATTGGCAATGTCAAGCTTTATTCTACTGGCTCCTCTCATTAAATCTACGTTTGCTCCGGTTGTGGAGAGATAACTGCATGCTGTCAGTTCAAAATCTCCATTGGGAAGCTGATTGATGTGTGCTTGTGCCTGAATCATAATTGTGACTCCTTTCTTTCATTTGATGAGTCAACTATATCACTCCCACTCCTTAATTGTTCCTTTTTGGCACAGATGGCATACAATCCGTCATAGATGGCCTATTTCCAGTTTCTATCTGATCCCTATTCCCCTATGTCTCAGTTCCTTCCTCCTTCGTCCACGCCTCCACCATATCCTCAATCAGCAGCAAACCCAGCGGCCCCAGTATAAATCCAAAAAATCCGAATAACTCCAATCCCACATACACAGACGCCAGCGTCTCAAGGGGAGACAGCCCCACCTGTCCGCCCATCATCCGAACCTCCAGAATCTGACGCACAAAATAACACAC
>ENA-OWPJ01001220-OWPJ01001220.1-human-gut-metagenome-genome-assembly--contig:-NODE-1220-length-11850-cov-3.11725_pt1 | contig 11850 bp, 7 predicted proteins | sample MGYA00248264_ERZ651846 | MGnify/ENA primary metagenome ERZ651846 (study PRJEB26924, sample SAMEA4378271) | human gut metagenome | biome: human gut; feature: human-associated habitat; material: faeces...
CTTCCTCGGTGAGGAACAAGTCGATGCACACCGAGGAACACTTCGTTGGTTTTAAAGCAATGAGCGGTTTCTGAATAGAGAAAGATGCATATCCTGTTTGCTTTTATACAATATTAGGCATTCTTTTGTATGCTCATGCGTTTATTTATGCAGTTTATTTTCCGGTTCGTTATTTTCTAATTGGCCATTTCCTTGTATAATATTAAAAATAGAACATTGAAAGTATATATTATCAAGTCGATAAGCAGTTGTTTATTTAAATAAAATAAATTCCTATTACCCTTTTCAAGAAAGTATAATGATTAAGTAATATAGTATTAAAATATTGATTGACAATTGCCTATGTTTGCAACGTTATTTTAAATGGAAATCTAATACACAATAAAGTTGTTATGAGAAAATCAACAAGGATAATTTATTTAAAGATGGTTGCACTAGCTATGGTCACTACATTTTCCACTCTGAATGGTAACATATCTGCCAATACACTTCAGAAAGAACTCCATTCGGGATGGAGGTTTAAACAAGCTCGTCTTTCTAACTGGTATCCTGCTACAGTCCCGGGAGTAGTACACACTGACTTGATTGATAATAAAATCATTGAAGATCCTTTTTATCGCTTAAATGAAAGAGGTGTACAGTGGGTTGATAAGGAAGACTGGATTTATGAAACAACCTTCGATGTAGCACCCGAATTGATGGATAAAAACAATATACGGCTTTATTTTAAAGGGCTTGATACTTATGCAGATGTCTATTTGAATGGAGAAAAGATATTGGAGGCAGACAATATGTTTCGTGAATGGAAACTTCCCGTAAAAGATAACCTGAAAGCAAAGGATAATAAATTAAGGATATATTTCCATTCTCCTATTAAACGGGATATGCCTAAATGGGATGCGCTGCCTTTTCACTATGAGGCAATCAACGACCAGTCGGAGAATGGAGGAGTATTCAATAGAAAGGTTAGTGTTTTTGCCCGTAAGGCAGGCTATCATTATGGTTGGGACTGGGGACCTCGCCTGGTAACTTCTGGCATCTGGAGACCTGTTTTATTAGAAGCATGGGATGATTTGCGGATAGAAAATGTGTTTATCCGGCAAAAAGAGGTTTCTTATAAACAAGCCGACATTAGTAATATTGTAGAAATACTAGCCGATAAAGATATTGAGAAGGCTGAAGTTACGGTCAGAGACAATAAGACTGGAAAGATTTATGGTGCTACTACTACCTGCCTGACAAAAGGATTGAATAAGATTGCTGTAAACTTCTTTATAAAGAATCCTAATTTGTGGTGGAGCAATGGACTCGGAAAAGCCAATCTATATGAATTCCGGACCGAAGTAAAAACAAACGAGCAAAATAAGGACTGTCTTATAACTTCTACAGGAATACGTTCATTAAAAGTTATACGTAAGGAGGATAAGATCATTCTATTTTCAACTTAATGGAATACCTGTATTTTCCAAAGGGGCTAATTATATCCCTTGTGATAATTTTCTGCCTCGTGTGACGAAGGAACTGTATGAGAAAACGATCCTGGATGCTGTCAATGCTAATATGAATACTTTGCGTGTGTGGGGTGGAGGGACTTATGAAGATGATTATTTCTACGAATTATGCGATAAATATGGTATTCTTGTGTGGCAGGATTTTATGTTTGCCTGCAGCGTATATCCCTCCGAAGGTGAATTGCTGGAAAATATTCGTCAGGAAGCGATTGATAATGTTCGCCGTTTGCGCAATCACCCTTCTCTTGCTTTATGGTGTGGTAATAATGAATGTCTGGAAGCTTGGTTTGGTTGGAATTGGAAAGAAAACTATGCGAAGCAGAATCCGGAGTATGCCCGGATTATCTGGCAGCAGTATGAAGATCTGTTTCATAAAATGCTACCGGAAGTGGTGACAGAAAATAGCCCTGAAACATTTTATTGGCCTTCATCGCCCTTCAGTCGTTATGACGGAGTTTCCGAGAATAATAAAGGGGATACGCATTATTGGGCTGTATGGCATGCAAAAAAGCCGATCTCCGAATATAATAAGGTGCGTAGTCGTTTCTTTAGTGAATATGGTTTTCAATCTTTTCCCGAATTTGAGTCGGTCAAAATGTATGCTCCGTACCCTGAAGACTGGGAAATAACTTCCGAGGTAATGATGTCTCATCAACGGGGAGGTGAGTTCGCGAACAAACTGATTGAAGACTATTTGCTGAACGAATATCGCAAACCTAAAGACTTCGAATCATTTCTGTATATGAACCTTGTACTGCAAGGGGATGCTATTAAGACGGCTATTGAAGCACATCGCAGGGATATGCCTTACTGTATGGGGACATTATTTTGGCAACATAATGATTGCTGGCCGGTTGCTTCGTGGTCGAGCCGTGATTACTACGGACGTTGGAAAGCGCAACATTATTTTGCCAAGGCAGCTTTTCGGGACGTGCTTGTATCTCCCATAGTTAATAATGACAGGCTTGATGTATATATTGTATCTGATAGATTAAGGAAAACGAGCGCTATACTGGAACTGGAAGTCTGTGACATGGAAGGAAAGCTTGTTAATTCAATCAGAAGATCGGTAACTATTCCTGCTAATGAAAGTAAAGTCGTTATGTCCCACAAATTGAATTCATTTATAAAATCACAACCGGAAAATCAGCTTGTTATCTCCGCAACCCTTACCGATCAACAAGGAACGATTTACACAAATAATTATTTCTTGACGAAGCAAAAGGAGATGTTATATCCGCAAGTGAATATATCATATCAATTAAAGTCACTGCCTGACGGATATGAATTGACTTTAAAAGCAGACCGTTTTGCAAGAGCTGTATACTTGTCTCTTGATGGAATTGATAATTTCTTTGAAGATAATTATTTCGATTTGATGCCGGGAAAAGATAAGATAGTGAAAGTTCGTACCGATATTTCATATACGGACTTTTCCCGACAGCTAAAAATCAAATCGTTGGTCGATGGATATTAAATAAATGCACTTAATATTTAATCAACATCTGTTGCAGGATTGTACGGTATTCGCTAGGTGTGTTTCCTTTCTTCTTTTTGAATATCCGAATAAAGTTCGATAGATTATTAAATCCGCACGAGTAGCAGATTTCTGCTACCGTGTGTGATGTTTCAGTCAGCATCTGGCAAGCACGGGCCACACGGAGGTTGTTGATATAGTCAATAAAGGTGCAATTTGTTTTCTTTCTGAAGAAATGGCTGAAAGCGGATTCCGACATATTTACCAGAGCTGCTACATCTCCCAGTTTGATAGGTTCTTCAAAATTCTTCTCTATATAGTCGCAGACTTTTGCAATGCGTCTACTTTTTGAGGTACGTATCGTGTCTTTGGTGTCATAGAGATTACTGACTAAAATATGTCTGTCGGCAGTGGAGAGATCATACAAGATAGAGAGAAACTCTAAAACGGTGTGGAAGCCTTGCATCCGGGTAAGCTGGAGAATTTTCTCTTTCATTGCCAGCATGGTGTTTTCAGAAAAGCTAATTCCTTTCTGTGAGTCGAGTAACAGTTGTTTAATCGGGCTGAATAGTCGTTTCTCCAATATTGGAAAATTGAGCAGTTTGTCCGAGAACTGACACCACATGATTGCCTTCTACAATCTCCCCTTTCCAGGCATGCGGAAGATTGGGACCAGTCATTACCAAATCCAGATTGTCAAACTTTTCGACTGAATCGCCTACAATTCTTTCTCCATACGTATTCATCACAAGATTAATTTCATAGTCGGAGTGATAATGTACCGGATAATCAAATTTTGCATTGGGATGATTTAAAACGATGAATAAATCATCAGAAGAAATGGGAGTAATTTCCTTTTGAATGTCTTTCATAAGAACTGTATTTAACTTGATACAAATGTACGAATAATAATAATACAAAAACAGGCTATTCAAAAAAGTATAATTATTAAGCAATATAATATCAAAAAACTATCATTATATGCCTTACATTTGCAAAGTGAATCATACTTAATAACTAATTGAATGCTATGGAATCATTTTCTATCGGAACTATTGATATTGTAATCGTAGTCGTATATTTGCTATTTATTATATGGTGGGGTGTAAAGAACGGAAAGAGTTCGGATGCCCAATCGTATTTTCTTGCCGGACGTTCCATGCCCTGGTGGGTTGTAGGGTTGTCTCTGTTTGCCGCCAGTATATCCAGTACTACGCTTATCGGGCAATCGGGTGATGCTTATGATACGGGGCTTGCCGTTTTCAATTATAACCTGACCGGTATTGTAGTTATGGTGTTTTTTGCTGTTTTCCTTCTACCTTTATATATAAGGTCGAAGGTTTTTACGATTCCGGAGTTTCTGGAGAAGAGATTTGATAAACGTTCCCGTTACTACTTTTCCGCTATTTGTATTATCGGAAATATTTTTCTGGATGCTGCCGGTGCGCTTTATGCAGCCGCATTAATTATCAAACTGGTATTACCTGAAGCTGATCTTCAGATGATTATTATAGTCTTTGCTATTATTGCAGCTTCATATACAATTCCGGGAGGACTTTCTTCTGCCATTAACGCGGAACTGATACAGGCGGTAGTTTTGATTTTGGGTTCGGTTTTGCTTACCTATTTCTGTTTTCAACAGGGAGGAAGTTATTTCTATCATTTGTTTGAAAACGATGATATATTGGTGAAGCTGATTCGCCCGTTGTCCGATAATGCCACTCCTTGGTTGGGGCTGATCGTGGGGATGCCCATATTGGGTATTTACTTCTGGGCTAATAATCAGACTTTAGTACAACGTGTTTTGAGTGCCAGAACTATTGATGAAGGTCGGAGAGGTGTTATATTCACCGGTTTTCTCACGATGAGCACATTGTTCATTATTGCTATTCCCGGATTGATTGCCCGTGATTTATTTCCAGGTTTGGATAAACCCGATATGGTATATCCTAATATGGTGATGCAATTAATGCCTGTGGGTTTGCTGGGTATTATGCTGGCTGCTCTGTTGTCTGCATTGACTTCTACGATTAGTGCTATCTTGAATTCTACTTCTACTTTGTTTACGATGGACTTTTATGCGAAGTTTAATAAACATGCTGATACAAAAAAGCTGGTACTGGTTGGTAAAATCGCTTCTTGTGTGATTATTCTGTTAGCTGCATTATGGGCACCTCAAATTGGTAAATTCGGATCTCTTCTAAAATATTATCAGGAAATGCTTTCTTATATTTCTCCTCCTATCGTAGCGGCTTTCCTTCTTGGAATTTTTAATAAGAGAGTGAATGGTGACGGAGCTTTTATGGGATTGATTCTCGGTCTGGTAGTAGCGGTTCTTTTACTTTTCTTTAAAAATACGGTTTTTGGTGATTTGCACTTTTTATTGATGGTTCCTTTCTTGTTGATATTCAGTATAATGGTGATTTATGTAAGCAGTTTCTTTTATGCGGCTCCGGGTAAAGATAAGCTTACTGACACCACCTTTTCTCTTAGCGATCTGAAAGAAGAATATGTAACCTTGAAAACAGTAGTCTGGTATAAGAACTATCAGGTATGGGCAGGGGTGTTACTTGTGTTAAGCGCATTGATTTGGATTATTTTTCAATAAAATAAATAGAATATATGAAATTAAAGAAATTTGAAGGAAACCCGATTCTTTCTCCGTCGGAAAAGAATGATTGGGAATCTTTGGTGACTTGTAATCCTGGCGTGTTCTATGATAACGGCATGTTTTATATGTTATATCGTGCTGCAGGTAATGATAGAGAACATGTTATCCGCTTGGGATTGGCTACGAGCAGGGATGGGTTTTATTTTGAAAGGCACTCGGATCGGCCGGCTTTTTCTCCGAGTGTCGATGGGCCTGATTCCGGATGTGTGGAAGATCCTCGTATTGTGAAGTTTGATGGTGCCTATCGGCCGGTGCCACCCGGGCAGTATTGGAAGTTTGGGCATGATGAAGTTTTACTTCCTGAATGTGGTAAGTATGCTCCTGCAGCTATTGCTAAGAATTTAGGTAATACTGGGCTGGCTGTTACTACAGATTTTTGCCATTTTCGCCGTTTGGGACGTCTGACTTCACCGGTGCTTGATGATCGCGATGTGATTCTTTTTCCCGAGAAGGTAAACGGACAATTTGTTATGTTACATCGCCCCAAGCAGTATATTGGCGAAGAATTTGGTGTAGAATACCCTTCTATCTGGATAAAGTTTTCGGATGATTTATTAGATTGGGAGGGTAAGGAAAGCCATCTTCTTCTGACAGGACGTGAAAATACTTGGGAGGAAAAGATTGGTGGAAGTACTCCTCCCCTGAAAACGGATAAGGGTTGGTTGATGCTCTATCATGGTGTGGAGCATGGCGGAAAAGGGTATTATAGGGTGGGGGCTTTATTGCTCGACTTGGATAACCCTCTGAAAATACTAGCCAAAACGCATGAATCAATTCTCGAACCGGAAGAGGACTTCGAGATAAACGGGTATTATAACGGTTGTGTATTCCCTACGGGAAATGTGATTGTGGATGATACGCTCTTTGTGTATTATGGTAGTGCGGATAAGTATGTCTGCGTGGCTACCTGCTCTGTAAATGAACTGCTCTCTTACTTGTTGACCGACTGCAAGGTGTAATTAACTGAATCTCCTTTATCTTTTAGTCTTTTAATGTGATGTGTATACACTGTTTATGTGTACATTGGGGAGGTTGCTATGCGAAAAATAGATAATCATAGATTAAATCGTTCAAAAAAGTATAATAATAGAGTAAATAGTGCGAATGAAAATGAAAGGTTATAGTCTATATTTGTATTATCAAATTATCAGTAAAGAATTCAACGCTTAAATTTTATATTATGATGAATAAACAGAAAAAACGGCTTGGTAGCATGTCACTGTGCAAAGTTGTGTTGATATGCCTTTTTTTGTCCGTATTTTCTACCGCATGGGCTGCGGTAGAGCAAACATCTTCCAAGATTACTGTGACTGGAGTGGTTAAAGATGTACAAGGTGAGCCTCTGATAGGAGCTACTATTAAAATTAAAGGTTCGGCTGTAGGAACAGTCAGTGATTTTGATGGGAATTACTCTCTGGCCAATGTGCCGGTGAATGGGGTTTTAGAGTTTTCTTATGTAGGTATGAATAGTATAGAAATATCGGTTTCCGGAAAAAAGGTGGTAAATGCGGTACTTAGTGATGCTACTCAATTACTAGATCAGGTGGTGGTCATTGGGTACGGGTCGGTGAAAAAGAGTGATTTGACGGGATCGGTTGCGACGGTAAAGCCGGAGGCATTAAGTGATATACCGGCTAATTCTGTTGAAGGATTGTTGCAGGGGCGTGCGGCTGGTGTACAAGTAATCAATTCGTCACAGGATCCGGGAGCCGGATCAACGGTTCGTATTCGTGGTAATAGTTCGCTGCGCGGATCCAATTCACCTTTGATTGTGGTAGATGGTTTTCCATTGGGAGATGCCGGTGATTTGAAACAGATTAATACCGATGATATTGTTTCAATGGAAGTATTGAAAGATGCTTCTGCTTCTGCAATTTATGGTTCCAGAGGTGCTAATGGAGTTATAATTGTAACCACTCGAAGGGCGAAAGAAGGAACTACGACGGTATCTGTCAAACAGCAGCTCACTTTCTCCGAATTTTCTTCCAAACTGGATTTGTGGAGAGACCCGGTGATGATGGCAATGTTGAACAATGAGGGACGTGTGAATGGTGGATTACAGCCGCTCTATATCGGTGCAAATAATTCTGCCGGTGTTTATTACCCGTCTATTGAGGAGCTTCAGACTACTTGGACAACCAATACCCGTTGGGATGAATTAGTGTTTAGAGATGCGCCTGTGTCTAATAATACAACAGTTTCTGTCTCCAGTGCTAACGAGAAGACGAGTTTTAACTTGAGTGCTAATTATTATACGGACCAGGGAATGTATATTGATGATGATTATAGTAAAGGGGGGTATAATCTGAATGTCAGTCATAAGATATATAAGAACTTTACGATTCGTGCATCCAATATTCTATATCTTGGCAACCGTAATAACAATGGCGGAATGGCTTATTGGAGAAATCCGATTTATCCTGTGTATAATGAAGACGGAACTTATTATCAGACTACTGCTCAAGATTATAGTCATCCTATCGCTATTCGCGAGCATAAAAAGGATAAGACCAAAATGCTGGATGTTATCTCATCTGGGGCTTTTGAATGGCAAGTGATACCGCAACTTCGTCTCACAAGCCAGTTGAATTATAAATATGGAAAATCTACCAACGACCAGTATCTGCCACAGAAATACACCCAAGTCGGTACGGAGAATCGTGGTAGGGGAGTCATTGGTAACACAGAGAATCAAAATTTTGTTTCCGAAACATTTGCCAATTACTCTCAAATGTTCGGCAAACATGAAGTGGGCGCCATGGTAGGTCATTCTTACGAGTGGTATCAATATCGTGATTCGTATCTGACTGCTAATGGTTTTGTGAATGAAGCATTGGGAAATGAGAATATGGGAGCCGGAGAGAAAGCGAACAATATTATTTCCAACGGGTTCTCGAAAAGTAAACTGGTTTCTGGAATGGCCCGTCTGAATTACACTTATGATAATAAGTATTTGCTTACTGCCACTTTTCGTGCCGACGGTTCTTCTAAATTCGGTAAGAATAACAAGTGGGGGTATTTCCCTTCCGGAGCTATCAGCTGGAAAGCTCACGAAGAGAAGTTTATAAAGAAACTAAATACATTTGATGAATTGAAGTTTCGTTTAAGTTACGGTATTTCGGGAAATCAGGGAATCAGTCCTTATCAGACTCTTAGCCGTTATGGAACGACTAAATATTACCATCAGGGACAATGGCTGACTGCTATCGGTCCCGGGTATGAGTCAGGGCAGTCCGGGCAAGACGGAATCTGGAAAATTTGGAGTGGAATTCCTAATCCGGACCTGAAATGGGAGACAACTGCGCAATGGGACTTTGGTATTGATATGGCTTTCTTTAACAGAAGACTTCGCGTCACTTTGGATATTTACAATAAAGAGACGTCTGATCTGTTGAGAGAAAGAAACCTAGCCCTTTCTTCCGGTTATGACCGCATGTGGGTGAATGATGGTAAGATTCGCAACCGGGGATTTGAAGTAACGATTGACGGAGTTATGGTAGATAAAAAAGATTGGAGCTTGAATGGAACTTTTATATTCTCTATGAACCGTAACAAGGTGCTTGATTTGGGAAGTAGTGTCGAATCAGGTTTATTGAAAGATGCCCGTACGGGAATGGAATATGAAGTTGTCGGTAACTTGAGTGAACAGTATCGCTCTTATACTAATATACTTGCTATTGGCCAACCGATCAATGTCTTTTATGGATATAAATGTGATGGAATTATTCAGACTTTGCCGGAAGGACTTAACGCAGGATTGTCGGGAGAAGATGCTATGCCGGGAGAATTCAAATATGTCAATACGTATGATGGGGACGGGACACAAGGTGTTGTGAATGAAAACGATAAATGTATTATCGGTGATCCTAATCCTGATTTTACGGCAAGTCTGAATCTTTCTTTCCGTTGGAAGAAACTGGATGCGAGTATTTTCCTGAATGGTGTGTTTGGAAATGATGTGTTGAACACCAAGACTTTTGGTGATCCGCATAATGCTGCACTCCGTTGGACACCTGACAACCCGACTAACAAATATCCCAGTCTGCGTGACGGACGTCAGACTCGCTTTTCTGACTATTGGATAGAAGACGGCTCTTTTGTGAGAATCCAGAATCTGACAGTAGGGTATACCTTTGATTTGCCTAAACAGAAAGTGTTTGCCTCGAAAATACGGCTATATATGAATGCTTCCAATTTATATACATTTACCAAGTTCGACGGGTATGATCCGGAAGTCGGGCAAAACGGAATTTATTCCGGTGGGTATCCTCGCTTGAGGAAATGGACAGTAGGTCTTGATATAACATTCTAAATTAAATGATATGAAAAAGAATATATACACTTTCATTTTAATAAGCTGTATCCTGGGCTTTTCCGGTTGCAGTCTTGATGAAGAGCCTTACGGATTCTATTCCGAAGATAACTTCTATAAAACAGAGGGGGATGCAATGGCAGCTATTCATTACGCTTATGCTACTCTTACCTATATCGAGTATTCACGTGCTCTTTATTTCATCGGTGATATGCCTACTGAAATTATGACTACTAAAGGAGATGCCTCCGTTGATAATCGTGCCTTGAATCTGTGGAGAATTGATAACTTTGATACCAATGCTACTTTGGTCAATTTCTTTAAATACTCATTCATCGCTATTAATCGGGCGAATGCTGTCATTAAGAAGATGCCGGGTACGGATATTGATTCCAAGCTAAAGGATCAGTATTTGGGTGAAGCTTATTTTTTACGTGCATACAATTACTTCTGTCTTTCACGTAACTTCGGTTTGGTACCGATGCATTATGGAGTAGTGGAGACACTGTCGCAAACGGGTACTCCTTTGGCAAATAATATGGATGAGATTTATGATTTGATGATTGACGATTGTAAAAAAGCGGAAGAATTGTTGCCTGTATACGCTGCCCCCATAATGGGACGTATCGATAGAGTCGGTGCACAGGCTTTGTTAGCTAAAATCTATTTATATGCAGCTTCTGCCAAAGCAAATAATGTGCCTTTATACAAGGAAATGGCGAAAGATGTCAATTCTCTCTATCAAGATGCTATGACTTATGCCGGAAGAGCATTAGGATTGGATCCGGATTATCCGCAGAATACGTATGGTTTTGAAAGTGATTTGCTCAAGATTTATGATGTAGAGAACTTTGCCGGTAAAGAAAATATTTTCTTGATGTCTATGGATAGAACGGGAGAGGCAGAAGGACAATATTCTAAGATATCCAAAATGTTCCTTCCTTATATTGAGGGTGCTACTATCTGGATCAAGCAAGGAGACAAAGATGAATATATAAAATCTCATGACGGTTGGGGAGAATATCGTACGGAAATGAATTTCTATAATGAGTTTGATGGAAACGATTTGCGTAAGAAAGATCTCATTGTGGACAAGGTGTATAATGAAGATGGAACGGTAAAAGCGGAATGGAAACCGGATGGCGGTGATTTTGAGTACCCCTTCTGCCGAAAATACATTGATCCCAAATTTGATGGGGATAAGACTAGTACACGCCCCTTTCTCATTCGTTTTACTGACATTGCGATGGTGTATGCCGAAGCTGCCGGCCCGACTACCAAGGCTTATGAACTGATAAACTTTATCCGGCATAGGGCAGGATTGGGGGATTTGACTCCAGGATTGCCGATAGATGAATTCCGGGAGAAAGTATATGAAGAACGTAAGTTTGAAATGGCTTTTGAAGGAGATCGTATGTACGATATTCGTCGTTGGGGCAGGATTGGAGAAATCAAAGAAGTGAAGGATGCCGGACTAAATGAAAGTCAATATTCTTTCTATCCGTTGCCGCAAACCGAGATTAATCTTAATCCAAGTTTAAGAGAATAATAAAAAATCGTGAGCTATGAATAAACTATTAAAATACACACTGTTTATCCTTTGTATGGGGATAATGCAATCTTGTGTGAAAGACATGCAGGATGATTTGAATGATGGAGGATGGAATAACGAGAGGTCTGTAACGAATCTTAAATTCAAGAACCAGGTGGGACAGGCTGAAATTGAACGCATTGATGATACAACCGGGGAAGTTACCGTAACCCTTAATGTGGGGGCTATTCCTGATTTGTCGAAAGTTGAAATAGAATCTATCGAATTGTCGTATCAAGCCACAGCTTCTGCAGGTAAAGGCAGTACATTGGATTTTAGTAATCCGGA
>ENA-OWPJ01001228-OWPJ01001228.1-human-gut-metagenome-genome-assembly--contig:-NODE-1228-length-11727-cov-2.73235_pt1 | contig 11727 bp, 10 predicted proteins | sample MGYA00248264_ERZ651846 | MGnify/ENA primary metagenome ERZ651846 (study PRJEB26924, sample SAMEA4378271) | human gut metagenome | biome: human gut; feature: human-associated habitat; material: faeces...
TGAAGGTGTCGTTGAAATAGATGAAACCGGAAAGAAAAACGGACGTGGCGCATATTTGAAAAGAAGCGTAGAAGCAGTAGAAATAGCGAAAAAAAAGAAATCTTTGGCTAGATCACTGGAATGTGAAATTCCTGATGAAATCTATGAAACATTGAAAGGCATGTTCTCTCATGAGTAATGCCAGCGGATACTTAGGAATCGCGCAGCGTGCCAGAAAAACAGCGACTGGGGAAATCATTTTTAAGAAGTTTCCTAAAAATGAAATCAAGTTGATCGTTCTGGCAGAGGATATCGGGGAAAATACAAAGAATAAGCTGTTGAATAAATGTGAATACTATGGTGTTCCATATTCCTTCATGGATGCAGTTGAATTTGCGGAATTGATGGGAAATCGTAAAGCAGTCGCTATTTTGGATAAAGGCTTAGCGCAGCAGCTTCATACTTGCTTGAAAGGCTAGGTGATACTATGGCAAGACAACAGAAAAAAGGAAACGGAAACAGAAAGAACAACAATAACAGAGGAAAGAACAATAACTTTGCTCCAAAGAAAGAACGTATTGAAGTAAAGGAAATCACTTATAGTGGACCTCTGAGTGTTGGAGAACTTGCGGAAAAATTGAATCGCAACGCCAGCGAGATTATTAAATTATTGTTTATGATGGGAACCATGGTTACCATCAACTCTACATTAGATGATGAAACCATCGAACTTGTATGTATGGAATGGAATGTAGAATGCCATAAAGAAATCGTTATTGAAGAAAGTGATTTTGAAGAAATGATCAATAACGTGGAAGAAGATGAATCTTTATTGGTAGAACGTCCACCAGTTGTAACAATTATGGGACATGTTGACCATGGTAAAACAACATTATTGGATACCATTCGTAAAACACATGTTACAGAAGGTGAATTTGGTGGTATTACACAGCATATTGGTGCTTATCAGGTAAATGTCAAAGGTAAAAAAGTTACATTCTTAGATACACCAGGACATGAAGCATTTACAGCAATGCGTGCGCGTGGTGCACAGGTTACTGACCTTGTAATTATCGTTGTTGCGGCTGATGATGGTGTAATGCCTCAGACAAAAGAAGCAGTTGACCATGCCAAAGCAGCAGGTGTTCCTGTTATCGTTGCTGTTAATAAAATTGATAAACCAGCAGCAAACAGAGAACGTATCGTATCTGAAATGAGTGAACTTGGATTGATGCCTGAAGAATGGGGCGGAGATACAATTTATGCGGATATCAGTGCGAAGTTTGGTACAGGTGTAAGTGATTTATTGGAAACTGTATTGGTTGTATCTGAAGTATATAACTTCCGTGCAAATCCAAACAAATTAGCAACAGGTACTGTAATTGAAGCGAAACTTGATAAAGGTAGAGGTCCGGTAACAACATTGCTTGTACAAAGTGGTACATTACACACAGGTGATGCCATCGTTGTTGGTACAGCATTTGGTCGTGTACGTAAGATGACAGATGATCGTGGACGTGAAATTAAAACAGCACTTCCATCAACACCAGTTGAAATTATTGGTTTAAATGATGTACCTATCGCAGGTGATATTTTCAAAGCATTTGACTCTGAAAAGAAAGCCCGTCAGATTGCGGAAACAAGATTAACAAAACGTATTGATCAGGAACGTAATTCTTCCAGTGCAATGTCTTTGGAAGACTTAAGCCGTCAGATCGAACAAGGTGATATCCAGGAAGTAAACATCATTATCAAAGCGGATGTACAGGGTAGTGCAGAAGCCGTACGTGCAAGTATGGAAAAAATTGATGTACAGGGTGTTAAGGTAAACGTTATTCGTTCAACTGCCGGAGCTATCACAGAATCTGATATTATGCTTGCGAGTGCATCTAATGCAGTAATCTATGGATTTAATGTACGTCCAAGTGCGAATATTCGTAAAAAAGCTGAAGAAGAAGGCGTAGAAATTCGTCTGCATAACATTATATATAAAGCATTGGAAGAAATGGAAAGTGCCATGAAAGGTATGCTTGCTCCTGTATATGAAGAAGTCGTTATCGGACAGGCAGAAGTACGTCAAATCTATAAAGTTTCTAAAGTCGGTACCATTGCAGGTTGTATGGTTACTGATGGAAGCTTAAAGAAAGAATGTGGTGTACGTTTAATACGTGAAGGTGTTGTTATTTACACTGGTAAACTTGGTTCTTTAAAACGTTTCCAGAATGACGCAAAAGAAGTAAACAGTGGATTTGAATGTGGTTTGACAATTGAAAACTTCAACGATATCAAAGTTGGAGATATCATTGAAGCGTATGAAGACCAGCAGGTTGATCCAGAATAACATTAGGTGATAATATGACATTAAAAGCAGAAAAAGTAGCTGGCATTATCCAAAAGGAAGTCAGTGAAATTATTCAATTTGAATTAAAAGATCCAAAAATCGGTTTTATTACCATTACAGATGTTACCGTCACAAATGATTTATCTATCGCAAAAATATATGTTTCTTTCCTTGGACAAAAAGCAAGAGAAGAAGCTGGTATGAAAGCATTGGAGCGTAGTAAAGGATTTATTCGTACGAATCTTGCGAAACGTATGACTTTGCGAAAAGTTCCTGAACTGCAATTCAAGATTGATGATTCTTTGGAAAGAGGAAATAAAATCGAGAAGATTTTGTATGAGATGAATAAGTAATGAAAAATGCATGGCAATAGCTATGCGTTTTTTTATAATTGCATGAGCAAATAAGATTATTACAAATGAAAGAGATGAGATGTTAAAGGATTATATTTTGGAAATGAAAATATCTGATTACAGTCTAAATATGACTTTAGAGGTACAGTGAACGTACCAGTTATGTGTATCTTATGTAAAAATGTTTCAGATACAGATACAAAAAAATTCTAGCTTATACAAATAATGGATAAGCCAGAAGCCCACAGCTATAAAGCAGGGAGTAGTTCACTAACATAAATAGAAAATAAAATAATAGCAATAGAAAACTGTATATGAATTGTGATATAATGCGTAAAGAGGTGGTAAGTTTATGAGAAAAACAGTTGGTTTAGGTGAAGATAATTTTCAAACATTAATAGAAGAAAATCACTTTTTCATTGACAAAACATTGTTTATTCAAGAATTTTTAAATAGTGATGCAAAAGTGGCTTTAGTTACAAGACCAAGGCGTTTTGGAAAAACATTAAATATGTCTATGCTTGCTAGTTTTTTAGATATCACGAAAAACACTAAATCTTTATTTGAAGATAAGAAAATCATGCAAACAGCATGTGCAAATGAGATAAATCAATATCCTGTTATTTTTGTGAGTTTTAAAAATGCAAAAGGTGAGAAAGAAGATGCCATTAAATTATTAAAAAAGGCCTTGTTTGATGAATATAAACGTTTTGATTTTATATATGAACATTTATCAAATAATACAAAAGAAGAATATAAATTGGTATGGCAAGGCTTAAAAAATCAAAACAATATGGAATTAACAGATATCAATGATTGTTTACAACTACTATGTCAATTTTTATATGAATATTATGGAAAAAAAGTTATTCTATTAATTGATGAATATGATACACCATTTATTGAAGCTCATAATCACGGTTATTATGATGAAGTTCATAGTGGGTTAGCAGCTATTTTGATAACTTCATTAAAAGGAAATGATTATTTAAAAAAGGCTATGTTGACTGGAATTCAAAGAATTGCCAAAGAAAATATCTTTAGTGGTTTAAATAATCTGTCTGTTTATGGAGTGAATCATGAAAAATATGCAATATATTTCGGATTGCTGGAAAATGAAGCAAAAATGTTTTTGGAGTATTTTGGATTAGATTTTACAAAAGAAGTAAAGGATTTATATGATGGATATCGTATAGGTGGAATTGAAATATATAACCCATGGTCTATCTCTAATTATGCTAGTGAAAAAAAATTAGATACCTATTGGAAAAATAGTAGTAATAATGTTATGGTAAAAAAGGCATTAGGTTGTTGTAGTACGATATTCTCAATGAAATATAATGAATTAATTGCGAACGGAGAAACTATAGTAAATGCAGATTTGAGTACATCATATTATGAAGATATAAAAGATGCAACACTTTGGGCACTTTTAATAAATAGTGGTTATCTAACAATTATTAAAACAATTGATCGGGATACTTATAAAGTTAAAATACCTAATGAAGAAGTAAGAGAAGATTTTAAAGATATTACTGCACATTATCTACATATAGATAATCAAATTTTATTTGGATTAGAAACAGCATTTAAGATGAAAAATTTCGATGAGATAAGAGTATATTATCAAACATATATCACGGAAACTTCATCATATCATGATTTTATTGATGAAAATAGTTGCCATATGTTATTTCTTGGTCTTTGTGCTTATTTATACAATAGTTATAAGATTAATTCTAATCGTGAAGCTGGACTAGGAAGATATGATATTCTTTTAGAAAGTAAAAACATATCTTTTCCAAACTATATTCTTGAATTTAAATATACAAAAGAAAAGGATAAGTGCTTGAAAACTTTAGCACAAGAAGCAATACAACAAATAATAGATTTAAATTATGCGACAGAATTAAATGGTGAGGTTATATATGTTGGAATCGGACAAAGAGGTAAACAAGCAGAAATAATATTTCAAATCAGATAAAAGGAAGCCATGGCTTCCTTTACTGTAAATGCTGATAGTAGAAAATTGCTAATTGTGTACGATCACGCAAATCTAATTTATTTAATAATGTACTCAGATAATTGCGAATCGTTCCTTCACTAAGAAACAACGTATCTGCCAGCTCTTTATTATTAAGTCCTTTTGCGACAAGTTCAATAATGGTTAGTTCTCGTTCGCTTAAATCATAAGTAAAAGACGCATCGCTTTTCTTCGCCAGCAGGGAAGGAAGTTTACTAATGATTTCTGTATTAAATACATTTTGACCAGAGAATACTGCGTCAAGCGCAGGAATAATACTATCAAAATTTTGTTTCAGTATATAGCCTTTGACACCCAGGCTTAAGGCTTTTACAATATATTCATCATCACTGAAAGTTGTCAGAAATAATATTTTTGCTTCAGGATGCTGTTTTAGTATTGTTTCACTGGCATCTACACCATTCATCCCTTCCATACGAATATCCATCAATAATACATCTGGTAAAAACTCATCATATAAAGCGATAGCTTCCTGTCCATTATTTCCAGTACCAACGATTGTGACACCTTTGGCCTCTAATATCGTTTTTAATGAGCTGCACACCAGCTTATCATCATCTACAATTAATACATTCATACTGTTTTATCCTCCTTTGGTATCGTGATAAATATTTGAAATCCATCATCTGTTAAAATGTTGAAAAAGCCATGCATCTGATCTACGCGATCTTTCATGTTTTGAAGGCCGATTCCTTCTTTTTTGATATAAATATCTGTGCCATTATCGTGAATGATCAACTGATAAAAAGCAGGCTGTTCCCTTAATGTTAAGGATACCATATTGGCATTGCTGTGTCTTGTAATGTTGTGTAAGGCTTCTTTGATAATGGCTAAGATATGATAATACATGGTATTGCCAAATGGATGTACGATATCATATTCTAACTGTATCTTACAAAAGGTGTACTCTTCACAAAGCTTTTGTAGAACGATATGTAAATCCAATGCATCATCATGTAAATCATGTACACTGTTTCTGACATTATCCATGCCCTGGGATATTGTGCTTCTTAAATCTTGTAAAGGAGCTTTCATATTGTCTTGTTGATTGATTGCCTGTAATGCGCCAATCTGTAAGAGGGAGCTGCTTAATAAATGTCCAACATGATCATGGATCTCTCTGGCAATACGATTTCGTTCATTTAATATAGCGATATGAATATCCTGCTCTTGGGCTAATAATAAATTTTTATTCTTTTCTTCAATCAAATTTGCCAATTCCTTTGTCGCATCACGCTGTTTCAAATAGCTTTTCTTTAATTCTTCATTTTCAATATAGCGGACCTTTAAAATATAAGATAAACATAAGGCACATGCTAAGAGGAAGATATGATGTATTTTTGAATAGGATATAAGATAAGGAATGAGAAATAAAATTTCATCTGGATGTAGCTTACGATCTTTGATCCATAAATAGAAAGTACAGGGCACAAAATATATAAAGTCTGGAAAGATAAAACTTATGATCAAATATAAAAGCAATAATTTTTTATATTTAGGATACAACAAACCAATACTACATAAGATGATGGCACAAAGTAGTGGCAGTATAGAATATAATTGCAGGTTATCCATATACATAAAGATGAAACCATAAAAAAACAAGATGATTAAATTAATAATTTCATTCATGGGCCCACCTCCTATCACTTGCTATTAGTTTATCATGTTTTCATAATACAGACAATCTGCATGAAGATTTTGTGACATTTGTCATCTCAACTCATGCTTTCCTTCACTATGATATATCCAGATTATCCTGTATACTGGAATCAGAAAGTGAGGAGATCAACATGATTATTAAAATAAACAATCTTGTCAAACGATATAAAGATGTGATTGCATTAGATCATTTCCATATGGAAGTAGAAGAAGGGGAAATCATAGGACTGTTAGGACCAAATGGCAGCGGGAAAACAACAGCTATCAACTGTATGTTGTCTTTATTAAAATATGATAAAGGGGAAATCCAGTTATTTGATAAACCCATGCATCCAGATGCAATAGAAAGCAAGCGAATGATTGGCATCGTTCCCCAGGAAGTCGCGGTATTTTATGAATTAACGGTATATGAAAATATTGATTATTTTTGTGGGTTGTATGTAAAAGATAAAGCACGACGTAAACAATTAGTAGAGGAAGCCATTGATTTTGTGTCTTTACAAGACTTCCGTAAATTTCGCCCTGGCAAGCTAAGTGGAGGGTTACTTAGACGATTAAATATTGCATGTGGTATTGCACATCAGCCGAAATTAATTTTTATGGATGAACCAACTGTCGCCGTAGACCCACAAAGTCGTAATTCTATTCTGGAAGGTATCCGTAAATTAAATGATGCAGGAGCGACCATTATCTATACATCACACTATATGGAAGAAGTAGAAGAAATCTGTAGTCGTATCATCATTATGGATAAAGGAAGAGTCATCGCAGAAGGCAGCAATGAGCAGCTAAAAGCAAGTATTACATTAAAAGAACGCATAGATATTGAACAAATTGAATTAAATGAACAACAGTTATCTGAAATCAAAGAAATCGCAAACGTATTTGCTGTACAATACAACGCACATAATTTACAGGTGAAGTTTATGGAAGGCAAGCATAATCTAATGAATCTGCTGGATTATCTATCCGGACATGAAATCAGCTTTGGAAAAGTCTATTCCCAATTACCAACCCTGAATGATGTTTTCCTTGAAATAACCGGAAAACAGCTACGTGATTAGAGGTGATGGAAATGTTATCTCTTATGAAATATCGATTTCTTTGCATGATAAAAAATAAATCACTGATGTTTTGGACATTGGCATTTCCTTTGATCCTAACGACCTTATTCGCCAGTGTATTAAGGGGTGCGTATGATCCCGATGAATTTAAAACCATTTCTTTGGCAGTTGTGGATTCAGCATATTATCAAAAGGATGAAACATTAAAAAATACGTTGTCTTCTGTACAGATGAACGATAAATCAATGTTTGATTTGCAGATCGTTTCAGAAAATGAAGCAAAACAATTGCTGGATGATAAAAAAGTGGATGGTGTGATTTCTGATGGAGAAAGTATAAAAATCGAAGTCAATAAAAATAATATCAATACAACGATCATTAAATCTTTCTTTACCGAATACGAGCAAAAAGCAGAGGTTGTAAAGGATTTGATGATGCAGGGAAAAAGTGTTGATGAAATCATGAATTTATTTCATCAGACACAAAATTATATTACACAAAATGATATTGAAGATCACGATTTAAGTTCTGTATTCTTCTATACAGTACTAGCGATGGTCTGCTTATTTGGTGGACAATGGTCTATGTATGCCATCTATGATATACAAGCCAATCAATCCAGCAGGGCAGCCCGTTTGGCAATGACACCGATTCATAAGATACAATATCTATTTACAGATTTTCTGTTATGTATGGTGTTTGAAATGGTATTTATCCTAATCGTGTATTCTTATATGGCAGGTGTTTTGGATATCGCATTTGGAGAACATGTATTTGCGATATTAGCAATCCTTTTGGCAGGATGTTTAAGTGGCAATGCCTTAGGAACTTTGATTGGATGTGCAACTACTCAGACACTTGGATTTAAAGATGGATTATTGACTTCTATTACGATGCTGGGCAGTTTTCTTTCGGGTATGATGATGGTACAAATCAAATATCTAGTACAGTTATATATTCCATTTGTGAATTATATCAATCCAGTCGCAATGATTACTGATGGATTATATAGTATCTATTACTATGGAATTGATGAGCGCTTCTATACAAATGTTTTTTCCCTTATCATTTTGATCATTGTATGTTACAGCATAAGTTTCTTCTTGATACGCAAAAAGAGTTATCAAAGTCTGGAGGCGAGATAAATGAGTCATTTAAAATTATATTGGAAACTGGTAAAATCTTGTAGAAAGCCTTTGATGATTTATTTTTCTATCTTTATTACTGTATTTTTCATCTATGCAAGTTTTCTGGGAGATAGTAAACAAACAACGATATTTCAGGAAGTTGAGCCGGATATCGTATGGGTAGATCATGATCAAAGTGAAGCCAGCAATGCTTTAAAGAGCTATATGCAGGATATCGCAGAAATCAAAGATGTAGGTGATACAAAAAAAGATCATGAAGATGCTTTGTTTTATGGCTTTGTGTCTTTTATCGTAGAAGTACCGAAAGGTTTTGAAGATAATTTATTAGCAGGTAAAGATACCAATATCGCTTGTACATCCAGACCAGATGAAGTAAATGCAAGCATGCTGGAAATGAAAATAGAATCCTATCTATCCACCATGCACATCTATCATGAAAGTGATCCTGCTTTAAAAGTATCACAACTAAATGAAAAAGCCAGACAAAGTGTGGATACCAAGTTAGATATCTCCATGCGTTCTAATGAAGAATTGAATATATCTCAAACACTTCGCAGCGGCTTCTTTAATTATGCATCCTATATCTTTATGGCTTTAACCATGTTGAGTGTTGGTCTGATTATGACAACAATCTTTAAATCAAATCTTCAAAAAAGAGATCTGGTATCACCCATCAGCAGCAACAAGCGAAACTTCTCATTATTTGTTGCGAACATCTTATTTGGCAGTGCACTATGGGCAGTCTTTATGGTTGTGATCATGTTTCTGCCAAATAGTGATATGTGGACTTTACAAGGGTTCTTTTATGGATTGAATCTGTATATCTATGGTATGCTATGTGTCAGCGTTGGTTTCTTGTTCAGCTGTTTGTTGTCAAATAAAGCACATGTTGGACAGGCATTAAATGGACTTACCAATATCGTATCTTTAGGCAGTGCATTCTTAGGTGGGGCGTTTGTGCCACAATCGTTGATTAGTGAGTCCATATTGACGATTTCACATTTTATCCCGACCTACTGGTATGTAAAAACAAATGATACCTTGGCAAACTTAAACGATTTTAATGGACAACAGTTTTATGATATATTATCCTATATGGGAATAGAAGTATTATTCTTAATCGCATGCTTTATGATTGCATTATTGATCATGCGAAATCGTAAAACCCAGGAAGCATTTATCAGTGCAGGAGAACAGGCATAAGAGGCAGGCAACTGCTTCTTTTTTGTATAATTTATAGAAAAATGCATAACCTACTTGAAAAGCACCAAATGAAAATGCTATCATTTCGTTAAGAGGAAAAAGGAGGAGTTACATCATGTATTTTAAAGAAAGTAATGGTTTTCCTGAAACCTTCTTATGGGGCAGTGCAAGTGCTGCTTATCAGATAGAAGGGGCCGCAAGTGAAGATGGAAAAGGTGTCAGTAACTGGGATCAATTTGTAAGGATTCCAGGCAAAACCTTTAAGGCTACCACCGGTGATCTTGCGGTAGATCATTATCATCGTTTTAAAGAAGATATTGCCTTAATGGCAGAAGCAGGCTTAAAGACCTATCGTTTCTCCATCGCATGGACAAGAATCATACCTGATGGAAATGGAGAAGTGAATGAAAAAGGCTTGGCATTTTATGATGCCATCATTGATGAATGTATCAAATATGGTATTGAACCAATGGTTACTGTATATCATTGGGATATGCCACAGGCATTACAGGATCAATATGGGGGATGGGAAAATCGTCAGATTGTAAAAGATTACGTTCGTTATGCAACAACCCTGTTTGAGCACTTTGGAGATCGTGTACACTACTGGATCACGATGAATGAACAAAACGTATTTACATCCTTAGGCTGGTTAACAGGTATGCATCCTCCTGGAAAAGTCATGGACCAGAAGATGTTTTATCAGGTAAACCACCATGCGAATATGGCACATGCATACAGTGTACTAGAATTAAAGAAACGCTATCCAGATGCACATGTAGGCGCAAGCTTTGCGTATACACCAGGCTATGCATGGGATTGTAAACCAATTAACGCAATGGCAAAAGCAGATTATGATGATTTACAGAACTATTTCTGGATGGATGTGTATGCATATGGCCGTTATCCAAAAGCAGCCATTCGTTATTTAGAAAGTAATGGTATCCATATCCAAATGGAAGCTGAGGATCAAAAAATCATGAAGCAGGCCGCAGCACTGATCGATTTTATGGGAGTAAACTATTATCAAACAGCAGCTATAGAATATAACCCAATCGATGGTGTTGGTATGAGTACCGAAGTCAACACGACAGGAAAAAAGGGAACTGCCAAAGAAGAAGGCATTCCTGGATTATACAAGAAACCATCTAACCCATATCTGGAGAAAACAGATTGGGACTGGACAATTGATCCAATGGGTATTCGTATGTGTTGTCGAGATATCACATCACGTTATGATTTACCAATCGTCATCAGTGAGAATGGATTAGGTGCTTTTGATAAATTAGAAGAAGACAATGTCATCCATGATCCATATCGTATTGCATTCTTAGAAGCACATCTAAAAGAATTAAAGAAAGCAATTGATGATGGCTGTGATGTATGGGCATATTGCACATGGTCATTTACAGACTTGTTGAGCTGGTTAAACGGATATCAAAAACGTTATGGCTTTGTCTATGTTGATCGTGAAGAAGATGATACAACCGCTAAATTGAACCGCTATAAGAAAGACAGCTTCTATTGGTATCAAAATGTCATAAAAACCAATGGGAAAGATTTATAACACGTAAAAGGTCTAATTACAGACCTTTTCTTTTTGCACTATTTTAAACCGCTTACATCATAAGAATATCTTATCGGTCTAAAAATGAATAGAATAATGTAATATTTTGGTTGATAAAAGACCACAAATGTAGTATTATAATAAACGTTACATGGGAGTCATAGATGTATCTCTACAATTATATGTTTCATAATGTATAGGATAATATATAGTCGGTTTTCTGATGAAAATCGGCTTTTTTTGTGCTTTTTTCTATCTAATTCCCCATATTTATAGACATAAAATCATAAAAATTCATGTATCTCAATAATTATACATTTCAAGACAAATTACATGTAGCATTTAAGGAGGAGGGAGAAAATGAAG
>ENA-OWPJ01001233-OWPJ01001233.1-human-gut-metagenome-genome-assembly--contig:-NODE-1233-length-11706-cov-3.05115_pt1 | contig 11706 bp, 12 predicted proteins | sample MGYA00248264_ERZ651846 | MGnify/ENA primary metagenome ERZ651846 (study PRJEB26924, sample SAMEA4378271) | human gut metagenome | biome: human gut; feature: human-associated habitat; material: faeces...
TTTAGATGTTATGAAGTGGGGCATGAAAGGTTATCAAAACAAACTGTTAATCAATGCAAGAAATGAAGGCATAGAAACTAAAAAAACATTTTTACCAATGTTACAGCATCGTTGTTTAATTCCTTGTAATGGCTTTTATGAATGGAAGAATAAAAAAAAGGTATTTATATACGAAAAAGAGGAACCGCTTTTTTATCTGGCAGGAATATATAATGAAAAGAAAGAATTTGTCATTGTGACAGGAGAAGCACAAAAGGAGATGAAGTTTGTTCATCATCGTACACCAATCATTCTGCATGAAAAGGATATTGAGCGTTATTTGAAAGGAGATTGTGAATTTGCAGTCGATAATGATGGTCTAGCATTTTCACTTGATGATCCAGATCTATGAAAAAATATCGTTCTTTTACCACTGTCTTTATCCTTATACTATTATGGCAGATCTTTGCTTCACGAACAGATAATGATTTTTTGATGCCTTATCCTTTGGATGTTTTACAATATATGCTCTCATTATTGTCAACACAGTCCTTTTATGTTGCGGTTGCGACAACATTATTACGTGTTTTTATAGGATTGATCATTGCATTTACCATGGCGATGTTATGCGCAACACTTGCTTATCGTCATAGAGTATTTCATGATTTATTCTATCCAATATTACTATTAACAAGGAGTATTCCTAACATTTCCTATGTTATCATTATCTTATTGTGGTTTGGTGCTGAGAAAAGCTCCGCCATCATTACGTTTTTAATCTTATTTCCCATGATGTATGCCAATCTTTATGAGGGATTAGGTAATATCAATCGGGATTTGCTTAATGTGATGAAGATATATCCCGAAAAAAAATCATATTTGATTCGTAAAATCTATATTCCTTTGCTTCACAGCTCCATTAAGGCCTCTTTACTGACTGGAATATCCTTTGGCTTTAAAGTAGGTGTCATGGCAGAAATCGTCGCTCAGGCACAAAATGGGATTGGAAGGCAAATGAATTATTGTAAAGTAAGCTTTGATATGACAGGCGTATTTGCATGGACTGGCTGGATTATTTTATTAGCCTTGATCATGGAAATCTTCATACATTTAATTTTATATAGAAAAAAGGAAGTTCATTGAGAACTTCCTATTGTTTTTTAATCACAGGGGATACCTTTTTATATGAAATAAAGACAATTAATGATACCAACACACCCTTTAATAAATTGAATGGGACTGTAGATAAAAGTACAAATGCCAGTAAACCGTTGATATTAGGATTAATCGCTGTACCCATCGCAATCAATGCATCTAATGGGATTTTCATGAAAAATGAATACGCTGGTAGAATGATAAAGTAATTAATCAATCCTCCCATAATCGTCATACTGATTGTGCCATAAATCAATCCGATACAAGCATTTTTTCTTGTCTTGTTTTGATGGTAAACAAAGGTTGCAGGTAATACGAAAGCTAAACCAATCAGAAAATTACTTAATTCTCCTGTCCCTGCGGTAATGGTACCATTAAACAATAAATTTAATGCGATTTTAAGCGCTTCAATACAAACGGCAGCCCATGGTCCTAGAGCAAATCCTCCGATTAAAACGATTACTTCGTCAAAGCCCAGTTTATAAAATGCTGGTGCAAATGGAAGTGGAATCTCAAACAGCATGACCAGAAAGGCCAAAGCTCCTAAGATACTGACTTTTGCGATGGTGTTGACACTCATCCTGCTTCTGTTTTTTGTTGAAACACCTGCTGACATAATAATTCCTCCTTTTTTGCCAGCCTTTTTTATCTTTTACAAAATAAAAAAGGTTTTCAACAAAACCTTTAGGGATTACATAAAAAGAAAACACATACTTCTTCCATCCAGACTATACTGTCGCCACCGGAATTTCACACGGTTCCTGCCATATTGGCTTGCGGGGTTTACCGCCGATTGGGAATTTCACCCGACCCTGAAGTTTTTGTCATGTATATACTAGCACAAATCAGAAATTTGTCAATTCATATGTTCTTTTTGTTTTCTTTAAATTTTCGATAGGATACCGATCTACGATTTTTCATATAAGCTTCTTCTCCTGGAAAAAAGACTGGATTTTTATGATCAGATTTAAATTGATGAATAGCATCTTCACCATCTTCCAGCATTTTTTCTATATCAAAAGACACGAAGAGCTTTGGTGGAATCATATAGATCGGTATATCTTTTATATCATCTTTTTTCATCATCAGCCATTCATGATAAGTCTGTGGGCAAAGCATGATAATATCATATGGTTGCTTTTGTTGATACATAAACATGAATTGGGCATGATCTATATAATGCTTTTTCGATAGACCTGATGCCATAAGCTCATTATTTAATCGTTTGACTAAAACACTTGATGAACAGCCATTATTGCATACGATTAAGATATTCATGTCATCACCATCCTTGTGTTCATCATACCATATCATTTTGTTCATGTGAAGTTTCTTTCAAATTGTGTGAAAAAATATGAAATCAAAAGCTTACTAGAAAATATATGTGAAAAGTGGTATAATATCCCACAAGTGAAGGGAGTTTTTATTCATGAAATGGTTACAGAATTTTATGCGTGGGCGCTATGGTGTTGATCAGTTGAATTTCTTTTTGCTGATTTTGGCAATTGTGATTATGGTACTGGCAACGTTATTTCGCATACCATTTGTTTCCTGGATATCCGTTTTGTTACTGGTATTAAGTTATTTTCGCATGTTTAGCCGCAACGTTTATAAACGTTCTGCAGAAAACACAAAATATCTTCGTATGGTATATCCAATAACTTCTCGCTGGAAAAGCCTGAAGAAGCGTTGGAAAGATCGTAAGACACACAAATATCTGAAATGTCCAAATTGTAAACAAGAAATGCGTGTTCCAAAGGGCAAAGGTGAGATTACAGTAACTTGTCCAAAATGTCGTACAAAATTTGATGCAAAATCTTAAAGCCTGAAATTTCAGGCTTTTTTAATGTATAAAAGTGAAGGCATAGGTACTATGAAAGCTTTACATATAATAGAAAAGACTGCCAAATTTGGACAGTCTTATGCAAGTTATTCTATTTCTTCAGCTGAAACTCTTTCTCTATAGAATTGTCTACGATCTTGAGGTGTTAAGCCTTTTTTACGTAAACGAATGCAATCTGGCACGATTTCAACAAGTTCATCATCGTTGATCCATTCCAAAGCTTCTTCTAATGACATGACTCTTGGTGGAGTTAAACGCATTGCCTCATCATTTCCTGATGAACGAATGGCAGTCAGCTTCTTGTTTTTTAATGGGTTAACATCCATATCAACAGTACGAGCAGATTCACCAATAATCATACCTTCATATACTTCTGTCTGTGGAGAGATAAACAATGTTCCTCTTTCCTGTAAATTCCATAATGCATAAGTCATGGCACTACCTGTTTCAGTTGAAATCATGGCACCGTTTGCACGCTGCTGGATTTCTCCTTTGTAAGGCGTATAACCTTTGATACGACGTACCAGAGTTCCTTCACCACGTGTATCATTGATGAATTCACTACGATAACCAAGAAGTCCTCTTGTAGGTGCTTCATAAGTGATACGTACATATCCGTTTTCTTCTACCATATCAATCATGGTACCTTTTCTTAAGTTCAATTTATTGATGATAGTACCTGAATATTCTTCAGGAGCGATTGCTACAACTTCTTCCACTGGTTCTACTGTCTTGCCATTTTCATCTTTATGTAAGATAACTTCTGGTTTTGATACAGCAACTTCATAACCTTCACGGCGCATCTGTTCTAGCAATACAGAAATATGAAGTTCTCCACGTCCGCTTACTTTGAAGCAATCTCCACTTTCAGTAGGTTCTACTTTTAAACCAACGTTTACTTCCAGTTCTTTTTCCAAACGTTCTTTCAGGTTACGGCTGGTAACGAATTTACCACTCTTGCCTGCGAATGGAGATTTATTAACGATGAAGTTCATACTTAATGTAGGTTCTTCAATTTTAATACTTGGAAGAGGCATTTCATGATCTTTTTCACATAATGTTTCACCAATAGAGATATCTGCGATACCTGCAACTACAACGATATCACCAGCATGTGCTTCCTGTACAGAAACACGGCTCAATCCACGATATACGAAAATCTGGCTGGTACTTTTTGTACGAGAGTTGCCAAAAGAATCACAAACGACAATCTGTTCCTGTGCTTTTAAAACACCCTGATAAATTCTACCGATACCCAAACGTCCGATATATTCATCATATGCCAAAGCAGATACCTGCATCTGTAATGGTTCATCATCCATATCAGGATAAACATCGCAGTGTTTCAAGATTGTCTTAAACAATGGTTCAATGGAATCACTTGGTGTATCCAAATCGTATTGTGCAATACCCTGTTTAGCAATACCATACAGGATAGGGAAATCTAATTGTTCATCTGTAGCATTTAAGTCTAAGAACAGTTCATAAACTTCATCTACAACTTCCTGAGGACGGGCATCTTTTTTATCGATCTTATTGATCAACAGAATAGGACGAAGTCCCATTTCTAATGCTTTGCTTAAAACAAAACGTGTCTGAGGCATTGGACCTTCTGAAGAGTCAACCAGCAGGATAACAGTATCAACGGTCTTAATGATACGTTCTACTTCACTGGAGAAATCCGCATGGCCCGGCGTATCCACGATATTGATTTTTACACCGTCATGAATGACTGAACAGTTCTTGGAATAAATCGTGATACCACGTTCTCTTTCCAAATCATTACTGTCCATAACACAATCGATTACTTCTTCATTGCTGCGAAATACATCACTTTGACGAAGGAAGGCATCTACCAATGTAGATTTTCCAGCGTCTACGTGGGCAATGACCGCTATATTTATAATTTTTTCTTTTTCGCTCATATTTTATTCCACCTTTTAGACCAACTATAATAATATAACGAAATTCCAATAATAACAACTTTTTTCGCATATTTATGCATTATTTTCACTTCTTTTTCAATATACTAGAAAGAAAAAGGTGATGAAGATGAAACTTAAAAAGATTGTATGCCCTTTCTTGTGTCTGATGCTTTTATGCGGTTGTTCGCATGTTTCATTTAAAAAGAAAAACAATCCTAATCAGGAGGTTGGAGAAAGCATTCAGGAAATGGGCTTTAAGGACCATAGTGTGTATAGTATATTATATCCAAAAACAGGAATTGATGATTTAGACGATAAAATTAAAGCAATTGTGGAAGATGGACATAAAGCATTTGATGAAAAGACACAGGCGTATAAAGAAAAGCGTAAAGCGGAATATAATGTCAGTTATGAATCTTATGTAAAAGATGAGCGCTATCTTTCTATTCGACTGGATATATATGAGAGTATTTATGAAAATCATGAAGAAATCAAAACGCTTGTTTATGATAGTAAAGAAAAACGTTTTATAGGCTTAGAAGATATTTTTCAGGGAGATTATCTACACGCTTTATCTAATCAGGCACAAACATATTTTAAAGAGCGGTTTCCACAGGAATGTAACCAGAAAAACTTTGAACTGCATAGTTCTGCCGCAGTTGAAAACTTCGCATCCTTCGTATTAAAGAAAGATCGTGTTGTGTTTTATTTTTCACCGGGATATTTATTTGATAATGCAGCCAGTATGGAAATCATGTATACAGATTTTAAAGATTATATCGATTTAAGTCCTGAAACGACTTCTGCTTATGTACCATATGATCAGGTATTAAATGAAAATGTAAAACCAATTGATCCAGATAAACCGATGGTGGCACTTACATTTGATGATGGTCCAAGTCCAAAATATACGGAAAGAATCCTTGATGCATTAAAGGAATATAATGCCAGTGCAACCTTCTTTGTGCTTGGCTCTAATGCAGAAAATGCTCCCAAGCTTTTACAACGAATGGTGCTGGAAGGCAATGAAATTGGTAATCATACCTATTCACATAAACAATTAACGACCTTGTCAAAAGCCGGTATTGAAGAAGAAATCAAAGAAACAAAGGAGTGTATTTATACCATTACGCATATTTATCCTCATGTATTACGACCTCCTTATGGCAGTAAAAATGATACAGTTGTGAAATGCGCAGAGGATGCCAAGGTTGTGACATGGAGTCTGGATACCAGAGATTGGAAGGATAGAGATGCAAAAATTGTTGTGGAGCGTATCTTAAAAGATGTAAAAGATGGGGATATCATTTTGATGCATGATCTATATGCCTCCAGTGCACAGGCTGCGGCTATCGTCATACCCAAATTACAGGAAATGGGCTATCAACTGGTGACTGTATCACAATTATATGAAGCGAAAGGAATGTAGCAGTTCCTTTTTTTATCGTTTATGTAAGCGTTTAAAAATTCAAAAAATATACACATATTGAAAAAAGTATGCTATAATAAAAAAAACAGAAAGCTGGGATAGTTATGAACTTTATCTTTATATCCCCAAACTTTCCTGAAAATTACTGGAAGTTTTGTGAAAGCCTTAGAATCAATGGTGTCAATGTGCTGGGTATAGGGGATCAGCCATATGAAGCATTGTCATATGAATGTAAACACTCTTTGCAGGAATACTATTATGTCAATGATATGAATGATTATGAGCAGCTGTTTAAAGCTGTTGCGTTTTTTTCATACAAATATGGTAAAATCGACTGGCTGGAATCCAATAATGAATACTGGATGCGATATGACGCAAAACTGCGTACGGATTTTCATATTACCACGGGTTATCAGGAAGATGAAGTGGAAATGGTTAGAAACAAGGCGTTGATGAAAAAAGGGTATTTAAAGGCACATATCAAAAGTGCCAGACAAATTGAAGTACAGTCTTATCCACAGGTCAAAGACTTTGTACAGAAATGCGGATATCCTTGTATCGCAAAGCCAAAAGATGGTGTTGGAGCTTTTCAGACTTATCGTCTGAATTGTGATGAAGATGTAGAAAAATTCATGAAACAACCTCATGAGAATTATGTTATGGAGGAATTCATAGAGGGAACAATTGTTACATATGATGGCATTGTAGACAGCTTGGGAACCATCATATTAGAAACATCACATGTTTTCCCTGTAGGAATCATGGATATTGTCAATCAGAAAAACCATCTTGCATATTACAGCGAGCGTGAGATTCCATCTGATCTTAAAAAAGCAGGCAAGGCTGTTTTAAAAGCCTTTAAAGCAAAAGGCAGATGGTTCCACTTAGAATTTTTCCGACTCGCACACGACAAAGAGGGAATGGGAAAGAAAGATGATTTAATAGGATTAGAAGTCAATATGCGTGTACCTGGTGGGTATACCGCAGATATGATTGACTATGCCAACGAAATTGATGCCTATCAAATATGGGCAGATATGGTTTGTGGCTATGGTGCACGTTCCTTAAAGAAAGCACCATATTATGGGTATATGCATCACAAAAATATCATCGGCACTATTGTCATAGCACAAAAGATATTCTGCAAACCTATGGTTCACATATACGGATGCATGAATATTTGCCAGAAATATGGCAGGATGCCATGGGAGATGAAACATTTATCGCTTGTTTTGAAACGATGGACGAAGTACATGCATTTATAGACTATGTCCAGAAGGAGGAAACAGTATGAAGATCGAATATTATAAGGAATTTTCTCATGAATTAAACCGCGATATGGAATTTAAAGTGTATGGAGAAACAGGCAAGCCATGTCTTGTATTTCCGGCACAGGATGGACGCTTTTACGATTTTGAAAACTTTGGAATGATCGAAGCAGCCCAGGAATATATTGATGCAGGACGTGTACAGTTCTTCTGTTGTGATTCCATTGATGCGGAAACATGGAGTAAAGAAGATGGCAATCCAAGACAGCGCATTGAACAACACGAGCGTTATTATCACTATATTGTAGATGAATTAGTCCCAAGAATTCACGAAATCAATGATCCAGGACAAACAGAAATCAAAGGCATTATGACCTGTGGATGTTCTTTAGGAGCATTTCATGCATTGAATTTCTTCTTAAGAAGACCAGATTTATTTGATAAAGTAATCGCCATGTCTGGTATTTATCATGCAGATTATTTCTTCCATGACTATCATGATGAATTAACATATTTGAATTCACCAAGTGATTATCTGCCAAATATGCCAATGGATCACCCATATATGGAATTATATAAAAAATCAGAAGTCATTTTATGCTGCGGTCGAGGTGCATGGGAGCAGGAAATGGAATACAGCTTGCATCAGATGCAGCAGATTTTTGAAGAGAAACATCTGGATGTATGGATTGACTATTGGGGATACGACGTATCACATGACTGGTACTGGTGGAAGAAACAAATTGATTACTTCTTACAATTCGTTGTTTAAAGGTCTGATTTATTCAGATCTTTTTTTTGCTTATATGTTTTATGAATATCTAATATTGACAGTTGACAAATATCTATTATCATAATATTATATATATGTCGAACAAAGGAGATAGATATATATGAAACAAGGATACCGTACCATTATGCATCATCGCTGCTTTATGCAGAATTTAATTGCTAATCTTATCAATCGTTTAGGAGATTCCATTGATATGATCGCCTTTAGCTGGCTTGTTTATGCACTTACAGATTCAGCTGCATGGTCTGCTATCGTATTAGGGGTAAATATTTTGCCTAACATTCTTATTCAGCCAATCGCTGGAGCTATTGTTGAACAACAGCCTAAAAAACGTGTTATGGTCTTATGTGATCTGGGTAGAGGCGTGCTTACGGGTTTGATCATTCTCTTATATATCAACCAATTATTGTATCCATGGATTCTTCTGGTCATCACATTTATGAATAATACATTAGAATCTTTTAGAAATCCTGCAGAAACGGGATTTATCCCACGCATTCTGCCTAAGGAGGACTATGATTTTGGTTTATCATTAAATCAGTCCAGTGCTAGAATATTTGAGTTGATTGGGACAGGCATTGCTGGTGTGATATTAAGTGTTGGAGGGATTGCAGGAGCAGTTGCCATCGATATGCTAACATTCTTTATATCTGCATTTCTTATTGCTACCATTCCTCTACAGGAAGAAAAAGCCGAAAAAAAAGCAACGATCCGATTACAGTGTGCTTCTTATTTACATGATTTAAAAGATGGCTATCGCTATCTGAGGGGCACAAAAATTCTATTCACACTTGCCATACTGGCTTGTATCATGAATATGACATTGGTTCCATTAAATTCATTTGAAGCACCATATATCAGTGGAATCCTTCATGCACCTGCTTATATGCTTTCTTTGTTATCCATCATGATGACGATTGGTATTGGTGTCGGCTCTTTCCTGTACCCTTATGCACACCGCCGCTTTTCTAATCATGTTCTATTAGCATTCGGTGGAATGATGACGGGCGTCTATTATGCAGCTTTGACCCTTATTCCAGGTGCACCATCGATAGAAATTATTGGAATCTGTATTGGCATATCCAGTTTCTTATTTGGATTATTTGCAGGAATTATCATATCTTTAGTAAATATTGCATTTATGAGCAGGGTAGATACAGCTTATGTATCAAGAGCCAGTTCTATCTTGTCCGCAATTGCTACAGCAGGAATGCCAATTTTATCCTTCATTTTAAGTGGAGTATGCAGCTTTGCCAGTGTTTTAGATATTCTTCTTGTATGTGGAATATTTACAATTGTGTTATTTGCTGGTATGATGTTCATGAAGTCACTCAACGATTTATAAAAATGGAGGAATGACGATGATTCGTTATGAAAAAAGACTAAGACCGATATTGGAATGTATCGGTCTTCTAGAGCATTATGTAAACCAGGATTTAGAACTGAAACATGTAGATTCTTTATCTACTGAGCAAAATGATGATTTAAAAGAATGGTATTCTTTAATTGAAGAAGCTGGAAAGATGATGGAAGCACAGTTTCCACAAGAAGCATATTTATTTCGTAATTTAAACAAACAAGGAAACAGTTCTTTGGTACGTGCTATTGTGCAGACCAGCTCAGAAGAAGAAACAAGCAGTGATACGAAAAAAACATTTCACGCAATTCGATCATTCTATAAAAAAGATCCCTGCGCATTCTTAAGGAAGATTGTCACTTCAGGAAAAGAAATTTATAAAGAAGATATCAATGAAGAAGATTTACCAGCCCTTTTAGATGAAGTCCTTTATGAAGATGATATCAAATGGAAAATATGGAAGATTCATTCTCAATTAGAAACCTATTTAGATAAAATAGAAATGATGATTTCAAGCATTATGCAGTTATATGAGAAACACATCAAAGTATATGAGAGATTATTAAATGTTTATCTGGAAGATATCACCTATACAAATAAAACCAAGGACTGTTTTACTTATATCTGTGATAGTTTAAATGTTCATTTTCATGAGGTACAAGAGGTAGTTGTGATTCCTGTTTTATCCGATGTGAATGAAATTACATTCATGTTTAATGAAAAAATACATAAAGAGGATAAAGACATACTATTCGTTTTTTGGGGAATTGTCCTCATCAGAAAGATGTTACATGAAGAAGATAACATAACAAAGGAACAGATGTGTTCTACTTTGAAGCTGTTAAGTGATCCCAGCAAATTTGATATTCTAACATTTATATCTCATAAAAAGGCGTATGGAGCACAAATAGCAAATGAACTCAATTTATCGACACCAACCATTTCTTATCATATGCAGGCATTAATGAATGCCCAGTTAGTAACCTTTGAAAAAGATAACCAGCGTTTATATTATCATTTAAACCGCGAATATCTAAAAGGCTTTTTGCAACAGGTAGAAAAAACATTGTTAAATGAATAACTATGGTATAACCTTATCATAGTTATTTTTTACTTTTTTATATATTTTATCTTGCATTTTCAGAATAATATGGTATTATATTTAGGCAAACAAACGGAGGTTTAGCTCAGTTGGGAGAGCGTCTGCCTTACAAGCAGAGGGTCAGCGGTTCAAGTCCGTTAACCTCCACCAGTATAGTAAACGAGCTGTTCGGTTAACGGACAGTTTTTTTGTATATAAGAAAATTAACCGCTGAAATAAATTAACTTACCAACGTTATAAAAAAACACATTCTTACATGAATAGTGTAAGAATGTGTTGTATCCTATACATGAGGTGAGTTAAGATGAAAGATCAAGAATATCAGGACTTCTATCAGTACATGAAAGAAACACGCAGTTTTTTTCATCAACAGTTATTTTCTCAGGACATTATGTATTTTTGTAAGATTTGGAAGAGTCACAGACAAGCTTTTGCCCAATATTGTAAGAAACAAGATTGTGTACGCACGTATATTTTATTAAATCAACGATGTGTTGATTATGAAACATCACTGTTAGATCACAAGTATTTGCATCAGCAGATCAGTGAACAAGATTATCATCATATGCAAAGACAAATTGAAAAAGTATTTATTTAAATATGTTAGAATAATTTTTCTTCATCAATTTAAATAAATTATAAATTATTAAGGTTTTTATAAATTTGTATAAACGGTACATTAGATAACAATTAGGTCACAAATAACGATGTCAAAATATGAATGAAATAGGAAAAACCCGGAGTTAAGGGGGAGCTCCGGGTTTTCCTAAATAATTATGTTTATTTAAGGGGATAGAAAATTGTATGAATTATCATTAGGGAGAATGATGAGTACATACAAGCAAGGTTACTTCC
>ENA-OWPJ01001237-OWPJ01001237.1-human-gut-metagenome-genome-assembly--contig:-NODE-1237-length-11650-cov-3.27288_pt1 | contig 11650 bp, 16 predicted proteins | sample MGYA00248264_ERZ651846 | MGnify/ENA primary metagenome ERZ651846 (study PRJEB26924, sample SAMEA4378271) | human gut metagenome | biome: human gut; feature: human-associated habitat; material: faeces...
GGAATCGGATCAAGGTCAAATACTTCTAACATATCAATACCAAAGTATTTCATCATGGCACTAAATGTTTCAATATTAGGAATGCTTCTTCCATTAAGGTAAGAATTTATAGTTTGTGGAGTAACGTGCAGCAGATCAGCTGCCGTTTTTTGTGAATAGCCGCTTCTTTCTAAAGCAATTTGAAAAATTCTTCCAAATTCAGATTTCATAAATACCACCTTTCTTATATCGTCATTTCCATGACACACCAGCTAAGGTAATTATAACAAATAATATATATTTTTCTATAGTGAGTTAAATTATTGTAAATAGAGTCCAAAAACTCTCCAAAATGTAACGTTTTCGATATCAATTTCCAAATTTTTAAGCGCCTACACAAAAAAGTCCCTCTTTCTTATGCTATAGAGAAGGGGGCAGCTCATGAAACATCCAGTACATTATGATATTTACCTTTTCATCATGCTGATTATTGTGATTGGTGTTTTATTAATATTTTTACTTGATAATCTATTACAATAGATGAAAAAATCAGTGATACGCTCACTGATTTATTTTTGTATAGAATAGCCACCATCCACAGGTATACATACGCCATTGATAATTGCTCTGTTTACTGGCTAATAACAATAATAATCCATCCACATCTTTGTAACAGCCCCAACGTTTTGCGGGTATATCATGTAAGATACTTTCATCATAATGGTTGCCATCACCAGCCATTAAAGAAGTTCCAGTTGTCATAAAACCAAAAACAATAGCATTGACCTGAATATCATCTTTTCCAAATTCCATCGCCAAATAACGTGTCATAGCATCAACGGCACCTTTACTTGTATAATACGCACAATATTGAGAAGTATGTTTTGGCAATATACCACTGGCATTGATGATTTTACCGCCACATCCCTGTTTTATAAACTGCTTGATCACTTCCTGTGCTAAGATAAATGCCGCATTCACATTGATATCCATTGTCATTTCCCATTCTTGTTTATGAATGTTCAAGGTATCTTCCTTTTTCATGATACCCGCAAAATTCAATAAGATATCAATATGTCCATAAGCAGCCAACACTTCTTTCATTAAAGTATAGATAGCACCCGGTGTCGTAAGTGATATCGTAAGGGAATGATATCGTCGCCCCATTGCTTCTACCTCTTTCTTTAAATCCTGATCATCGCCAATACTGACACCAAATATATCTGCGCCATGACGTGCAAGTGTTAATGCCATTGCATATCCCATACCTTGGCTGGCACCGGATACCAAAGCAACTTTTTCATGTAAATCAAATTCTTCCATGATGATTCCTCCATTCTTTTTTATTAGTATGAACAGATAAAATATTTCTAAACCTATTGACAACTGTGTATATACATTGTATATTGTATATGTCCAATATATACACTTTGATGATTGGATGAAGGAGTGAAGTTATGAATATCATTATTAGCAATGCCAGCGGAAAGCCAATCTATGAGCAAATTGTCGCACAGATAAAACAGCTGATCATGACAGATGTTTTAAAAGAAGGGGACGCTCTTCCATCTATGCGTGTACTTGCGAAAGACTTGCGTATATCCGTTATCACAACAAAGCGGGCTTATGAAGAATTAGAAAGTGAAGGGTTTATTGAAACCGTAACTGGAAAAGGAAGCTTTGTGGCTGGCAGAAATAAAGAACTGATTAAGGAAGAACGATATCGCCAGATAGAGGAATTGTTAAGCAAGGCCTGTGACATCTCCAAAACAAGTGGTATCGCCTATGAAGAATTAGTTGATATTCTATCACTCATATATAAGGAGGCATAAGTATGGAAAGCATACTGGAAATAAAACATATGAAGAAAAGCTATCCTGGCTTTCAAATAAAAGATTTATCTTTAACAATTCCCAAAGGTGTCATTATGGGATTCATTGGAGAAAATGGCGCAGGCAAGACCACAACCATCAAAGCGATTCTGAATATGATTCATATCGATGGTGGAGAAATCACAGTATTTGGGAAAGATGCAATAAAAGATGGAAAAACAATTCGTCATGATATTGGCGTGGTTTTATCAGAAAGCAGTTTTCCTGAAAATATGAACCCTGTGCAAATTGAGCATGTATTATCCAGCGTATATCAAACATGGGATTGTGCATATTATCATGAATTACTTCAAAATTTTCAGCTTCCTAAAGATAAACGTATCAAAGATTATTCAAAAGGAATGCGCATGAAACTTAATATCACAATGGCACTTGCACATCATCCAAAGCTATTGATTTTAGATGAAGCAACCAGTGGACTGGATCCAATTATTCGTGATGAAATTCTGGATGTTTTTATGGATTTTATCCAGGATGAAGAACACAGTATTTTCCTGTCTTCTCATATCACCAGTGATATTGAAAAAGTAGCAGATTATGTAACATTTATCCATAAAGGTGAGATTGTTTTAAGTGAACAAAAGGATGAATTACTGGAAAGCTATGGTATCTTAAAAACAACGCCAGAAATATTTACAGCATTGAAGGAAGATGAATATGTGGCATATCGTAAATCTTCATTTACATTAGATGTATTGGTCAAAAATAAAGATATGATACTAAGAAAAATTCCTGATGCGATTATTGATCAGGCATCCTTAGAAGATATCATGTTGTTTACAGTGAAAGGAGAACGTTTATGATTGGGTTGATGAAAAAAGATTTCTACAATGTTGGAAGTTCTTTAAAAATTTATTTTCTAATTCCTTTGTTGTTTGCGGTTCTTGGTTATCAAGATGGATCTACGGATCTATTAGCATTTGGAACATGTTTTTTAGGAATATTTATCGTCATTAGCAGCTTTGCATATGATGATATGGCGCATTTCAATAATTTTGCATTGACACTTCCTATTGATCGTAAAGATCTGGTTATTTCCAAGTTTTTGATATCTAATTTATTTTTAGTCATTGTCTTAATCATCAGTAACTTATTCGCAAATGGAATTGCTATGCTGGCACCTGATAAATTTGTGAACTTCAGTCCTGTATATTTCTTAGAATACACATATATTGCCAGTATGATTGTCAACATCTTGGCATCCATTATTTTGATTATCATGTTTAAATATGGCTCAGAAAAGGGTAGAATTGTATTTCTGGTAACTTTTCTTGGACTTGGTTTTATTGGCGGGTTACTTGGAAAAGTATTTGGAGAGCCTGATCTGAGTGGAATTACAGTATTTTTAGACCAGTATCTGTCATATCTGATACTTCCAATCAGTTTAGGCATAGAAGCAATCGCCATTGTTATTTCAAATAAAATCATGAAGAAAAAAGAACTGTAAGGTATTCTCATAAATGGGAATATCTTTTTCTATACAAATAGTTAAAAGAATGTTATTATAAAACAAAGGAGCTGGTGCTATATGAAGACTGCGAATGCTATAAAAAACACTATGAACCAGCTGCCATATTACAAAACCAATTTTACTTAAAAAAGGTAAAATATAAAGATAAGGCACTTGAATTTAAAAGAGGATATTTTATTCATTACTATATCGAGGATGAATATTATTATGCAGATGATAAAAAATTAAATTTATTCTGTTCAGGAAAAACGGAAGAAGAATTAATGGATGATATCGCCATGAGTTTAATTGTTCAATGGAAAATGTATGTGGAATGTGACAAAGATGAATTATCTAAAGATGCTATAAAATTAAGGAATATGTTAATTGATACCTTAGAATGAGTTAAGAAATGACAGTATTTAATGCTTACCAAGTAAGGGGAGCTTTAAAGAAAAAAAAGTTTAAAGAAGAACCAAAAGATCATAATTTTTACTTTTTATATATCAATGGTAAAAGAACATCAATCAATACGCATACAAGCCATAATCAACAAGATATTAATGATCATTTAATAAATTGCATGAAAAAACAATTGAAGTTAGATAAGAAAGACTTTAAAAATTTATTTTAATTGTCCATTAAGTTTTGAAAAATATGTACAAATATTAAAGGATAACAATGAAATAGAACTGTAAGGTATTCTCATAAATGGGAATATCTTTTTTTTTGTTAATCTATTGACAGATGAGAATGTATCATATATACTAAGTTTGTAAGTTAGTTACTCAACTAACAAACTAAATAACATACCGATGACAGAAAGGAGGATGGTGATGCGAATCGATCCTGCAAGTGATAAACCAATATTCCTTCAGATTGCAGAAGGATTAGAGGATGATATTTTTACTGGTATTTTTGAAGAAGAAGCTCAGATACCAAGTACGAATGAAATGGCAGCCATGTGGAAAATCAATCCACATACCGTTTTAAAAGGAATGAATATTCTTGTTGATGAAGACATGATATACAAAAAGAGAGGATTGGGGATGTTTGTGAAAGAAGGCGCTGTACAGAAAATCAGAGAAAAACGTCAGAAAAATTTCTATGATACATATATAGAAAGTCTGGTGGAAGAAGCAAAGAAGCTTGGCATGAGTTATGAAGAGATTATACGACTGATAGAAAGAGGGTATGGAAATGGAAGCAATTAATGTAGCGAATATAACAAAACGTTATGGGGATATTTACGCATTGGAGCATGTGGATCTTAACTTTGAAGCAGGTAAAATCTATGGCTTGCTGGGAAGAAATGGCGCAGGGAAATCGACTTTATTAAAAGCTATGACCAATCGTATCTTCCCTGATGATGGTGTGATTTATTTAAATGATCAGCCAGTAATGGAGAATGATGAAGTATTGCATCAGATGTATTTGATGAGTGAAGAAGATATGTATCCAAAATCTATGAAGGTAAAAGATGTGTTTCACTGGACAGATGAATTTTATGGCTGCTTCAACATGGAAAAAGCAAAAGAACTTGCGAAAAAATTTGAATTAAATATCAACAAAAAAGTAAAAGATTTATCAACGGGTTATCAATCAATCTATAAACTGATCATTGCGTTGTCCTTAGATGTTCCTTATGTTTTTCTGGATGAACCGGTACTTGGATTGGATGCCAATCATCGTGAAATGTTTTACAAGCTGTTGTTAGAAACTTATATGGAAAAACAGCAGACCATTGTGATTGCGACTCATCTGATTGAGGAAATCGCTAATCTGATAGAAGAAATCATCATTTTAAAAAATGGTAAAGTGATTGTGAATCAACCGATAGAAGATATTCTTGCGGCAGGTTATAGTGTTTCTGGACTTGCAAAAGATATTGATACCTATTGTGAAGGGAAACATGTACTTGGCTACGATGTCTTAGGTGGATTAAAGATAGCTTACATCATGGGGGAAGTAGATAAAACTTCATTAAAAGATACAATGGAAATCAATCCATTAAATCTACAAAAATTGTTTGTGGAATTAACAAAGAAAGAGGGAGAAATATGAGATTAAAACAAGCATTTAAATATCAGATATGCTCCAGTTTCAAGGCAGTAGGTATATATTACAGTATCATGATTGCGATTCGTTTGGCGATGGTTGTGATATTTGTTTTATCAGGGAATCAAAAAACAAATATGTCAGCTATGGAAAGTAATTCCATGGTGTTTATGGGATTTTTAGGGGTATATTCCATCTTAGATGATTTTAAATTTTTCTTACAGAATGGATATTCACGAAAATCACTTATCAAACTTTATACATGTCAGTTTCTTGCAGTAGGAGCGATTATTTCTATTGTTGAAATTATACTGGCAATCGCAACTTCTAGTATAATGAATTATTCATCATTATTTATGCAGCTATATGGATCACAGCCTTTGATTATGCAGTTCTTATGGCTGTGGGGTATCTATTGTATCATCGGTGCAGTTGCATTATTGATTACGATCATTAATTTCCGCTTATCTAAGTTTTCAAGAATCGTCATATTTATTGCATTTCCAATTGCATTAGTAACACTGATACCAGCGATTGATCATTATTTGTTGCAGGGTGTTGTAATGTCAGCTATCTTTGATTTTGTATTATATTTCTTTGGACTACAAGGTTCTGTGAATTTGGTAGCACCTGTGATAAATTTCATCATCGTATTTATCATTGCATGTGGTTTAGCTTATGTTGCTATACGAAAAATGCCAGTTTTTAAATAAAAAAATCAACCGTCATGGTTGATTTTTTATAAGCGGTTAGAAAAATAGCGTTTTGATAGATATTTGATCAGTAAGGAAATTGTGACAATTCCCACAAATATCAAGTTAAGAGTATCATTTAGATATCCTAAAATACTAAGAATACAGATTGCGTATAGTATTGCCAAACTCAAAAATTGAAAGGCTAACTGATCAGATTTTTGTTCAATCTGGATATTACGTTCATCATTTCTTTCAATGCGTTTTTCGCTTGGCATAGTATCTTTTTGAATGAGTCTTCCCCATGGACGATTAGATGCAATCAATAAGGTAATTCCAATAATCAAAAAAGCAAGTGGTGCATTTCCAGCATCAGGAAAAATCGTTTCTAAGAAAGCCGGTTTTGTGATAAAAATATATAAGGTAAACATAAGGATAGCAATCGAAATCAAATTTCCAAGTAAAACAATAGGTATCATAATTTTTTTGTGATTCATACATCATTCCTCCTCATAAATAAAGATATCTTCTATGCGCATATGAAAATAATGGGCAATTTTAAACGCTAGTAAAATAGAGGGATTATATCGTCCATTCTCTAAAGAACCAATCGTCTGACGCGATACTTCCAGGGCTTTTGCCAGATCTTCCTGACTAATTCCTTTTCGTTTCCTTATTTCTTCCAGTCTGTTTTTCATATTTCACCTCAAATGGAAAGCTAACTTTACATTACCAGTATACAATATATCAGAATGGAAAGCAAGCTTTCCATATGTAAAATTTACCTATGAAAACACTTACTTTTCAAACATAATACGATATACTTATGGTAGAGAGGGTGATAGGTGTGAAGAAAATTATTTTTCAGGATATTGATGGGGTATTATATCCTTGTTTTCATCGTGGTCGTTTAAAAATGAATCAAGATCGTGTAAAAGCCAAATTGATCGCTACAGATAGCTATTATGAAGATGCCAATGCCAAAGATTTACTGGCTTCTTATGAAGGCTTTGATAAAGATGCAATGAAGCGTTTAAAAAAATTAGTTGATGAAACGGGCGCATATATCGTTGTATCATCCTCATGGCGGTTTATGCATACCATAAAAGATTTTAAACAGATGTTTCATATTCATGGCTTAAAAGATGCGGTAATTGATATCGCACCTATGGCATCCAGTTTTCTTAAAGAACCATCCATTGAAGAATATCTCCATGCACATCCTGATATTGATGCGTATGTTATATTAGATGATATCAACATGGAGTCCCATTTTCCAGGACATTGTGTTGTATGCCCAGATGTATTTGATGAAGAATGTTTAGAAAAAGCTCTTAAAATACTTAAATAATAAAGAAAAGTCGTATCACCTTTTCAATAGATGATACGGCTTTGTTTATGATAATGCCATTTTTAAGACATGCTCACCATTTAAAAATCCATAATCTTTCCGATCAATAACTTTGACAACTTTATCAGGTAATTTCTTTTGTATCTCATCTAACATTGCAAATAGTTCTGGTGTCAATAAGATAATATCGGCATTTTTTCCACGACTTTCAATCTTAGAAGCACTATCCATATGGATGCTAACATCAATATCATTGGCTTTTGCGACTTTATACATTCTGCTAATGAGAAAATTCATATTCGCAGTATAATCAGTAGACATTGATGTAATAGAAAAAAGTATAATTTCTTTATGGCCGATACCTTTAAATTCTGTGAAATCTTCATGTTGAATATTTTTTTTCATAATATCTGTCCTCTCATGTTTTATATCATCATTTTCTATATATATTATAAGAAAAAATATGAATTAGAAGATACAATGCTCACAAGTGGTCGATTATGATACATGAATGGAAGAAAAAAGTAAAATGTACTATGTTATGCATCAATTTCTATAAGGATACGAGTCACATATTCATTATGATTCATCTGTGCAATATCCGCAATCAGATATTCTTCATATGCAAATGTACCCAGCTTTATATTATTTTGCATCGCATAGGCCATCATTTGATCATATGTATCAGTAATGGTATCATAAGGACCATGGTGCCATCCACATATATAATCTCGCTCTTTACAAACTCTCGTCTTTTCAGGGATTTCAATATCAACATCGACATAAAGATAAGAAAAATTTAAATAATCCTGATTGCGAATAGCCTCTACACTGATCATGTTGCCAACACTTTGCTGCATATTGATATTATTCTCTTTGATAAACTGGATATATTCCTGCATGAAATTCACAAATGAGGTATTATTGGAATTCTCCATGTTATCACTGCATAAAATAATTCGCTGTGGTAGATGTGTGATACTGATGGGATCATCTTTATGACATAATGCCTCCTGTGTACTGTCTTTCATCCATTGCATCATTGATTTTACACCTTTTAAATATTCAATCAAGGAATCAATTTCTTCAAACTTATCTTCTAATAAGGATAAAAATAAAGAAGGATCCCGTTTACTTAAAAAAACTTTGATATCTTTTAAAGACATGCCCATCTTTTTTAAATTCATAATAACTAAGAACGTATCATATTGACGGTAGCTGTAATAACGATAACCATTTTCAGCTTTGTACTCTGGTTGAAATAAACCAATATCGTCATAATGAAATAAGACGTGTTTTGGTATATCACAGATTTTAGCGAACTCACCTGCGGTTAAATATTTATTTTTCTTCAAAAAAATCACAATCCTCTCTTGACTATAAGGTTACCTTATAGTTTATGATAAGGTAGTTTCACGAAGAAATCAAGAAGGGAAGGGATAATATGCGATTAATATTACATTATTTGAAAAAATATAAACTGCTGGTGTTTATCAATGTAATATCTGTTTTCGGATTCGCACTGGTGGAGCTGGGTATTCCAACAATCATTGCAGAAATGATTGACCAGGGTGTTTTGCGAAGTGATGAAAATTATCTGATTCAGATGGGACTTGTGATATTACTAATTTCAATTATCGGTGTATCCATGACGATATTATTAGGATTTTGTTGTGCAAAAATTTCTACCAATATCACCAGAGATATCAGAAATGATATTTTTGAAAAAGCACAGAAATTTACAGCACATGAGTTTAATCAATTTGGCATTAGCTCTATGATTACAAGAACAAACAATGATGCATTTCAGATACAGATGTTTGTCAATGTATTACTTAGAACGGCCTTAATGACTCCGGTTATGTTTATATTCAGTTTTATCATGACGGCAAGAGCGTCATTGCCATTATCTGGCATTATTGCGGCAACGATACCATTTATTATTTTAGGAGTATTTGCTGTCGCAAAATTTAGTAAGCCGATTTCAGAAAATCAGCAGACATCATTAGATGAATTAAACCGTATTTCAAGAGAAAATTTAAGTGGGATCAGAGTCATTCGTGCATTTGATAATGATGCATATGAACAAAACCGATTTGAAGGTACAAATGAAAAATTCACCGGATATTCTAAGAAACTGTTTAAATTAATGTCATTGACACAGCCGGTATTCTTTTTATTGATGAATATCGCAGGTTTATGTATATTCTGGGTCGCAGCTCATTTAATAGCGGATGGATCTTTACAGGTTGGACAATTGGTAGCCTTTTTAGACTACTTATTCCATGCCATGTTTAGTATCATGTTATTTTGTACCGTGTTTATGATGTATCCACGTGCTGAAGTCAGTGCCAAACGTATTGAAGAGGTATTTGATGTAGATCCATTGATTAAATCAAAATCGGAAACAAAAGAAGCGAAAAATGAAACAACGATTCGCTTTGATCATGTGACTTTTGTGTATCCTGATGGTGAAGAAGCGGTATTAAAAGATATCAGCTTTGAAGCGAAAAAAGGAGAAACCATAGCCTTTATCGGAAGTACAGGATCTGGAAAGAGTACGTTAATCAATCTGATTCCACGTTTCTATGATGTAAGCAAAGGTACGATTTATATTGATGGTATTGATATCCGTGATTATGATGTAAAAGAACTAAGAAGCAAATTAGGTGTCATTCCACAAAAAGCATTCTTGTTTAGTGGCAGTATCAAAGAGAATATCTGTTTTGGAAAAGAAGATGCAAGTGATGAAGAAATCATACATGCAGCACGTGTTGCTCAGGCATATGACTTTATTATGGAAAAAGAGCATGGTTTTGATGAAGAAATATCAGAAGGAGCAACCAACGTATCAGGGGGACAGAAGCAGCGTTTATCTATAGCACGTGCTATCATCAGAAAACCTGAAATTTATATATTTGATGATTCTTTCAGTGCGTTGGACTTTAAAACGGATGCTGTTTTACGTCATGAATTGAAAAAAGAAACCAAAGAAGCAATTGTTATGGTGGTTGCCCAGCGTATTTCTTCTATTATGGATGCAGATAAAATCGTCGTATTAAACGAAGGAAATATTGTAGGTATGGGAACCCATAAAGAATTATTGAAAAATTGCGAAATCTATCATGAAATTGCTCTATCTCAATTAAGTGAGGAGGAACTTGCTCATGAATAAACATAAGTTATCAAAAGCAAAACGTGATATCAAAGGATTGATGCCGTTCATTGCACCATATAAATGGCAGCTGTTTGGTGTTGTCCTTATGATTATTGTAACAACCGTATCCTTGGGACTTGCGCCAGGATATGAAGGAAAGATCACAACACGGTTAATGCAAGATGTTACTACAAGTTTAGAAAATAAAACAAGCATTCAGGTACATTTTGATCAGGTGCTTCGTTATATGACAATTTTGTTTGGATTTTATTTAGCAAAAACATTCTCGCAGGCATTTGGTACAATCTGGCTGACCAATGCAATTCAGCATTCTATGCGGGATTTGAGAAGTGCCATGATGAATAAAATTAGAAAACTTCCTGTACGTTACTTTGATTCACATCACTATGGAGATGTATTAAGTCGAATCACCAATGATATTGATGCGATTTCAAATGCACTTCAACAAAGTGTTTTACAGGTGCTAAGTGGTATTTTAACCATTCTTATGGCATTGTTTATGATGTTTTCAACCAACGTGACCATGGCATGTATTGCTTTTATGATCATTCCATTGACTTTGCTCATTACGCAATTTGTGGTAAGAAAAAGCCAGAAACTGTTTCAGGCACAGCAAAATGCTTTGGGAGATTTAAATGGCGCTATTACGGAGATGTATACCGGGTATAATGAAATCCTGCTTTATAACAAACAGGAAGAAAGTATTCATAAATTCAAAACTATCAATGAAAATTTAAGAAAAAATGCTAGTCGTGCGCAGTTTGTATCCAGTGCTATTGGACCATTAAATTCTTTTGTGACCTATTGTACCATTGGTGTTGTTGCTGTTGTTGGTACCATTGATATCATTCATGGAAGACTTCAGGTTGGTAATTTACAGGCCTTTGTACGATATATCTGGCAGGTCAATGATCCATTATCCCAGGTTAGCAATCTATCCTCCCAGATACAAAGTGCCTTTGCGGCATTAGGACGTGTCATGGATGTGTTGAATGAACCAGAAGAAGTCGCAGAGAAACAGCCTGCGGAAACATTAGAAAATGTAAAAGG
>ENA-OWPJ01001243-OWPJ01001243.1-human-gut-metagenome-genome-assembly--contig:-NODE-1243-length-11536-cov-3.22507_pt1 | contig 11536 bp, 9 predicted proteins | sample MGYA00248264_ERZ651846 | MGnify/ENA primary metagenome ERZ651846 (study PRJEB26924, sample SAMEA4378271) | human gut metagenome | biome: human gut; feature: human-associated habitat; material: faeces...
ATATGAGCTTCTTCCTTTTTAGGCTAGCAAAGGTATATGCATGAAGGGAATTGACTAAACTTAATCCCCCAAGAATTACAACTGAGCCGAATCATTCCTTAGACCTAAATATATGTAATATTTGATTTAACCGCTAACACTGAAAAATACTAGAGAGATGGAGAATAATGACAGGCAGATTGAATTAAAGTTTCAGAGGTTTTTCACTGTAAATTTTCCAAAGGTAAAGAACTTTGCTCAAATGCTGCTAAAATCGGAAGCGGATGCAGAAGATGTGGCTCAAGATGTTTTCTGTAAGCTCTGGTTGCAGCCTGAGTTGTGGCTGGATAATGATAAAGAACTAGACAATTATATTTTTATAATGACTAGAAATATAGTTCTGAATATCTTTAAACATCAACAAGTAGAACAGGAATATCAGTCGGAAGTTATAGAGAAGACTCTTCTTTATGAATTAACAGAAAAGGAAGAGATCTTGAATAACGTATATTATAAGGAGATGTTGATGATTATTCAACTCACCCTGGAGAAAATGCCGAAGCGTCGGAGGTTGATATTCGAACTTAGTCGTTTCAGGGGATTAAGTCATAAAGAAATAGCTGATAAACTCGATGTTTCTATCCGAACAATAGAGCATCAGGTTTATTTGGCATTGATCGAATTAAAGAAGGTACTCCTCTTTTTTATTTTTTTTCTCTAATATTTTTAAGTAGTATGTATGTAGTAGTTGTATTTAGTGTATAAAGCCCAAAAAAGAAAGAAAAAGATTCATGAAAAATTATATTCAACAACTCGTAGAATTATTCGGCCATAATAGCTATTCAGCCGGAACACAGAAGAAAGTGCAACAGTGGTTGGCTGATGAGGAGCATGTTGATGAAAAGAGTGAGGCTCTTCGTGAGCTTTGGAAACAAGCAGGAGAACAGAAAGTGCCTGATGGCATGCAACAATCAATACAACGAATGCGGCAGAATCTGGGAATGCAGTCTATCACTTCACGTAGAAATTACCAGTTGCTTATATGGAGAGCTGCAGCTATTTTCTTGTTAGCAGTCTCATCCGTTTCTATTTATTTGATGTTGGAAAAGGAACGGCCGGAAAAAGATTTAGTTGAATGCTATATACCGACAGCGGAAATTCGTGAACTTACATTACCGGATGGTACAAATGTCATGCTGAATTCGAAGAGTATACTACTATATCCGGAAAAATTTACAGGAGAGACTAGAAGTGTATATTTGATTGGTGAGGCCAACTTTAAAGTGAAACCGGATAAGAAGCATCCTTTCATTGTAAAGGCCAATGATTATCAAGTTACTGCTTTAGGTACTGAATTTAATGTAAATGCTTATCCGGAAAATAGCGAACTGATGGCTACTTTGCTGGAAGGTAGTGTGAAAGTTGAATTCAATAACTTGCTGTCCAATATTATTTTAAAGCCTAATGAACAGTTGGTATATGACAAACATACGAAAGCGCACAATCTGCGGATGCCTGAGATAGATGATGTGACGGCATGGCAACGTGGGGAATTGGTTTTTAGTAATATGTATCTGGAGGATATTTTTACAAGTCTTGAACGCAAATTTCCTTATGCTTTTGTATATAGCCTTCATAGCTTGAAAAAGAATACATATAGTTTCCGCTTCTCCAAACAGGCGAATCTGGAGGAAGTTATGAAGATTATATCGCAAGTTGTAGGAAATGTAAACTATGTTATCAAGGGAAATAAGTGCTATGTAACTAGTAAAGAATAAATATATTGTAGAACCTTTTAAATTTAATACGTAATGCAAAAAAATACCCGGAAGGAATGGCCGTTCCTCCCGGATATGAAATCAATCTCTTTTAATATTAGCGTAATATTGACGCTATTCTGAATGATCCTAGAATAATAACCAATTAACTAATACTAAAGATGCTACAAATCTACGAAAAAATAGCAGAAAAAATAGCTCATAAGCGGGTCTTTCTCACTTTTTTAAGTCTTATTCTTATACAGACTTTCGCTTTGGCTCAAAATGATAGTAAAATAACTATCCAGCAGAAGAACATCACTGTCATTGATGCCTTAAAAACTGTGGAAAAACAGTCCAAAAAGTCTATAAATTATAGTGATTCCGAATTAAAAGGAAAAGTAATAGCCCAGTTAAACTTGCAGAATGCATCCCTCGAGACCGCACTTGATACCATCTTAAAAGGGACGGGCTTTTCATTCCAGATTCAAGGTAACTACATCATAATAGCTGAAAAGAAGCCTGTAGTTGCACAAACCCTTAAAAATATCAAAGGAAAGGTTACTGATGAAAGCGGTGAACCGTTGATTGGAGTAAATATATCTGTGGATGGTAGTTCTACAGGTACGATTACCGATTTCGATGGTAACTTTACGATCAAGGCGGCAGAGAAATCTATTCTCAAAGTATCTTATATCGGATATGCTGCACAGATAATTCCTGTTTCCAAGAAAGATTTCTATCCGGTTGTAATGAAGCAGGATACAGAAGTGCTCGATGAAGTTGTTGTGACGGCATTGGGTATCAAACGTGCAGAAAAGGCGTTGTCTTACAATGTACAACAAGTCAAGGGAGATGCTCTGACTACGGTAAAAGATGCTAACTTCGTAAACTCGCTGAACGGTAAGATAGCCGGAGTGAGTATAAACAAAAGTGCTAGTGGAGTTGGTGGTGCGACACGTGTTGTAATGCGTGGTGCAAAATCTATTGAAGGTGATAATAATGCTTTGTATGTGGTGGACGGTATTCCTTTGTTCAATACCAATATGGGAAATACCGACAGTGGTATTATGGGTGAAGGTAAGGCCGGAACAGAAGGAATCGCCGACTTCAATCCCGAAGATATTGAAAGTCTTTCTGTTTTGAGTGGTCCTTCGGCTGCTGCGTTGTATGGTAGTAGTGCCGCTAACGGTGTAATTTTGATTACCACTAAAAAAGGAAAAGAAGGAAAACTTTCAGTGCAGTTCTCTTCTTCTTCAGAGTTCAGCAAAGCTTATATGACTCCTGAGTTTCAAAATACGTATGGTAACAAAAAAGATATGTATGAAAGCTGGGGTGAGAAACTGTTGACTCCTACAAGTTATGATCCTAAGAAGGATTTCTTTAATACCGGAACAAACTTTATTAATTCGGTTACGTTGACCACCGGTACGAAATCGAATCAGACTTTTGCTTCTGTTTCTTCTACCAATTCCAAAGGTATTGTACCTAATAATGAATATGATCGTTTGAATTTCACAATCCGTAATACGGCAACTTTCCTTAATGATAAATTACAACTCGATTTAGGTGCGTCGTATGTGAAACAGAAAGACAAGAATATGGTATCGCAAGGACAATATTGGAATCCGGTGATGGCCGCCTATTTGTTCCCTCGTGGTGAAGACTTTGATGGAATTAAGTCATTCGAACATTTCGATGAAAGTCGCCAACTTCCGGTTCAGTATTGGCCGGTGGCAGATCCGGTATATGCTTCACAGAACCCTTACTGGACTGCTTATCGCAATGTAGCTACGAATGAAAAGAGTCGTTATATGTTCAACGTAGGGTTGACTTATAATATTACCGATTGGTTGAATGCGACAGCCCGTTTCAGAATGGATGACACACATGTATTGTTTGAACGCAAGATTTACGCTTCATCCGACGATAAATTTGCGGAAGGAAAGAAAGGACTGTATGGATACAATAACTATGAAGACCGTCAGGAATATGCCGACTTTATGTTGAACGTAAATAAACATATAGCTGATTTCAGTATTTCTGCCAATGCGGGTTGGAACTATTCTAACTATTGGGCATTGGAGAGAGGATACAAAGGGACATTATTGGGAGTGCCCAATAAATTTGCGGCTTCTAATATCGATCCGGCTAATGGTCGTATCTCAGAAAAGGGTGGTGATAGTCGTGTACGTAATCATGCTGTTTTTGCCAATTTGGAACTTGGTTGGAAGAGTATGCTTTATTTGACGCTGACCGGACGTAATGACTGGAATTCACGTTTGGTGAATACCGATGAAGAATCTTTCTTCTATCCCTCAATCGGTCTGTCCGGGATTATTTCCGAGATGGTCAAATTGCCCGAATTTATCTCTTACCTGAAAGTTCGCGGTTCGTATACGGAAGTCGGTGCGCCTGTATCCCGTTCGGGACTGACTCCGGGTACGGTAACTACCCCTATTGTGGGTGGTGCATTAGATCCTACCGGTATCTATCCGTTTACTGATTTCAAGGCAGAACGTACAAAGTCATACGAATTTGGATTAAGTCTGAAGTTGTGGAATAAATTAAGTGCGGAGGTAACCTACTATCATTCTAATACATACAATCAGACTTTCTTGGGTGATCTTCCGGAATTTACCGGATACAAGCAGATTTATTTGCAGGCCGGTAATGTGGAAAATCGTGGTTGGGAGGCTTCATTAAGCTATTCCGATCAGTTTAAGTTCGGATTAGGAATCTCTTCAACATTGACATTCTCTCGTAATATAAACGAGATTAAGGAGATGGTTGAAAACTATCATACGGATTTGATGGATGAACCGATTAATATTCCGGAGGTTTTGAAGGATGGTGGTCGTGTCATCTTGAAAGAAGGCGGAAGTATCCACGATATTTATGCCAACACCTTCTTGAAGAAAGACCACTTGGGATATGTTGAGGTAAAGAGCGACGGAACCTTTGGAATGGAAAAGGGGGAACCCGTTTATTTGGGAAAAACTTCTCCTGATTTCAATATGGGATGGAGTAATATGTTGACATACAAAGGCTTTGGGCTCGGATTCCAAATCAACGGGCGTTTTGGTGGTGTGGTGACCTCTTCTACAGAGGCATTGCTTGATCGTTTCGGTGTATCCAAACGTTCGGCTGAGGCTCGTGAAGCGGGAGGCGTATTGTTGAAGGGACAAGGTCTGGTAGATGCGAAGTCTTATTATCAGATGACAGGTACGGGAAATTATGAAACTTCCGGTTACTATGTATACAGTGCCACCAATATTCGTTTGCAAGAACTTACCTTTAGCTATACTATGCCTAATAAGTGGTTTGGTAACGTGTTGAAAGATGTTACAGTTTCGTTTATAGCCAACAATCCTTGGATGTTGTATTGCGAAGCTCCGTTCGATCCGGAACTGACTCCTTCCACTAGTACTTACGGACAAGGTAATGATTATTTTATGCAACCGAGTGTTCGTAGCTTTGGCTTCGGTATTAAATTTAAATTATAATACACCTTCTTTATTATGAGAAAAATGAATCATTTTAAACTATTAGCGGTGATATGCGCAATGACGCTATTTGCCTCATGCAATTTTGAAGAAATCAATACCAACCAATTTGAGATGAGCGACGGAGAAGGTGCGATGGATGGTTTTGAAGTCGGAGGGCTGATTACAGCTATGCAACGGACAGTGATTCCCGTAGGCACACAGGCTGATGATACAGATGTTATCAATGAGTATCAAATAGCTTATCATCTATCGGCCGATAATTGGAGTGGATTTTTTGGCGAGAACAACAGTAACGGTTGGAACGCAGGTAGTAACAATACTACTTATTATTTGTTGGACAATTGGATAAAAGCGACCTATACACAGTCTTATACCAATGCTCTTGATCCTTGGAAGAAATTGAAAATAGCGTCCGAGAAAAATGGTACGCCCGAAGTCTTTGCTTTGGCTCAAATTCTGAAGATTTCCGCTTGGCACAAGACACTTGAAAGTTTCGGTCCGATGCCTTATTCTCATGCGGCGGACGCTACAATGAACATTCCGTTCGATTCGGAGAAAGAGGTGTATACGGCGATGTTTGAAGAATTGACCGCAGCCATTGAAGAATTAACAGAAAAGGCGGAAAATGGGGTGAATGTAATGGGCGCTTATGATGCGGTATATGCCGGAGATGCTACCAAATGGGTGAAATACGGCAATTCGCTGATGCTTCGTTTGGCTATGCGTGTCCGCTTCGCTGATGCGGAACTGGCGAAAAAGTTTGCTACTCAAGCAGTAAATCATTCTATCGGCGTGATGACGGCTAAGGATGATGCGGCTCAAATGAGTCAAGGAGCAGGTATGACTTTTCGCAACAACATTGAATGGCTGGCAGGCAACTATAATGAAGCTCGTATGGGTTCTTCTATCTTTTCTTATCTGATGGGATATGAAGACCCGCGTTTGAACGTTTATTTTTTGCCGATGGATGGTAATGCCTCTTATGGTGTTGAGGCTTTCAACGGAAAAACATATCAAGCGGTGCCGGCAGGGCATGCCAATGCGCAGAATGATATCTATAAATCTTGCTCAAAGCCCAATATTCAAAGTGGAACTCCTACATATTGGCTGCGTGCATCGGAAGTTTATTTTTTGCGTGCGGAAGCAGCTTTAGTGTGGGAAGGTTTCGGCAGTGCGGATTCATGGTATAAACAGGGCATTGATATGTCTTTTCAGGAGAATGGTGTGACCGAACCTGTAGACGATTATATGAATTCCAATTTGTCACCTCGGGCATATGTTCTTTCCCATTATCAGTATGGGCAAACACTTTCTGCTCCGTGTGAGACTACTGTCAAGTTTGAAGGGACAACTGAGCAGAAGTTGGAAAAAATTATGATTCAGAAGTGGATTGCTTTGTTTCCTAACGGACAGGAAGCGTGGACGGAATGGAGAAGAACCGGTTATCCGAAGTTGAATGTCATTAAGACTTTGAAAGGAGCAGTGCAAGGCGCAACTCTTGAGGGCGGTATTCGCCGTATGATTTATCCCACCAGTTTTTCTCAGACTAACGAGGGAAAGGCTATTTATGAAGCAGCCTTGAAGTTGTTCAATAACGGTGCAGGTGGCGAAGATAAGTCTTCTACCCGTTTGTGGTGGGATTGTAAGAGATAACCTACATGTATCATTTTAATACAGATGAAGAATATGAAATCATTAAGAAAATTGTTATATATTATTCCATTGACAGGCATGATGGTAACTTCTTGCATGGATGTGGAGAATATTGAGATAGACCATATAGGCGGGGATGCCACAATGAACAATGCGGAGAGTGAGGCATATTATGCCAATCTGCGCGCCTATAAGGCGACTGCTTGGAATTACAATCGTCCCGTAGCTTTCGGATGGTATTCCAATTGGGCGCCTGCTGGAGCTTATCGAAGAGGATATCTCTCTGCTATGCCCGATAGTATGGATTTTGTTTCTATGTGGAGTGGCGCTCCAGGACGTTATGAAATCACTCCGGAGCAGAAGGCAGATAAAGAGTTTGTGCAAAAGGTGAAAGGAACGAAACTGTTGCAGGTAAGTCTGCTTTCTTATCTTGGTAAGGGCGCGACACCAAATTCGGTATACCTCGAAGTGGAAAAACAAGCGGAGGAAGAAGGCTGGTCGGCGGCTCAATTGGAAACGGCGAAGAAACAAGCCCGTTGGAAATATTGGGGATTTGAAGGTCAGTTTGAAAGTGAAAACCATTATGCATGTCTGGCGAAGTTTGCCAAAGCTCTGTGTGATTCTTTGTATGCAAACGAATGGGACGGTTATGATGTAGACTGGGAAATCGGTAGTGGTGTGTTTGATATGGATGGCACATTGAGTCAGAATAAGCATTTGATTCATTTGGTTAAAGAGATGAACAATTACATTGGTCCGAAAAGCGATCCGGAAGGTAAAGGACATAAAATGATCTGTATTGATGGAAATATTTATGGGCTTACCCATGAATTGGATGAGTATGTCGATTATTGGATTATACAAAGTTATGGTAGTTCCAATCCCGGTTTTGATGGTTATGGCGTTGATCCTAAAAAAATAATCTGCACAGAGAACTTTGAAAAGTATGCCACTAATGGAGGTCAATTGCTGAAGCAGGCTGCTGCTATGCCGCAAGAAGGTTATAAAGGTGGAGTAGGAGCTTATCGCTTCGATAATGATTATGACAATACGCCAAATTATAAATGGATGCGTCAGGCTATTCAAATCAATCAGCGGGTTTTCAATGAATGGAAAGCGAAACAAAACGAAGCGGAAAATAAACCGCAGAAATAAGTGGACTTATAAAATTCTAAAACAGTAAAAAGATGATGAATAAACATATATTCTATTATTTGATGGTAGGTAGTATGGCGTTATTGTTGGGCGCTTGCAACGACAGCATGAATGACCTGCTGGAGCCTAAGGTTTATTTCGAAAGCAAGGAATATAATTTCTCGGTGGAAGATGAAATGGATGTAATGACATTTGATCTGGTTTCAAGACTCTCGTCAGCAACTTCCTCTCAGGTAGACGTATCATATAGTGTAGCCGAACCAAGTGTAGTAGACGAATACAATGCAAAGTATGGCACAAATTATGAGATGCTTGATGTTTCGCAGGTAAAGCTAAGCAGTACGACATCTTCTATTTCGAGTGGAAAATTGTATGCGGATAATGTAGAAGTCGAACTTTCCGGGTTAGAAGCCTTGAAAGCCGGGAACTCATATGTTTTGCCTATGCGGGTGCATTCGTCTTCGGTGTCGACTCTTTCCGGAACAAACATTGCATATTTCTTTTTCTCCAAACCGTTGAAAATTACCAAAGCTGGTAATTTCAGTAATCACTATATTTCTGTGAAGTTCCCTGTCGGTACTTTCTTCTCGTCATTCACTTACGAAGCATTGATTAATGTGGATTATTTCCTCGATAATAATACGATTATGGGAACCGAAGGTGTGATGATTCTCCGTATCGGTGATGCAGGAGGAGGAATTACTCCTAAAGATTATTTGGAAGTGGCCGGAAGACAGAACTACCGTGTAACGAAACCGTTGTTAACAAATCGTTGGTATCATGTAGCGTTGACTTATGATCAACCGACAGGAAAAACAGGCATTTATGTAAATGGTGAGAAATGGGCTGGTTCAGATTGGGGGATTGACGGTTTTGATCCGAATTCGGATATGGGTTTTTATATTGGTAGAATCTATGGTTTTAAATGGGGTGAACGTCCATTCCATGGTAAAATGAGTGAAGTCCGTGTTTGGAGTGTAGCCCGTACGGAAAATCAACTTAAGCAGAATATGCTGGGTGTTGACCCTGCTTCAGAAGGCTTGGCACTTTATTATAAACTAGACGGATCAGAGACTCAGGAAGGTGGAGTTATCAAAGATGCCACAGGGCGTATAAACGGTACTACAAATGGAATTACTATTAAGACGTTGGATGCTCCGATAGCTATCAATTAATGGAACACACAAATTTGTGAGAGATTTTGCTCTTTGCATTTTTGAATATGAGTGAAAGCCTGCTTACTGAAAAGATAATATTCTTTGGGTAAGCAGGTTTCTTTTATTTATGTTTGTTTTATGAAGAAGTTACTATTTCCCCTGTTTATATCTTTTCCATCTAAATGTTTTTGCCAGTACCTTTATACATATAATTTATGCGGTTCATGTAAACCAATATGTAAACCGGAAAAATACGAATAAAATCTGTTGAATCCATAAAGCGAAGATATTACGGAGAAAGCTTTCTACTGTAATTATGATCTTTTTAGGGAACTTCTCAGATAATGATTGGCGCTGCTTCCAATGACATAAGATTACAGACGAAGGTGGAGATAAAATAGGAGATATTATCTTTGGCAGTTCGATATGTTCTAAGTACATTTGTTTCTGATAAAAGAAATGAATGTTCAAGATGAATATGGAAGAAAGTAATAACGGAAGCAAGAAACTGCAAATACGCAATAGTACGGCTGAATTTCTTATTTTTCAGATAGAGAATAAAGAAGAAGGCATTGAAGTGCTTTATCAGGACGAAACTTTGTGGCTGACGCAGAAGACGATGTCGATATTGTTCGATGTTGATATACGCACAATTAATGAACATTTGAAAAATATATATTCGCAAGGAGAAGTAGATAAGAATACAACTATCCGGAAAAACCGGATAGTTCAAAAAGAAGGTAATCGGAATATTTCTCGTGAAGTTTTTATTTATAGTCTTGATGCCATCATTTCAGTCGGCTATCGCGTCAACTCCGTGCGCGCCACTCAATTTCGGCAATGGTGTACATTTATACTTCGGCAGTTTGCCATTCGTGGATATGTCATTGATAAAAAGCGAATGGAGAACGGATCATTCATCAATGAAGATTACTTTGAACATTTGCTTGCTGAAATCCGGGAAATACGATTGAGTGAGCGACGTTTCTACCAAAAGCTAACAGATATTTATGCTACCAGCATAGACTATAACCTCAATGCCCCGACCACACGTTTGTTTTTCAAAAAAGTCCAGAACAAAATGCACTATGCAGTTCATGGACACACGGCGGCAGAACTTATTGTAGAGCGTGCCGATGCAGAGAAGGAACACATGGGACTAACTACCTGGGAGAAAGCTCCTAACGGAAAGATTGTAAAAACAGATGTGTCGATAGCAAAGAATTATTTGAAAGAAGAAGAACTGGAGTCAATGGGACGGTTGGTCAATGCTTTTCTGGATTTGGCAGAAGACCGGGCAAAGCGGCATATTCCTATGACAATGGAAGATTGGGCAAAACGTATAGATAAATTCTTGGATAGCGATGACCGCCCCATATTAAATGATTCAGGAAAGATGTCTGCCGAACAAGCGAAAGATTATGCAGAAACCGAATTTGAGAAATACCGTATCTTTCAGGACCGTGTGTTTCAGTCTGATTTCGACAAGTTGAATACAACTCGAAGTAATACAAAGTAAGATTTACGACATACGCGGGTAAAAGGTGATGTTAGACTTTGATTTGGCGGAAATGTACGGAATAGAAAACAGGGTGCTAAAACAAGCTGTTAGACGTAATTTAAAAAGGTTCGAAGGTGAGGACTTTATGTTTGAACTCACGAGGGACGAACTTTCAAGATCACAAATTGTGACCTTGAACAAAGGAAGAGGCAGCAATTTTAAATATATGCCTTTTGCTTTTACGGAACTAGGCGTAGCAATGCTTAGTAGTGTTCTAAACTCTGATACTGCTATTGGAATAAACAGGGGTATAATGCGTGCTTTCGTTGCGGTTCGTCAGTTACTGTTAAACCCGCCGACCGATCCAGTATATGAACTTCAAAACGAAGTCAAGGAACTAAAGGAGTACATAGAGGAAGTATTTGCAGACTATAACGACATCAATGACGACACTCGGACGCAGTTAGAATTAATAAATCAGACGTTAGCCGAATTGCAGGCGCAAAAGGCTTTAGCAGATAAGCCGCGTAATCCTATCGGCTTCGTCACTCCAAAGAAGAAATAATAAATAGGCTGTCCGATTGGCTGTCTGGCTATTCGTTGGTTGCTCTATTGGTTACATGGAGAGTTGGATGCAAATACAACTATTTAGAAAAACTTAATAGCTCAACAGAAAGGTGGAAGACAAGTATCCTGGAAATTTGAATCTCATAATGATTTGTACCTGTTTTATTGTCATACTGTCAGGAATACATTCAAGTGAATGAATATCAACGTTCTATCACCTGACAATAACCATTGATAATAGGCTGACAATAAAATATC
>ENA-OWPJ01001247-OWPJ01001247.1-human-gut-metagenome-genome-assembly--contig:-NODE-1247-length-11427-cov-3.37144_pt1 | contig 11427 bp, 16 predicted proteins | sample MGYA00248264_ERZ651846 | MGnify/ENA primary metagenome ERZ651846 (study PRJEB26924, sample SAMEA4378271) | human gut metagenome | biome: human gut; feature: human-associated habitat; material: faeces...
ATATCGGCATTTACCAACTTATGAAAAGATAATCAGAAATTTAGTAAGTTTTTATTATTAAAAAATAAAAAACATCTTTATTCAAGATGCTTTTGTTTAATATGGCGCGCCCGACAGGAGTCGAACCTGCGACCTACAGAGTCGGAGTCTGTTACTCTATCCAGCTGAGCTACGGGCGCTTAAATACAGGTGATATTATACCATAAATAACCTGTATATGCTATGCATTTTTCTGATTTTCTAGGAGGTTGTTGAATTCCTTGATGGATAATGCTGGATAAAAATAGTATCCTTGAATGATAGGAATATGATGATTAAGACAATACTGGTACATGGCTTCCTGTTCCACGCCTTCCGCAATAATTTCATAATGATTAGCATGGAGAAATCGAATGATATGATCTAATAAGCTTTTTTTTCTGGGTGTAAATGTTGTCTTAAAAAAGCTTTGATCCAGTTTGATTGTAGAAATGGGCAGATCGTTTAATACAGATAAAGAAGAATATCCACTGCCAAAATCGTCTAAGGAAAGCTTGTGACCAGATTGTATCAGATCATTCATAAAGCTTAGATGTGCTGGGGTAGTGGTCAGTACGATATCTTCATGTAATTCAAAATTAATAAGATGAGGATCAATATCATAAGATTGTATAATAGAGTGCAGCGCTTTTAGATAATACTTGCCATCGGAAAATGAAGCAGGAGAGATGTTGATACTGATTGGAAGTAACGGCAATTGTTTTTGTGCAGCTTGAACAAGATATTCACAGACTTTTTTTACAACAAATAAATCTAGGGTGCGAATAAATGTGTTTTCGTTTACTAGGGATATAAAAGAAGATAAAGGTATCTCTTTGTGATGATAAAATAAACGTAACAAAGCTTCTGCGCCAACGATTTGTTTACGATAAGTATCTACTTTTGGCTGAAGGAAGATTTGAAAACAGTTTTGATGAAAGGCATAAGAAAGATCATGGCTTAGATGTTCTTTCTTTTTTCTTTGTTCATATAGATCTTTTGTATAGAATTCATATGTGGTTGTGTATTTGTGATGGTCATGACCATTAGATAATGCAAAATTTGCTTTTTGAAGGCTTGTTTGAAAGTCATCTTTTATATCTATGATGTTTATACCACAGGCAAAATGAAAGGCATATGCTTTTTGGATTTCATCATCAAGGTCATGAATCCATTGGATATAATTACGGTGTAAAAGAAAAATCAGAAAGTCATCCTCTTTCTCAAATAACATTTCATTTGAAAGAAGTGCTGATTGAATTAAAGACTGGATATATTTTCTGATTTGATAATATTGATCCCATACAAGTGGTGTAAAGTTTTTGATATGAAGGGATACCATCGTGTATTTGGATACATCAATTTGATGATAGAATTGTTCTGCCTGCATCTTGATTCCTCCCTTTTTCTTTAGGATGGAATCAAATTTATAAATTATGTATTAAATCAGGTGGAAATGTTTTAATGCCTCATAGATGCCTGGTTCATTACTTGGTGCGCATACATAATTTGCATATGCTTTTAATTCTGGTGTACAATTTCCCATTGCGACGCCAATTTCAGCTTCCTGCAGCATTTCTTTATCATTTAAGTTATCGCCAAAAGCCATATAATTGCCCTGAGGAATGCCAAAGTGCTGTAATAGACGGGAAATTCCTTTTGCCTTGTTTCCATTTGCGATAACCAGATCCATGATTTCATCACAGCTTGGCTGTAGTAAAGTGTTTTCAATATGATCAAAAGGGGAATAATCATAATCTTTTCCACCTAATAAAGACATCATATGAACAGCTTCGCCATGCCATTCATGTACATGTGGTGTGTGTAGATGGAAGATATCCAATAATGCTTGCTCCTTTTTGGTTAATTTACGGGTAATGAAATTATCTTCACCAGTTGCATAGATTACCAAATCTAAAGCTTTCGCAATTGTAAATACCTGTGCAAGCTGTTCTTTGGTAAATGCATTTTCCCAGATACAGTGAAAATCTTCATCATAGACGAAGTTTCCGCCTCCACCAATAAATCCATCCCATTTTATGCCATCAAAAACCGGCACTTTTCTGGCCATACTCAATGCCCGGCCACTGCAAAGAACAACTTTATATCCATTTTCTTTTAATGCTTTAACGGCTTTAATGGATTCTGGCAATACCTTATTTGTTGTATGATCAAAATAAGTACCGTCAATGTCAAAAAATACTGCTTGTATACTCATAAAAACATTCCTCCTCATGTACGTAAACATTGTAGATGATTTTTTGAGAAAAAGAAAGCATGAAAGTTGCAAAAAATAACTGTAACATATATCATTACAGTATGAAGAGGTGATGACATGAAATGGAAGCAGGCTGCTGCTATAGTTTTTGTGGGTATTTTGTTGTTGAGTGGGTGCAGTTTTCAACAACAGCCGAAAGATAATACAGCCTATCATAAGATAGATGCGAAAGAAGCAAAACAAATGATGGAGAATCAGGATGTGATCATTGTGGATGTCAGGCGGGAAGATGAATATGCAAAGGGACATATTCCCCATGCGGTTTTAGTACCAAATGAAACAATCAAAGAAGAAGCACAAGAAAAACTGCCGGATAAAAATGCAACGTATCTTGTTTATTGTCGAAGCGGTAATCGTAGTGCACAAGCGAGTAGAACACTGATTGAAGCAGGTTATCAAAATATTTATGATTTTGGCGGTATTCAGGACTGGCCATATGAAATTGAAGGTGAGCAGAATGAATAGTGAATTTGTTATTGCGGTGCATGCATTAGCATATATGGGGCACAAACAGGATAAAGTATCCAGTGAAGAGCTGGCAGAGAATATCTGTACAAATCCAGCCAAGATACGAAAAGTGATGTCAGCGTTAAGAAAGCAGGAGATCATTGCCACAAAAGAAGGAAAATACGGAGGTTATGTTTTGAATAAAAAACCAGAAGATATTTATCTGGACCAGTTGATCAAAGCATTAAACCGGGATATCATTCAGGCACCATGGAAAAGTGGCAGTTTGGATATGCCATGTATTGTAGCCAGTGGCATGAAGTTTGTGATGGATGGTATGGCAGCAGAAATGAATGAGCAGGTAACGGCTTATTTACATGATCAAAGTATTCAGGATGTGATTCAACAATTGGAAGTTATTGCACAACAGGTGCACAAGGAGGAATAAGTTATGGCATTATTAACAGCAACAAAGGACAATTTTGAAGAGATGATCGCTCAGGAAAATGCAGTTGTGGAATTTTGGGCACCATGGTGTGGATATTGTAAACGCCTTGGACCAGTGATGAAGGCACTGGGAAATGAACTAAGTGATGTCACGATTTTACAAGTCAATATTGATGATTTAGAAGAAATCTCTGATCGTTATGGAATTGAAACAATTCCAAGTATCATTGTATTCCATAAAAAAGAAGCATCCCTGCCTTTGGTAGCTCCACAATCAAAATCAGCAATCATTGATTTTTTGAAACAAGAGCATGTGATAGGATAAGCTTATGGAAAAAATTTATGATACCATCATTATTGGTGGAGGACCAGCAGGTTATAGTGCTGCGTTATATTGTGCAAGAAATGCACGTTCCACGCTGGTAATTGAAAAATTAAGCGCTGGTGGACAAATGGCAACCAGTCCCCATATTGAAAATTATCCCGGATTTGATGAAGCCGTGGATGGCTTTGATTTAGCAGAGAAAATGCAGCATGGCGCAGAACATTTTGGCGCAGAAACAATGTATGAAACAGTCACAAAACTAGAGCTTTCAGGTGAAATTAAAACAGTTGAAACAACAGGTGGAATTTTAAAAAGTAAAACGGTACTTTGTGCGATGGGTGCTTATCCAAGAGAGCTTGGCTTGAAAAAAGAAGCACAGTTAAGAGGAAAAGGCATTGCTTATTGTGCGACTTGTGATGGCATGCTGTTTAAAAATAAAGATGTCATTGTTGTTGGCGGAGGAAATAGTGCGATTGCGGATGCATTATATCTTTCTAAAATATGTCATCATGTTTATCTTGTTCATCGACGTGACAGTCTTCGTGCCAGCAAAGTATATGAAGATCAGTTAAAAGACAGTGGTATTGATATCATATGGAACAGCAGAGTTGTGGATATCAAAGAAGATGGGATTGTACGTGGTGCGGTTTTAGAAGATGTACATACCAACAAGCTTCGTGAAATTGCGTGTGATGGTATATTTGTGGCAGTTGGTCGGGTTGCGGATACCGCACTTGTAAAAGATCAGCTGACACTTGATGATCATGGATATATTCTGGCAGATGAAACCACAAAAACCAATCTGGATGGAGTGTTTGCGATTGGCGATATTAGAAGTAAACCGCTTCGTCAAATCGTGACAGCCGCAAGTGATGGCGCAACCGCTTCAAAATTTGTGGAAGAATACCTCATGCGTCTAAAATAATAACGATTAGGCAGATAGTGTAACAGCTATTTGCCTTATTTTTACAATATACTTGCTTTTCCTGTATGAATTTTTTATAATCTTAAGAGGAAAGAATGAGGAATATGGTATGAAATATAAATGGATTGTAATGGATATGGATGGTACACTTACCAATAGTGAAAAGAAGATAACACCAAGAACAAGAGAAGCTTTGATTCAAGCACAAAAACAGGGCGCAACACTGATTTTGGCAAGTGGACGGCCAACCCATGGATTATATAAGGAAGCAAAAGAACTGATGATGGATACCTATGGTGGTATTTTGATGTCATTCAATGGTGCTAGAATGGTGGAATACCCTAGTGAGAAAGTCTTATATAATCATGTCGTACTTCCAAAATGTAAACGTCCGATTATCAATAATGCAAGAGCATTGAATCTTTCTGTGATGATACATGATGGAGAATACGTGATTACAGATGTAGAAGATTGTTATAAGGCAGACTATGAAGCAAGTATCTGCAATATGAAAGTCAAGGTTGTAGATGATTTAAATGAATATGTAGAAAATTTTGACCCTAATAAATTTTTGATCAGTGCACCTGCGGATTATCTAAAAACCCAATTTGAAGATTTCCGTCTGCCATTTGGTGATATGCTGACGATTTGTACATCTGCGCCTTTCTATATTGAAGTTGTGGATAATGGTATTGATAAAGGTAGCGCACTTCGCGATCTATCTGAACAAATGCATGTTTCAAAAGATGAAATTATCGCATTTGGCGATGAGATGAATGATTTGACCATGCTGCAGTTTGCAGGATGTGGAGTAGCCATGGGAAATGCGGTAAAGCCCATTCGTTTGATAGCAGACAAGATTACAGCTAGCAATGATGATGACGGTATTGCGGTTACATTAGAAAAATATTTATAAAAAAGACGATTTGTCTTTTTTTTCATTCTAGTCGAAACGTTTAGGAATATATGATACAATGCCATTGAAAGAAGGGATGACGCATGTTTGAAATAGAAAACTTAACATTTAAACATATTTTACATATGGATCATTTATGTATTGATCGTCAGATTACCTGTATTACAGGACCAAGCGGTTCAGGAAAAACTACATTTCTTAGAATGCTGAATCGATTAAACGATCCCGATGATGGGAGAATTCTCTGGAATGGCAATGATATTGCGCAAATGGATGCCACAAAACTTCGCCGTAAGGTGGTAATGTTAAAACAGACACCCGTGGTATATACAGGAACCATTGAAGATAACTTGCAGATTGGTTTACAATTCAGTAAACGTCCATTGGCTAAACAGGAGAAATTAAAAGAATACTTAAAGAAAGTACAGCTGGATAAACAACTAAATGATTCTGTAGCAAAACTTAGCGGTGGAGAAAAACAGCGATTATGTTTAGCAAGGATCATGCTGATGGATGCAGATGTTTATTTATTAGATGAACCAAGTAGTGCTTTAGATAAAGAAACAGAAAACTTTGTAATCGAAAATATGGTACAGTTTGTGAAAGAAAATAATAAAATGCTGATCATGGTGACCCACTCACCAGCAATCGCAGAATTATACCCAGAAAGTATATTAGAAATAAAAGATGGAAACTGTGAGGGATATGCATATGAATAATCAGACAGTAATGGATCTATCGATTCTGCATTTAGCAATCGCGTATATTTTTGTACTTGTTTTATTGGTAATATTTAAATCAAGAGGCATTCGCAGAGAAAAGATGATTTTGATTGCGACAACGAGAATGACCATTCAGCTGACTGTGATGGGTTATATATTAATGGTGGTATTTCAGCATCCTAAATGGTATATTTCTTTACTGATGCTGGCAGTGATGTTAAGTTTTGCCATGTATAATGCAATGAAACGTGTACGTTATGAGATGTCAAAAGAATTAAAACATCTGATGATAATTTCTATGGCAATCGGTTATCTGGTAACAGCAGTTGTATTTATCTTGTTTGTTTTACAGGTGGATCCATGGTTTGATCCACAATACGTGATTCCTATTAGTGGTATGATCATTGGAAATGCCATGACAGGTATTGCACTTGGCGCAAATCGTTTATGTACCAATATGCAAGATCATCATGAAGAAATTGAAAATTCCCTCATGCTTGGTGCCACAAGTAAAGATGCCTCTTATGAATATGTAAATGATGCCTTTGACAGTGCAATTCTTCCAACAATGAACAATATGCTTACCGTGGGAATCGTTTCTTTGCCTGGCATGATGACCGGACAGATTTTATCAGGAACCTTTCCTTTGACCGCAATAAAATATCAAATTGGGATCATGCTTGCCATTCTTGGATGTACAGCTATCACGGTTGTATTGTTTGTGACGCTGGGTTATCGTACATTTTTCAACGAAAGTGATGCGTTGAAATGAAAGCAAAATGTAAGGTTTTCACGTTTTTGTAATAAATTGGGCATATTTTACGCAATATACTTGTAAACGGAAAAGGTTTGTGATATATGTTAAAAGGTGTCTGATTACTTATAGATATCTGGCAATGACTACCTGTACAAAAATTTGTGGTAACCCAAAGGAGGAGAGGCAAAATATGAAAACGAAATTGTTGATAAAACCAGTTAGGCTGACTGGCAGGAAAACAAGGCTTTCATGCTGTATGAGGAGTACACATGATTATCGTGGATAACGAGAAAAAATAGTGAAATTTGTAGAGTTTACAGGCCCCATTATTCGTTATTATAGAGAAAAGCAAGGGATTGATATTGGGACCATATGCATTCAAACGGGAATACAAAAACCACAATATTTAGAAATTGAAACAGGGAAAAAAGAAGTTTTTCTAAACACTTGGAAGAAAATCTGTGATGTTATTGGAATTGAATTTATCAGTTTATTCAAGAATGAAGATGTTTATGAAGAATTGTATGATGCAGGATTGCATGCTTTGCTGTATGATGATATAGATGAACAAAAACGGCTTTTTGAAAATGTAAATGAACAACACATCAGAAAGTCAATACTATTTCCTAAATTTGCATTGCTGCGATTTATCTATGATACAATGAATGAAGACAAACCACCGCTTGATATGATAAAAACATTAGAATGTTTTAAAGATGCCTATACGCTGCCAGAACAATGTCTTTACTATGATTATAGTGGCTTTTGTTATCAGAAAGTCAGACAGTACGAAAAAGCAAAAACATTATATGAAACCGCTGAACATCTGGCAACAATGGAAAATAAAGATATGCTGTATTACCATATGGGCATTATGCATTATCGTATGAATGAACAGTTGACAGCATTATTCTATTTCCGAAAGGCATATAACATGTTTGAAAAAGCATGGAATACCAACCGACTGCTCTATACCCATGGCAGTATTGGCATCTGCTATTCGCGGATGTCAGAATTTGAAATGGCAAAGAAACAGTTTGAAGAAACGATTCGTCTAGCAATACAATATAAAAATCGCTATGTCATGTGCACGACTTATGATAATATCGCGTTTAACTGTTTTAAGATGCATGATTACAAAGAATGCATTAGATATTGTTACAAAGCAATTGATATGGACTATCACTGGCCGTTTCTGTTTGCCTATCTGGCATTTTCCTTTTATAAACTGGAGGATGAAGAAAAAGCATGGGAATGGATACATCGTGGAAAAGAAACTGTAAAAGATGAAGCTGCCCTTGATCTCATCGAATACGTGGTTTTACTGATTGAAAAAGCAGATTGCGTGGATTTCTTAGAAAAGATGTATCACAAATTTGTGGAAGAAGAATATTATGAGCTTCAAAAATTTGTATTGATGGAACTCTCTAATATCTTCCATCAGCGTCAGTTGTATGAACATGAAGCAGAATGTTTAAGAGAATTATTAAAGCTGCATGGTGAACGATAAGGAAGAAAAATGACTTTTCTTCCTTTATTTTTTCACATAAATGCAAAACCATGTTACGGAAGATTTCCTAAAGCTCAAAAATATGCTAAAATAAAAAATAATGGGAGGTTTTGCGATATGAAAAAAATGATGTGTGCGATTCTGACAACACTGATGCTATCAGGATGTTTTGGATCAAGTCAAACAAAAGGCGAACCAATCGAAGTCAGTGCCCGTGAAGTTGTTGATCGTTTACAGAATCAAAAAAAGGATAGCTTTTTATTATATATTACTACCGATAATTGCTATTCCTGTGATGAATATAAAAAAGTAATAGAAGAACTGCAGGATATAAAACCATTTGATATATACGAATTACATATCAATTTAAAAGAAGAAGATGAAGATGTAAAAGAAGCATTAAGTGAATTAGAAGTTGTCATTGGCGATTATACAGCATTTCCAATGACGTACTATTTCTACAAAGGTAATCTGCAGCCTGAAAATATCAAAGCAGGCTATATAGAAAAAGGGGATTATGAAAAATGGCTGAAAGATCTGCGTATTTTATAGAAAACGAGCGTACCGTGATTCATAAACAGGACATCAAAATCCAATTAGAACAATTAGGCATTCAAAAAGGAATGCTATTGATTGTGAATGCTGATACCCTGCATATGGGATATCTAAATGGAGGATGTCAGGCAGTCATTGAAGCATTGATGGAGTGTGTCGGTTATGAAGGGACGATTGTAGTCCCAACATTTACACCACAATATAAAGACCCTGCATGTCAAAAAGACAAACCACCCCGTCAGCAATGGCAGGAAATCAGAAAACAAGCCCTGCCGTTCGATCGAAAACTCAGTGAACCCATGGGGGCAGATCCTTTTGTATATCAGTTTTTAAGAAATGATGCGGTTTTAAGAAGCAATCATCCATTATACAGCTTTGCAGCCTGGGGAAAATATGCCAAATTGATTTGTGATAAACATCCATTACATTTCGCATTGGGAAAAGATTCTCCTTTAGGCAAAATTTATGAGATGAATGGCTATTGTATCCTGCTAGGATGTGAGTATGAGGCATGTACCATGTTTCATATGGCAGAATACCAGGAGGATATCTTTCCTGTAAAATTAGTATCTGCACCCATAGAAAGCAATCATCGTATCCTATGGAAAGATCTGTTGGATATTGAACAGCATAATGAAAACTTCTCCGAAATTGGAGAAGTCATGGAAGATCGCAAGATTGTAAAAACTGCATATATTGCGAATAGCAAATGTCATTTCTTTTCCGCAAGGGAAGCGGTCAATCTGGCTTCTACTTATTTTCACATGTATTATGATGAAATATAATATCTAATAATTGCGTTAAATATATTATATCAGTTTCATCAAAGTTACCATAACGATCAGAATCAATATCAAGGACACCAAGCAAGGTGTCTTTTTCTATGATAGGTAAAACAATTTCAGATTTACTATCTGCATCACAAGCGATATGACCAGGAAATTCATGAACATTTTGTACACATTGAACCTTTTTTGTGATTGCGCAAGTACCACATACACCTTTACCAAATAATATAGGATTACATGCAGGCTTTCCCTGAAAAGGACCCAGGATCAATTTATCATGTATATTACGATAAAACCCTGCCCAGTTGACATGTGGTAAATGCATATACAATAAAGCAGAAAGATTTGCCATACGTGCAATTAAATCATCCTCTTCACTAAATAAAGCAGCTGCCTGTTGAATCAATTCCTTATAACGCTCTTCTTTTTCCATATGTACCTCCTCTTTTCTATTATGATAGCATTCTTATCAAAAAAGAAAAAGCGAATTATCTTAAGATAACTCACTTTCACTGTTACTGAATTTCGTATAAGCTTTTGAAATGTTTTTCTCACTATCTGCAGTCATTTTATACCAGCCCTGAGCGCACATCATATCAAAAACATTTCTTTGCTGTTTGGAAATACAATCATATAACGTATCGATTTCTTTAAATAATTCCTCATTGCTTGCTTCCTGTGTAAATGTGTTGTATTCATATTTCATATGTTTTAAAGTGACTAAAAGATTGGTCGCAATATCTTTTTCACTATATTCATTTTTAGATTTACTCATGAATTCTTTACCTCCTTTTCAAGAATCTGTAACAATGTCTGATAATGCTCCTTCAGATTTTTGTTGACATCCTCAAAGCAAGTGACAACTTCCTCAGTAGAAAGCATGGTAATGTCATTGGTAATACGTTTGTTTAATACCAGTGTCTGATCCAATAGATCTTCCAGGTATAATACATCTTTTGGCGTTAACATTTTAACAACTCCTTTCACATCTAGTATGAGAAAATAGAAAAACTTTATTCTAACAATCAGAAAAAAGAAAGTATGATATAATAGATACTCGTCAGGAGGTATACTATGCAGCCCCAAGAAAGAGAATATGTTTATATACAAAGCTTTAAACATGATGGAAGTCTGCATCGAACGTGGGCACAAGGATATGTTATTGAATCAAATGATAAAAGAATTGTGGCAGTAACAAATAAAACACTTGTCAGTGAAGCAGATGGAAGAAAGTGGATTACAAGAGAACCAGCAATTTGTTTCTTTTATCCAGATAAATGGTATAACGTGATTTGTATGATACGTAAAACCGGAATTCATTATTATTGTAATTTAGCAAGTCCTTCTCTATATGATGGAGAAGCGATTAAGAATATTGATTATGATTTAGATGTAAAGGTGAACCCAGTAGGGAAGACAACCTTATTAGATGAAGATGAATACGAAGAACATAAACAACAGATGAACTATGGTGAAGATTTAGAAAAAGCAATTCACAGAGGACTTGATCGCTTAATGGTAGATATTCGTTTACGTAATTCGCCATTTGATCATTTTGAAATATCTAAGTTATATGATCGGTATTTAACATTTATTGAAGAAGATAAGAAACGCAGGGAAATCACTGTATAAAAGGTTTTTAAGAAAAAAACGAAAAAAAGATAAAAAAAGCGTTGACAGGAGAAAGGATGTTTGGTATTATATACGAGCGCTGAACGAGGCGCAGGAAACGAAAAACA
>ENA-OWPJ01001253-OWPJ01001253.1-human-gut-metagenome-genome-assembly--contig:-NODE-1253-length-11362-cov-3.49562_pt1 | contig 11362 bp, 12 predicted proteins | sample MGYA00248264_ERZ651846 | MGnify/ENA primary metagenome ERZ651846 (study PRJEB26924, sample SAMEA4378271) | human gut metagenome | biome: human gut; feature: human-associated habitat; material: faeces...
AACAAGTATCGCAAGTCCAACAACCGTTGGTGTATATACTTTCGCAAATTTTGTGATAAATTTTTCCATAGGCGCTTTTTTACTGCTTGCATTTTCTACCAGTTCTAATATTCTTGATACTGTGGATTCTCCATATTCTTTTGTGACACGTATGGTGATCACACCATTTAAATTCACAACACCAGCCAAAACTTCATCTTCAGGCACCACTTCTCTTGGCATGGATTCTCCAGTTAATGCGGAGGTATCTAATGAACTAGAGCCATTTATGATCACACCATCTAATGGCAGTCTTTCTCCTGGTTTTACCAGTATGATATCATCAACTTTTATATCTTGTGGATCTACTCTTTTTTCCACACCATTTACCAACAGATTGGCATAATCTGCACGAATATTCATCAAAGAAGAAATAGATTTTCTTGAACGATTAACAGCGTAAGATTGAAACATTTCACCGATTTCATAGAAAATCATAACCGCAACAGCTTCTTCATTTGCGCCTACACAAAATGCCCCTATTGTCGCAACACTCATTAAAAAGTTTTCATCAAAGACTTCTCCACGCATAATGTTGCGTAGTGCTGTATATACAACTTTTCCACCCGCAATGATATAACTTGCGAAAAACAACCAGAAAGACCAGTCTTGTTTCTCAAAGATAATTGCGATGATAAACAAGATGATCCCCAAATATAGTCGATAGTTGTCTTTGAAAGAAAACATGGATGCTTTCTTTTCTTCCTGTTTATCAAAACTAACTACTACACCATCTTCTAATGTAGGCACTACTTTTTGAATTTTTTCAAATGTATCCATTTTTTTTGATGGATCTTCAACTTCCACAAATAATACTCCTGTGGAAAAATTCAGACTGGCATCATGAACATTATCCATTTTCTGTACATATGCTTCCACCTTTGCAGCACAACTTGCACAATCTAATCCATTGATATACAGCTTGTCTGCACCTGCAATCACACGTTCCTCATGTGCAGCATGTTCATGTCCACAGCTACAGCCTTCCTCATGATGATGCTCGTGAGTATGCTCATGTCCACAGCCACATTCTTCTTCATGGTGATGCTTGTGAGTATGTTCATGTCCACAGCCACAGCCTTCTTCATGATGATGCTCATGGGTATATTCATGTCCACAGCCTTCTTCATGGTGATGTGCATGATGTTCCTTTTTACCTTTGGTAATATCCTTCACAACAACATCTGGTTCTAAATCATGGATACAATGAATGATTTCCTCCATCATACCTTCTTCATGTTCTATGAACATTTTCTTAGACACGAAATCTACGCTTACCTCATGTACTCCCTTTAATTTACCAACTTTTTTCTCAATCTTCATCGCACAATTTGCGCAATCAAGATTTTCCAATAAATAAACCTTTTCCATATACTTTCCTCCATATCCATTCAAGTATATTTTAGATCCCACCAAGATCATTTCTTTCCATATAGACACTCACCATTGTTTTGTGGCGGTGTTCTATCTTTTTTATCACTTTAAAACCATTGGCATGTATTGCCTGTATTACAGTTTCTTTTTTGTATAACCTAAAGCCATGCGATGAATATGGCATAACGCTTAGAAAGGATTGATCATAGAAGGACAAGATTGCCTTTCCTTCTTTCTTTAAACAGCGATGTAGCTCTTTTAATCCCGCATCCAAACTTTCCCAAAAGTAAATCGTGTTAATGGAATATATTACATCAAAGGATTGCTCCTCATATGGCAAATGTTCCATTATGCCTTTCTTTATAAACATTGTATGATTGAGCGCTTTTTGATTTTTGTTTATCACCTGCTTGATCATACGCTCACTTATTTCCAAGCCATATACGATATGTCCCTTATCCATCACACGCTTCATAACATATCCATTGCCAAAGCCAACATCAAGTATCTTTTGTTTATCATCTTTAATCAGCTTTATGACATCCTTGTACATTTGATAATTCATAAGATTCATCATTTTCGCAGCACAGCTTCCACCAAATCCTTCAGGTTTTGCGAACTGTTGAGCAATTGTTTTCCACATATTTATTCCATAATATGTGCAAGACCAGCATCAAATATCAATTGGATATGTTCATCATCCAGTGAATAATAAATATTCTTTCCACTTCTTCGATATTTTATGATTCGATTCTGACGCAGCACACTTAATTGATGTGATACCGCTGATTGTGTCATATCTAATAATGTGGAAATATCACATACACACATTTCTTCTTTGAATAATAGACTTAATATTTTTAAACGGGTTGGATCTGCGTACATCTTAAACAACACTGATAAATCATTAAATTCCTCCTGTGTCAGCATTTCATCTTTGACGCGATTGACCACATCTTCATGTACATGTGGTTCACTACATACTGGTATCTTTTTATCCATATCGTTGTCCTCACTTTAACATATGAACATCTGTTCATATGTATTATAATTCAAGAAACCAAATTTGTAAATAGAAAACAAAAAAAGTATCTGCTTTTACACAGATACCTGATGATTAGAAAAATATAAGATGGTTTTCATAATCGAATATGTTGCGGCTGTCAGTTTTTCCGGCGCATTTTCTAATGCCTGTTGAAATGTCATGGCACGATCACTGATACTGTAAATCCCCACAAAACCTAAATCAAATAACTCCATATATCCAATACCTAATGCACCACTTATACAAATAGTAGGTTTTTGATAACGGTTTGCGATATTTAATATTCCTACTGGTACTTTTCCAAACATTGTTTGTTTATCACTTTGTCCTTCTCCTGTAATCACAAGATCACAATCTTTTACCATTTCCTCCATATCACTATAAGATGTCAATAATTCAATACCCGGTATCATCTTTGCGCCTAAAATACCAATCAAAACAGCGCCGATACCACCTGCTGCTCCACCGCCTTCAAATTCATTGATATCAATTTGTGTATATCGTTTGATTTGATTACGGAAGTTTTCCATACCAGCATCTACTTTTTTTAACTGATTTGGGAAAAAGCCTTTTTGTTTACCAAACACAAAGGTAGCACCTTCTTCTCCCAACAAATGGTTTTTCACATCACATGCGGCAATTAATTCTATCCCTTGTAAATAATTCATACGGTGAAAATCAATATAACGTACCTTATCCAGGTTGATTGCCTGTGGGGACAGATATTTATGTTCACTATCATAAAAACGACATCCCAGACTTTGTAGAAGTCCCATGCCTCCATCATTTGTAGCACTGCCGCCTAATCCTATAATAATTTTTTTACAGCCTTTTTCCACAGCATCTAATATGACTGTTCCTACGCCAAAGCTGCTTCCAAAAAATGGCATACGTTTTTCTCTTTCATGCATATTTAATCCTATAATATTTGCGACCTCTATGACTGCGGTATTTCCATTTTCAATAACTGTATATTCCGTCTGAATTTTTCTACCATATGCATCGCTTGCGCCAACCTTTTGTTTTACACCCTGACATGTCTGATGAAATGCTTCTACGGTTCCTTCTCCGCCATCTGCGATGACATAGGATATCGTTTCAACATCTCCTTTTACCATATGAATTCCTTCTTCGATATGATCTGCGACCTCTCGTGAACTCATACAGCCTTTATATGAGTCACAGGCTATTACTACCTTCATTCTAATCACTCCTAATTTCTTTTAGATACTCTTTCGTTAATTTTACCACAGTTTCTGTTAAAAATAAAAGAGAAATCAGATTTGGTATTGCCATACACCCATTCAGGGTATCCGCAATCTCCCATACATTCGATAACTGCATACAGCATCCCTGTACCAAAAGAATTAAAAATATCCCATTATATATGTGTATAACCCACTTAGAGGTAAATAAATAGCGAATACATTCACTGGCATAATAATACCATCCTAGAATGGAGGGTATCGCAAATGCGATGATAGAAAACGCAAAGATGATACCACCAGCTTTTCCAAAGCCTTGTTCAAAACAGGCAATTGTTAAAGCAGCCCCATCCATTCCATCACTCAACAACCCACTACTTAACACGACAAGAGCTGTTAATACACATACGACCATAGTATCAAAAAACACTTCAAAGATTCCCCAAAAGCCCTGTTCCACGGCATTAGCATCATCAACACTGGCATGTGAAATTGGTGAACTTCCCATACCTGCCTCATTACTGAATACACCTCGTGATATTCCATAATGAATGGCACGACTTGTTAGAAAACCTCCAATTCCACCACTCACACTAGATAGATCAAATGCATCTTTTAAAACAATTTCAAATACATGTCCCAATTGGTCCGCATGTAAAATAATGAGATAGATACATGCGCCTAGATATAAGACACTGACAAAAGGCACAATGATTTCATTAAATTTCATAATCCCTTTGGATTTTCCTATTAAAATCATGCCAATGCCCAAAGCCAGTATCATGCCAATTATCAAAGGTGGTACATGAATATAGGTCTGAATCGTTGCAGCAATGGTATTGGCAGGTGTTACATTACCGATACCAAAGGATGCAAAGATACATAATAACGCAAAGATTACTCCCAACACTTTACTATGCATCCCATTTTCCAATGTTGTCATAGGGCCGCCAAGATAACCTTCATCGCTATGATTACGATAATGTATCGCCAATACGACTTCCCCATATTTACTCATCATACCAAAAAAAGCACTTACACACATCCAAAGAATTGCCCCTGGACCACCCAGTGTGATTGCGGTCGTTACGCCAATGACACTGCCAACACCAAGTGTACCGGCAAGTGCTGTCGATACCGCCTGAAAAGGTGTGATTCCTTTCTTTTCATCCTTATGAAATAAAGAACCTATCGTCTTTTTCATAATCAAAATTCCATGACGAAGAGGTAAAAAACCTGTCCGTATAAAAAGCCAGAAACCACAAAACAATAATAAGAAAATCATATATTTTCCCCAAACAAGATGATTCAATGCGGTATTTAATCGCATAAGTTTATCCATTTCTCCACGCTCCCTGCATGCTACTATTCTATTCATCATATATATAAAATAATGAGTGATAAAAAGAAAAGTGATATAATATCGTTGTATGAAACAAGGAGGAGCATATTATGAAGGTATTATGTGTATTAACAGATGGTTTTGAAGAATTAGAAGCAGTTGGTACGATTGCTTTATTAAGACGTGCAGGTATTACTATTGATGTTTATGCGTTAGATGCAAAACAGGCAACCGGCCGTTTCCAAATCAACATGGGTGAAATCAAAGATATTGTAGAAGCGAATGTTGAAGATTATGGCATGTTGTTTTTACCAGGAGGGCCTCATTATCAGAAGTTAGAAGCTGATGCACGAGTGATGGCTATAATTGATCATTTCGCAAGTCAAAATAAATTCATTGCGGCAATTTGCGCTGCACCTACCATTTTAGGTCGTCATGGTCTATTAAAAGGAAAACGCTATACCTGCTTTACCAGTATGAATGAAGACTTTGGCGGTACGTATGTGGATGAATATACGGTTACTGATCACAATATCATCACAGGAAGAAGTGCTGCGGCAGTCATTGATTTCGCATTTGCGATCATTGAAAAAATTAATGGTCCACAGGCTGCGCAAAAGGTAAAAGAATCTATTTATTATTAAAATTTCTTCTGATTGACAAAATTCGACAAATTATTTTGTATTCACTGGCTATACTTTGTACATACAGGGAGTGTTATGCATATGGAAATCAAAGAACTTCACGTCTGTATCAAACGTATTATAGATGTATCTTTGGATATCGAAAAAGAAAAGCAAAAAGCATCTTCTGATTTAAAAACAGCACTGGAGCATGAGGATGTTATACAACAGGCATATGCGTATCAACGTTTATTCGCCTGTAGTATTATCAAAAAAGATACTGTAGATGCAAGATACTACAAAGCATATGCCACGCAATACGCCATTCATCTTGACGAGCCTGCCCTATTGCTGATCAATCATCAATTGTGCGGGCTTTTCTATTTGGATGAAGAAGAAGCACTGGAGTATGATTGTAAAGCGCTCATGATAGCGAAAAAGCTGCAGGATGTGGAAAGTGAAGCACGTATTTTATATGATATAGCAACCATATTTGATAAGCGAAAAGATTGTAAAGCCAAAGATTTTTATGAACGCTCTATGCAGTTGATGGATAAAAACGAACGAATTTATCCCTTGTTAATGGCACATCTTTTTACACTTTATACCAAAAGTGATCCCCTTTTTGCGATACAGTTTTATGATGAACATTGCAGTTTTCCACAATTCTCATCTTTTATTCATGCGTATTTGGATATCCTTTATTTATATGCTTGTAGAAATAAGCTTCCCTTTATGCAGTTAGAATCATTTCTGAAGAAGCCGATGTGTGATGCTTCCACATATTGGATGTTAGAAGAACTATATCAGGTTGCTTTGCAAATCAAAGATCAAAAACATGCCAAACAGATTTTGATGCTGTTATGTGAAAATGGCGAACATGATCAAATCCAGCAGCTGTTAAAGATTCAGGATTATGTCATATCTTATTCTGAAACATTTCCCTGTGCCTATGATCAAAGCATGTTGTATCAGGATTACGTACACCTTTCAAGAAAGCTCATGATAAAAAAAGATGCACAGATTTCCCATCGATATGAAGAAAAACTTCAATACTATGAACTACTGGCACAAAATCAGATATTGAAACAACAGGCAAGCTATGATGAAGTCACTAAACTGCGCAACCGTCAGCGGTTTCAGATTGATATCGAAGAAATGATGCAGCTTGAAAGTATACAATCCATTGGTATTGCCATGTGCGATATTGATAATTTCAAAGAATATAATGATACCTATGGACATTTGTTTGGCGATCAAATCATACGGAAAATGGCGGATATTTTACAATCCTTCGCAGATGATAATATTACAATCTATCGCTTTGGTGGAGATGAATTTTTATGTATGTTCGTCAATAAAAGCAAAGATGATATCAGCTGTTATCTTACAGAAATATTTATCGCATTAGAAAAGCTGCCGCAAAAGCTTCATATTTCTGCTGGTTATACGTGTTTAAGTATAGAATGTATACAATCCTTAAAAGAAATGATTCATCATGCGGATACCGCTTTATATCAGGCAAAAAACTGTGGAAAAAATCAATTTATGGAATATGTGGAACAGGAAGCATGAATTTGCTTCCTTTCTTGTAAATTTATCTTTATTTTTAAATCTTTCTCATGATATAATAAATGAGCGAAAAAAGGATGGTGAAGTTTATGTCTCCAGAGCCGGAAAGTCCATATCATCAATGTAATAGAGAAAATACAGGAGGCATAAATGTACTCCTGTTATAAGGAGGGCACCATGTTAGAATACTACAAAACATTTGAGAATGGCACAAGAAAAATCGACCAGCCGGAAACAGGATGCTGGATCAGCGCAATTTCTCCTACACAGGAAGAAATCGAATTTTTAACAAATCAGATTGGTGTATTGCCAGAGTTTATCAAAGCGAGTCTGGATGAGGAAGAAAGCTCTCATATTGACCATGATGAAGATGAAGGACAAACACTTGTCATTGTCGACTACCCTAGTGCAGAAGATGATGAAAATATGGATGAGAATACATTACTTTATACGACCCTGCCACTTGGTGTTGTCATCATGAAGGGATATATTGTTACAATTTGCCTTCACGAAAACTTCAATATTGAAGATATGGCAAGTGGAAGAATTAAAGGTATGCATACAGATATGAAAACACGCTTTTTATTCTTATTGCTGTTACGTATCTCACAGCGTTTCCTGATGTATCTGAAACAGATTGATCGTGTATCCTCACGAACAGAAATGCGTTTACATCAATCTATGAAAAATAAAGAGTTGATTCAGATGTTAGGATTAGAGAAGTCATTGGTATATTTCTCCACATCCTTAAAGACAGATGAAGTTACTTTAAACAAGATCATGCGTGGCAAACAAATCAAGTTATATGAAGATGATCAGGATATTTTAGAAGATGTTATGATTGAAATTCATCAGGCAATTGAAATGTGTAACATTTATAGTAATATCCTATCTGGAACAATGGATGCTTATGCATCTGTTATTAGTAACAATTTAAATATTGTTATGAAGGTATTGACAGTTATCACCATTGTAATGTCTATTCCAAATATTATCTTCAGTTTCTATGGTATGAATGTTAGTGGACTTCCTATCCCTGAATGGTGGTTTCCTACACTAGTGGCTGTCATTGCCTGTATCATCGCAACTATTATATTCAAACGAAAAGATATGTTCCATTAAAAAAATGTATGCGCGACTATCACGCATACATTTTCTTTTACTCTTCTTCTGTTGGAACGATAACATCCATTTCTTCGATCTTATCATGCTTTTTTTCTTCCCCAAAATCCAGCATGCTTTCTCCTCTTGTACCATATTTACGAACGATGCGTTTATAATACAAGATCGTATAGAAGTTGGCGATAGCATCCAGAATCAATAAGAAACTAAACAGATTGTGCAGGGTATTTTCATCAAAAGGCACAAGGATAATCACCATGCCAATGATTAAAGGCACAATGGCGGCACCAATATTGATTTTCCACTGACTTTCCTGCAGACGAAATAAATTCATGGAGTATTGTAAACGAAGAGTGGAATCTAATACAACAAGTCCACTTAATACAAGTGGATAATTGTCCACAATGACTTCTGGCTTAAAGGTGACAATCAATCCTGCCATACAGTATAAAATACCTGTCGCAAAGCTGAATTCATTTGGTTTTAAGTATTCTTTCTTAAAGAAATATACTAGAATCTGAAACAGGCCAATTAATATAATGACGATTCCAGCAATTTTAAAGAAATTTAGAAATTCAACCTTCTCAATTGTATAAGATAGTATGCCAAAGATGATGTAGAATACTGACAAAACCAGCAGTTTCCAGTTTTCTATTTTTATATTCATATGTAAGTCCTCCTGTTTATCTTTTTTTATCATATCATATTTTGTGCCATTTTTCTGTGTTTATAGAAAAGAAGTTTTATTTTTCCTATTCATATCCAATACGCTTTTTTCCTGTTCGTGTTATACTTAGAAAAGAGGTGAGCAAAATGTTGAAAGAATTATATGAACGTCAAAGTATTCGTAAGTATTTAGACAAACCGGTCGAGGAAGAAAAAATCATGGAGTTGTTACGTGCTGCCATGAATGCACCAACAGCCAGAAACACCCAAAGCTGGCGATTCATGGTGATTGAAAACCGGGAGGCTTTAGATCATATGCAAACATTATCCCCCTATACTGGAATGATGAAAACTGCACCATGTGCCATCATGGTATTAGGTGATAAACGAGATATTGAACCAGAAGAGTATCTATATGTTAATGCTGCGGCAGCCATTGAAAACATGTTGATTGAAGCTGTACATCAGGGACTTGGCACATGCTGGTGTGCTATTGGTCCAAGAACTGAGCGTATAGAAAACTTTAGAAACTATTTCCATATAGAGGATCATTTGATTCCTATTGGTGTTGTGGCTGTTGGTTATGGTGATGAAGTAAAGCCAAAAGTTGATCGTTTTGATCCTGAAAAGATATCGTATTATAAATAAGGAAACGCACATGCGTTTCCTTTTCTATAAATGTTCGATTGGTTTTCTTTCTGCTTTCAGATTATGTGTTTTTTGAGAACGTTTTTCCAGTTCTGCATTTACATCATCTAATGTGATGCCTTTTTCTACCATCAACACGATTAAATGATACATCAAATCTCCGATTTCACCTACAAGCTCTTCTTTACTTTGTGATAAGGAGGCAATGACAACCTCTGTACACTCTTCTCCCACTTTTTTTAATATTTTATCTAAACCTTTATTGAAAAGATAAGAAGTATAGCTTCCTTCTTCTCCATTGGCTTTACGATCAATTACCGTTTCATATAATACATCTAATTCTTTCATTTTTCTTCTCCTTCTATATTGCGATAAAAACAACTGTAGTGTCCTGTATGGCAGGCTGCACCAACTTGTTCCACCAGTAATAAAATGGTATCTTCATCACAATCGATACGAATATCTTTTACATACTGATAGTGTCCACTTGTTTCTCCCTTGACCCAAAGTGCCTGGCGGCTTCTGCTGTAATAGGTCGCTACTTTTGTTTCTATGGTTTTATTCAGACTTTCTTCATTCATATAGGCAAGCATCAATACTTCTTTTGTATGAACATCCTGCACTACTACTGGCAACAAGCCATTCCCTTTTTCAAAATCAAGCTTTATCATATACGTACAGGAATTCCTTTCTTTTTCAAATATTCCTTAACTTGTGGAATTGTAACTTCTCCATAATGAAACATACTAGCAGCGAGTGCCGCATCACATGCTTCTTCTTCAAAGGCTTTCGCAAAGTGTTCCAGTGCACCACAACCGCCACTGGCAATGACTGGTACATCAACGATTTCACGCACTGCCTTGCATAAAGGTATATCAAAGCCTTGTTTCGTACCATCAGCGTCCATGCTTGTTAATAGGATTTCACCAGCACCAAGTGATACGGCCTGTTTTACCCATTCCAACAAATCCATGCCTGTATCTATACGACCACCATTGATCACGACATTCCAGCCACTTTGATCTTGTCGCATTCTTCCATCAACCGCTAAGACAATACACTGATTGCCAAACATGGCAGCACCTTCTTTGATTAAATCAGGATTTTTTACAGCTGCACTGTTTAAGCTGACTTTATCTGCGCCAGCACGAAGCATTTTACGGATATCATCAACACTGCGAATGCCTCCACCTACGGTAAAAGGAATAAAAATCTCTCTGGCGACTCTTTCAACCACTTGTTCCATGGTATCCCGCTGTTCATTTGTTGCGGTGATATCCAGAAACACAAGCTCATCAGCCCCTTGTTCATAATAGGTTCTGGCTAATTCTACAGGATCGCCAACTTCTTTTAAACCAACAAAGTTAATGCCTTTGACCACACGTCCATCTTTTACATCCAGACATGGAATGATTCTTTTTGTGTGCATATCTTAGTCCTCCTTACATAAAGCAATTGCTTCTGGAAGAGATAAGGTTTTCGCATACATTGCTTTACCGGTGATTGCTCCATAAATATCCAGATCTTTTAAAGCCTTAATATGGGTGATATCCTTGATACCACCACTGGCAACTATCTGCATGGAAACATTTTTCTTTAATTCTGCCAGCATCTCAACATTAGGTCCCATCATCGTTCCATCTTTACTAATATCTGTCACGATAATTGTTTTCACTCCCATAGCTTCCATTTTCTTCGCAAAATCGATATATTGCCATTTACTTTC
>ENA-OWPJ01001261-OWPJ01001261.1-human-gut-metagenome-genome-assembly--contig:-NODE-1261-length-11291-cov-2.67577_pt1 | contig 11291 bp, 9 predicted proteins | sample MGYA00248264_ERZ651846 | MGnify/ENA primary metagenome ERZ651846 (study PRJEB26924, sample SAMEA4378271) | human gut metagenome | biome: human gut; feature: human-associated habitat; material: faeces...
GAAATTTATCAAGTATGGAACATTATCCGAAGTGACAAGAGAAATTGTGACAGAGTTGATAGAAAAGATTGTTGTGAATGGAGATAAGAGCATTGACATCGTATTTAAGTATCAGTCACCTTATTCTAAAGAGAAAAATGCAGTGTAAAGACTGCAAATTTTTTTACAATAACTTTCCCCTAGTTATAATGAACACATAGTGGGGAGTCACTTATCGAAACGTATTTGGATAATGCGGCATTGTCGGGAAAAACAGTAATTTGTGTAGGAATGGGGAATGAAGGAAGTGTGGCTATTCATACTTCGGGAAAATTGACAGAAGGTGAGACAAAAGAGATTTCACTATATATCGGCGAGTATGAAACGGGGATGAGCGTACAGATTTGGAAACAGTATGTGGATGAGATGGAATTTGTATTGATACATCCTAATGGCGAAAGGGTAGGACCTTTTAAGGAAATATTAGGACCGCAGCGCTTTACTATTCAAAACACAGAGTTGCTGATATATTATGGAGAACCCGGTCCATACAGCCTTTCTCAGGAAATTTATATGGATATGCTTCCCAAAAATCAGTATATTGACAGCGGCGTGTGGAAAATTCAGTTGATACCTTCAAAAGTTGTGGACGGTTCTTTTGATTTGTGGCTTCCGGGAGGCGTGATTTTAAATGAGGGAACAAGATTTTCTTCTCCGACACCGGAAACAACCTTGACCATTCCATCTACGGCAGGGCGGGTGATTTCTGTGGGAGCATACAATTCCAGATATATGTCTTACGCAGATTTTTCCGGAAGGGGTTACACAAGAGTGGTAAATGCGGTCAAACCGGATTTGGCAGCTCCGGGTGTGGATATTCGTACAACAGCAGTGGGAGGAGGGTATGATAACAGAACAGGAACTTCTTTTGCAACGCCTTTTGTTACGGGGGCTGCAGCACTGATGATGGAATGGGGAATTGTAAAAGGGAATGACCCTTTTTTGTATGGGGAGAAGGTGAAGGCATATTTCAGGAAGGGAGCAAGACCTCTTTTAGGCGGGGAGTATCCCAATAATCGTATTGGGTATGGGGTGCTGTGCTTGAGGGATAGTTTTCCGGTGTAGCAAAACTATCCCTCCATTAGTTATACTTCTAATTTTTCAATCTCATCACCTGTAAATTCTATATCCGGCAACAGTTCAAAGTAAAAATCTGAATATTTTTCCGCAAGAGCTTCAATACACCGAGCTTGAATAACCTTAAACCGTGAAAGAGAAATAGTGTCTTTGTCAAAAGTAATATAAACGCTAATCCATAGTTTTCGTCCGGTTCGGACAATATCATAATAAAGCTGTGTATGTCCATAAATGCCAATAATCGGTTCTACTGTATTTTTAATGTCTTCAATAGTCTCCTGTTCCGGCGGTATTAACATTAAGTCTCGAATGCCTGTAATTACTGTTTTAATTGGCATTGGGAGCATGAATATAGAAAGAAAAATGGTGATAATCTGGTCAATATAAGGAATAACAGGAGCAAGTGGCGTATGTAACAAAAAGTTAGGAAGCAAAAATGCCACAGTCATTCCCAAAGATACAATACTGTCGATTTCCCAGCCTTTTCTTTCTGTTTCTAATAAAGGGGAATTCATCGCTTTATTCTTTTTTCGAAGATACAGAGATACAGAGATACCTAAAATACATCCAAACAGTTCAAAGTAGGCAACGGACTGAAAATCAATCAGATGTCCGCCATGAAGCATAAGGTTTAGGTTGTTTGCGATTAACCCAATGGTAACGGCTGTCATCATAATTCCTTTGACTACAACAAAGAGAGTTTCTATTTGCATATAACCAAAGGGATGTTTTTCATTGGATGGTTTGTATAGTAACGGTATTAAAAAAATAGAAGGTAAAAGCATGAAAAATTCTATGCCATCATAAACAGCGTCAAGCAAAACAGCTTGTGAGCTTGTGATAATAGCTGTTACTAATTCTACAATGACGAAAAATAGGTTTCCATATAAAGAAACGCTCATGGCTTTCTTCTCTTTTTTTTGTGCTTTCTTTTCGGTGTGCACGATTTCATCTCCTAACATATTTTTTGAAAACCATTATAACATTAGACGAGCATCTAATCCATATTGAATTTCCATTTTATTTTCAGTATAATCCTCTCATGGAAAGTAACTGGCTTTCGTAAAATCTTAAATATTAGGAAGAAAAAACATGGTAAAAAAACAAATAGAAAACTTTGATTTAGAGCAAATTTGTAATTCGGGTCAGTGTTTTCGCATGAAAAAGCTGGCGGAAAATAAATATAGAATAATTGTCGGTGCACGATATCTGGATGTTTATCAAAAAGATGGAGAAAGTATCTTTTACTGTTCTTTAGAAGAATTTACAGAAGTATGGGAAGAATATTTTGATTTAAAGAGAGCTTATAAGCTTTACATAGAGAAAATTAACCCCAAAGACACGTATTTGGTAAATGCAGCCAAGCTGGGCGGAGGTATTCGCATTTTAAAGCAGGACTTATGGGAAATGATTGTTTCTTTTCTCATTTCTCAACAGAACAATATTGTGAGAATTAGAAGGTGCATTGAAAATATTTGCAGGGAATACGGAGAAGAAAAAATAACAGTTTCAGGAGAGCATTATTATGCTTTTCCGAAGGCAGAAGCTTTCGCCTGTTTAGAAGAGGATGATTTAAAAGCCTGTAACTTGGGATATCGCAGTAGATATGTGGTTCGTGCGGCAAAAGCAGTTGTTGCCGGTGAAATAGATTTGCAGGCGATTGAAAAGATGAAATATGCAAAAGCAAAAGAAGAGCTGCTTAAAATATTCGGTGTGGGAGTAAAGGTGGCAGATTGCATTTGTCTTTTTGGACTTCATCACTTAGAGGCATTTCCGGTAGATACGCATATTAATCAGGCTCTTGAAAAGCATTATAAAAGGGGATTTCCAAAGCGCAGATACAAAGGCTTTGAGGGAGTTTTGCAACAATATATTTTTTATTATGAGCTTTTTGGAGAGAAAACAGAATAGAAATAACAGGAGAGTTGTTGCAGATGCGGCAGCTCTTTTTATTGTACAGAAGGTTGACAAATGTGCATCTGCATAGGAGAAAATCATGGAAAAAGATAGAAATAAGAAGATTGAAAAGACAAAGGCGAATATATTGGAAGCATTGCTTCTGCTGCTGCAACATAAGGAAATCAATGAAATTTCCATTCGGGAGCTTACAGAAACGGCGCATATACATAGGAATACCTTCTACATTCATTATACATATATATATGATATTCTGGCGGAAGTAGAGGAAAATATGTGCAGGAAAGTGAAAGAAATGACAGATGGAATGGAGCCGACTCAGCTAAAGGAAAATCTGGAAGCCGTTTTGGAAAGCGTGTTTGAGTATCTTTATCAGGAGAGGGAAAAGTGTGGGCTGATTATGAGATACAGGGGAAGCGTTTCAAGCGGAAAAGGACTTGTGGAGTCTATTTTTGTAAAGTATTTGAATGCTTTTCCAAATACCTTCAACGAGGCGTCTGTGGAATTTCAGGTACAGTTTTATTATTGCACAACCGGTGCTATGGGGATTGTGCGTTACTGGATGGAGCATGATTTTAAAGAAAGTCCCAAAAGGATGGCAGCTCTTACAGCAAAGCTTTTAACAAAGGGAATACAGGGTGCATTGGAAGAAGCCGGGAGAGGATAAGCTATGGAAGATTATGTAAAGTTGGAAAATGTAACAAAGGTTTATAAAATGGGAGAAGTGGAAATCCGTGCGGCAGACGGGATTGATTTTTCTATATCAAAAGGTGAATTTGTGGTCATTGTAGGCCCAAGCGGAGCCGGTAAAACAACGGTTTTAAACATTTTAGGCGGTATGGATACAGCCACAGAGGGAAAAGTGCTGGTAGACGGAAAGGATGTGGCGAAATATACGCCGAAAATGCTTACAGGGTATCGCAGAGATGACATCGGATTTGTTTTTCAGTTTTATAATTTAGTGCCTAATCTGACTGCTCTGGAAAATGTAGAGCTGGCGCTTCAGATTTGCAAAGAGCCGCTGGATGCAAAGAGTGTTTTAGAAGATGTCGGACTGGGAGACCGTCTGGATAATTTTCCGGCACAGCTTTCCGGAGGAGAACAGCAGAGAGTGTCCATAGCAAGAGCATTGGCAAAAAATCCGAAGCTTTTGCTGTGTGACGAGCCTACGGGAGCTTTGGATTACAATACAGGAAAGGCGATTTTAAAGCTTTTGCAGGATACCTGCCGCCAAAAGGGAATGACTGTTATTGTCATTACGCATAATTCAGCCATTGCACCTATGGCAGACAGGATTATACATATCAAGAACGGAAGGGTGTCCGGTATGGAATTAAATCCAAATCCTGTTCCGGTAGAAACCATTGAATGGTAGGTGGTGAGCGGACATGAAAAAAAGAGCAATAAGAAAAGACTTTTATGTAGAAATACGAAAAAGTCTGGGAAGATTTTTATCGATTTTCTTTATTGTAGCAATGGGAGTTGCGTTTTTTTCCGGTATTCGGGCAGGAGAACCGGATATGCGTTTCTCCGGTGACGCATATTTTGACAGAAATAATGTAATGGATCTTCGTGTGATAGGAACTTTAGGTCTGACAGAAAAAGATGTAGAAGCATTGAAAAAGACAGAAGGCGTGGAGGCAGCAGAGCCGGGATATTCGGCAGACATGCTGTTAAATGTGGAAGGAAACTACAAAGTCCTGCATGTCGCTTCTGTTTTAAAGGATATGAATAAATATACCGTAGAAGAGGGAAGAATGCCTGAGAAATCGGGGGAATGTTTTATGGACGGAGACTTTTTAAAGGCTCACGGCTTTCAAATCGGAGAAGATTACTCTTTCCAGCGGTACAAAAGATGCCGTTACCGACACTTTAAAAACAGACACTTTTGAAATCGTAGGAAGCGGCAGCAGCTCCATGTATTTTACTTATGCCAGAGGCAGCAGTACCGTGGGAAACGGTGAAGTCAGCGGCTTTATCGGTGTCCTTCCGGAGGATTTTGGGTTGGAGGCATATACGGAATGTTATGTGTCTGTAAAAGATGCAAAAGCGTTGACAGTTTTTACTTCCCAATATGATGCAAAGGTAGAAAAGGTACAGGAAAATATTGAAGAAATTGCTGACGAACAGGGAAAACGAAGGGTTGATGAAATTCGTGAAGAAGCAGAAGCAGAGCTTGCCGATGCACAGGCAGAATTAGATAAAGGAAAGAAGGAAGCAGAAGAAAAGCTTACGGATGCCAAAAAACAGATTGATGATGGAGAAAAACAGCTTCAGGAAGGAAAAGAACAGCTAAAGAAGGCAAACGATGAGCTTCAAAGCGGAAAAAATAAGCTGTATGCCAGTCAAAAAGAGGTAGATGCAGCCAAAAAAGAAATTTCTGACGGCTGGAGTCAGTATAATACAGCCAAAAAAGAATTTGACGCACAGGAAGCAGCTTTTAAAGAGCAATATGATACAGGAATGGCAGAAATTGCCAAGGGAGAAGAAGAGCTTGCGAAAGCTTGGGATGACTTTAATAGTCAGAAAGCGGAATATGACAGTGGCGTTACAGCTCTTGCACAGGCGAAGGAGTTACTTGCGAAGCTTTTGGCAAGCTTGGAAAGCGGAATGTTGCCACCGGAGCAAATCCCTCAGATACAGGCACAGGCAGATGCGTTAAAAGCAGAGATTGCAGAAAAAGAGCCTGTTTTGCAGGCGGCAGGAGCGCAGATAGCGGCAGCACAGGCAATCTTGGAACAGAAGCAGCAGGAAGCAGACGTACAGTTTGCAGAAGCGAAAAAGCAGTTGGAGCAGGGGCAGGCAGCCATTGAGGCAGGAAGGCAGCAGCTGGAGGCAAGCAGGAAAAAGCTGGTTGGCGAAGAACAGGCAAAGAAAGGACAAAAGCAGATTGACGCCGGTTGGAGTAAAATTCATGACGGAGAAAAACAGAAAACAGAAAGCGAAACTTTAGTTGCAGAAAATGAAGAAAAGCTTGCGAAAGCAAAGGAAGAATACGAGCAGGGAAAAGCAGAGGCAGAACAGGAAATTCATGACGGTGAGGAAAAGATAAAAGACGCACAGTTGGAAATCAATAAGATTGAAAACGCTCAGTGGTATGTGCAGGATAGAAGCGCCTTACCGGAATATACGGGCTTTGGCGACAATGCAGACCGTATTCGTGCCATAGCAAAGGTATTTCCGATTTTATTCTTTATTGTAGCGGCTTTAATCAGTTTAACGACCATGACACGTATGGTGGAGGAACAGAGAACGCAAATCGGAACGTTAAAAGCTCTGGGATACGGAAAGCTGAGTATTGCAGGCAAATATCTAAATTATGCTCTTTTGGCAACCATAGGGGGCAGTATTTTCGGTGTGCTTTTCGGAGAAAAGATTTTTCCTTATATCATTGTAAATGCTTATAAGATTATGTATACCCATGTGCCTGATGTGGTTATTCCTTATAATTGGGAATACGGAATTATGGCAGCGGGTGCGGCAATTTTATGTACAGGTCTGGCAACCTTTTTTGCCTGCTATAAAGAGCTTGCTTCCCGGCCGGCTGTATTGATGAGACCACCGGCGCCGAAACAGGGAAAACGAGTTTTTTTGGAAAGAATTCCGTTTATATGGAGACATTTAAGCTTTATCTGGAAGTCTACTATCCGAAATCTTATTCGCTATAAAAAGCGATTTTTCATGACAGTGTTCGGTATTGGAGGCTGCATGGCGTTAATGATTGTAGGCTTTGGTCTTCGTGACTCTATTTTTGCCATTGGTAAATTGCAGTACGGAGAGCTTCAATTATATGACGGCATGGTTATTTTGAATACAGATGCAGAGGAAGAAGACAGAAAAGAGCCTGCGAAGTACCTTTCTTCAGAAAAAGAGGTTTCTGATATTATGGAAGGATACTCAAAGAGAGTGACGATTTCTAAGGGAAAGGAAGAACAGGAGGTTTATTTAAGCGTACCTTCTGACCTTGAGAAAAACAAGGAGTTTCAGGTTTTCAGAAACCGCATTACAAAGAAGGAGTTTGAGCTGGAGAAAAATTCCGTAATTTTAACAGAGAAGGCGGCACAGCTTTTAGATGTTGAAAAAGGTGATAAGATTGTTCTTGAGGATAAGGATGAGAAACAGGCGGAACTTCAGGTGACGGATATCTGTGAAAATTATATGGAGCACTATCTGTATATTTCACCGGAAACTTACAGAGAGATTTACGGCGAAGATATGGAGCCGAATACCGTATACTTTAAGATGAAGAACTTTAATGAAAAAGGCGTAAAGGAAATCGGAGAAAATATTCTGGATAAACGTGGGGCTTTGAATGTGACCTATACCTATAATATACAAGGGCAGTTAGACGATATGCTGGAAAGCCTTGACATTGTGATTGTAGTGCTGATTATTTCTGCAGGTCTCCTTGCTTTTGTAGTTTTGTATAATCTGAATAACATCAATATCACAGAGAGAAAACGTGAGCTGGCAACCATTAAGGTTTTGGGATTTTATGATAAAGAGGTTTCGGCTTATGTGCTCCGAGAAAATATTTTGCTTACCATAATCGGTGTAGTAGTGGGAATTGCACTGGGAAGTATTCTCCATCGTTTTGTGATTGTGACAGTGGAAATTGACAGTGTGATGTTCACCAGAATTATTGAAAATATCAGCTTTGTGTTGAGTGCAGCGCTGACTTGTATGTTTTCCTTTCTTGTAAATGCAGTGATGTACTTTAAATTAAAGAAAATAGATATGGTAGAGTCTTTAAAGAGCGTGGAGTAAGAATTCTTACAAAAGATGTAAGTGTTTTTTCCGACTGTCATCTTTTATAATAAAGGTATCTTAAATAAGGAGATGAGGAGTATATGGGAAAAACATTATTAGAAATACAAGGGTTAAAGAAAAGCTATGGAAGAAAAGAGGGGGAGACAAAAGCTTTAAACGGCGTTTCCTTTCAGGTTTTGGAAGGGGAATTTCTGGGTATTATGGGAAGCAGCGGTTCAGGCAAAACCACACTTTTGAACTGTATTGCAACCATGATAAAGCCCACAGAAGGAAAAGTTTTACTGGCAGAAGAAGATATCAGTACCTTTAAGGGGAAAAAGCTGGCGCAGTTTCGCGGCAAAGAAATCGGATATCTGTTTCAGGATTTTGAGCTTTTAGATAATCTTACAGTGGAAGAAAATATTCTCCTGCCTTCTGCCATACATGGAGACAATCAGAAACAGGCAGAAAGAAAATGTATGGAGTTGGCAAAATATCTGGATATGCAGGAGGTTTTGGATAAGTTTCCTTCCCAGATTTCAGGAGGGCAGAGGCAAAGAGCAGCGGCGGCAAGAGCGCTTATTTCCCAGCCGAAAATTCTGTTGGCAGATGAGCCCACAGGAGCGCTTGACAGTCACAGCGCCAAAAAGCTTTTAGAAAAAATAAACGGTGTGTGTGAAGATTTTAAAACAACGGTAATGATGGTAACTCACGATGCCAATGCGGCAAGCTATTGCAGCAGGATTTTATTTATTCAGGACGGAGTTATTTTTCATGAGCTTCGGCGTCAGCTTCCGGAGGAAAGTCAGTCTGATTTTTATCGAAGAATACTAGAAGTGACGGCTGCACTGGGAGGAGGGAGCGCCAATGTTTTATAATCTGATTAAGAGAAACAGCAAATCCGGCAGAAAAGAAAACAGCCTTTACTTTGTTTCTTTAGTGATTTCCGTGGTGGCTTTCTATGTGATTTTATCCATAGAAAATCAGGATGTCATGAAATTTATAAAGAGTATGGAAAGTGATGCTGTTCAGAAGCTTTTGCTTCTTATTCCGATATTTTATGTGTTTTCGCTTTTTGTCCTGTCCTTTTTGGTATTTTTTACAACACGGTATCGGTTGGAGCGAAGAAGCCATGAACTAGGACTTTATCTGATGATGGGAATGAAAAGAAGCCGCCTGTTTTTTATGCTCATTGCAGAAGATATGGTAAATACGGCAGTTGCTTTTCTGGCAGGCTTTCCCATTGCTATTCTGCTTACAGAGATTATCAGTCTTACTGTATCAAGAATAATTGGACTGGGAATTTTAGAACACCGTTTTACTGTTGCGTGGACGGCTGTTTTGTGGACGGTGATAGGAATTGTTCTGATTAAGATTGTAATTATGAGCATTTTAAGCGGAATAACCGTGAATAAAGAGCCTTATGTGCTGATGAAAAATACGGATGAAGGCGAGAAAAAGAGAACCAAAAGACAGGTCTCGCTGTTTTTTCTTTTCATTGGTCTTATTTTTCTAGGAATAGCATATTCTTTGGGCTTGCGAGAAGGGCTGTGGGAGCAGATGCGTTCCCTTTTATGGACCGTACTCTTTGGAATAACCGGAACGTATTTCTTGTTTAAAGGTTTTTACTTCTTGTTTCAAAAAGCTTTGAAAAAGAAAACAAAAGGTCTTAGAACCCTTCGTCAATTACAGGAAAGTATTTTTCTGAAAAGCGGATTTCTGGCATCCTGTTCTCTATTACTTTTGCTGGCATTTTCTTGTCTGTCTTTTGGTGTTTCGGCGGCATTTTCACAGAAACCGGAACGTTTTATAGATTTTACCTTTGTCGGCGAAGAAGGGGAGGTAAAAGAGAAGCTGGAGAGAGCAGGTGTTATGGATAAATTTAAGAACTTCTATCAAATGGAGATTTCACTTATGCCTACCTTTGAAGGAGAACATACCTTTTCCAATAAAGAGATGATAGCGGCATTGGAAAAATTACCCATATCAGATGTCAGAAATAATATAATCAATAATCTGGAATATTCAGACAGCCCATATATGGTGAGGTTATCCAGTTATAATCAGCTTCTGGAGTCAGTGGGAAAAGAACCTTTGCATTTAGAAAAAAATGAAGTGGTTTTATATGAAGATCCTGAACTAAGAGATGAAGAAAGTATAGGGATATTAGAAGAAGCCTTGAAAACAGGTGTGCGTCTGCAAATTGACGGGCAGGATTACCTTATGAAAGAAAAGGTCATGTCCTATGATGTGGTGACGGATAATAAAATTACCCTTATGGACGGGTTAATTGTAGAAGACAGTGTGTTTGATGCTTTACATCAAGAAGGCAATACAGAGTGCTATTGGAATGCAGTATTGGACAGTAAGATAATCGAAAAAGAAGGACTGATTAAAAGCTTTACGGATATCAATAAAGAGCTGACAAAAACGGGAATAGATTATGAAAGCTATATGGAAAATATGGGAAGGTATTTGTTCTATATGGTGTCTGAGACGTATTTGGCTGTTTATATGGGTGTTATATTTTTGATTATCGGCAACACGGCACTCGGAACGCAGTTTCTTATGTATCAAAGAAAGACAGGAAAACGCTATCAGGCTTTGTTTGCCCTTGGAGCAGATTTTGCAAAGGCTTCCAAATCAGGGAGAACGCAGGTACGGTGGTACTTTTTCCTTCCGGTAGCGGTGGCTGTTGTCAGCTCTGCTTTCGGAATTCAGGCAATGACAAACGGACTTTTGTCTTCTTATTATGAACAGCAGCAGAGCAGTATGCTTGTGATGTCCTTTGTTGTAGTAATCCTTATTGTTGTGGTAGAATGGGTATATATCAGAGCAGTGATGAAAAACAGTGACAGAAATATTCACGCTTTATTAGAACGAAAAAGAGATGAATAGGAAAAGTGAGTGGGGTTTATGAGCAGAATTACCATAGTGGAAGATGATTGTTTTATGAGGGAAGAGCTGGCAGACATTTTAGAAAAGGAAGGATATAAGGTGACGCAAATCTGTGATTTTCAGAATGTTTATGAAGAAATTCAGAAAAGCAGACCGGCTCTTGTGCTTTTAGATATCAATTTGCCCCAAAAATCAGGATTTGAAATCTGCAAACAATTAAAAGAAAAAAATCTGTGTCCGGTGATTATACTTACTTCACGGACACAGATTGAAGATGAAATTCATGGGCTGAAGCTGGGAGCTGATGATTTCTTGACAAAGCCGTACCATAAGGGACGGCTTTTGGCGCGTATAGAGAATACGTTACAGCGTTTTTCTGGCTTTGAGGGTATTTTAAAGGGCAGCGGATTTTACTTGGACAAGCATACTTATACACTTTATACAGGAAATTGTTCGAAGGTATTGCCTGAAAAAGAAGGAAAAATTCTGGAGGTGCTTTTGGAACATTCCGGAGAAATTGTTTCCAAAGAGGATTTATTTTTGATGGTATGGGGAACACGGGTCTATGTAGACGAAAATATTCTTCAGGTAAATATGACACGGCTGCGCAA
>ENA-OWPJ01001265-OWPJ01001265.1-human-gut-metagenome-genome-assembly--contig:-NODE-1265-length-11262-cov-2.86321_pt1 | contig 11262 bp, 12 predicted proteins | sample MGYA00248264_ERZ651846 | MGnify/ENA primary metagenome ERZ651846 (study PRJEB26924, sample SAMEA4378271) | human gut metagenome | biome: human gut; feature: human-associated habitat; material: faeces...
TCCAGGTGGTTATGGTTGCGGTAAAATTTGCCTTGTCTTATCCGATGTTAAAGGTCTTTGGATACTCTGGTCTTGTATTATCTACTATGGTTGCCATGGGTGGTTATATGATTGCGGGAATGTATTCACTGGCTAGTCAGTATCATGTGAATTGGAAATATACGTTCCATAAGCTGTTGATCATCATTTTAGGTTGTGCGGGCATGTTCTTGATGGCATGGTTGTGTGAATTAATTGGATTAAAAGGCTATGGCAGGGGAAGATTAATGGGTGTTGTGCAAATGGGTATATCCGGTATTTTCGCAATGGCTGTTTATCTGGCACTTACAGGTATTTTCCAATTGCCACAAACATTGTTTCATTTTAATATATCCAAGCTAATTTCAAGAAGAAGAGGTTAATATGCGATTAGATAAATTCCTATCCCACGCTGGCGCCGGGACTCGTAAAGAAGTAAAACAAATGATACGCAAAGGCTTTGTCACAATTAATGGAGAAGTCTGTAAGAAAGATGATTGTCATATCGATGAGCTTCAGGATGTGATCTGTTTAGATGGGGAAGAAGTTTCCTATCAAAAATATTATTATATCATGTTAAATAAACCACAGGATGTTGTATCCAGTACCAAAGATGGCATGCATGAAACAGTATTAGATATCATTGATATCCATTTGCCAAAAGATATGTTTCCGGTAGGACGATTAGATATTGACACCACAGGATTGCTGTTGATCTGCAATGATGGTGCACTCTCTCATGAATTGTTATCTCCTAAAAAACATGTGGAGAAAGAATATGAAGTGATCATCGATCACCCTTTATCTGCACAGGATATTGAAACGTTAGAAAATGGCACGATTCTTTTAGATGATGAACCAATCAAAAAAGCACATGTACAGGTTATAGAGCAATGCAAGATTCATCTGATTATTTCTGAAGGGAAATATCATCAGGTAAAACGCATGCTGCATGCGGTGAATAATGAGGTATTACAGTTAAAACGTGTGCGTATGGGCAGCCTTGTGTTAGATGAAGCATTACAAGAGGGAGAATGGCGTTTTTTAAGTGATGAAGAAATCGCTGAATTATATGCATGATCACCTGCATTGTCGCCATGGATGAACAAGCCCATATCGGCTTTCAAGGACATATGCCATGGCATATACCTGAAGAATTATATCTGTTTCAACAATTAACACTTCATCATACAATATTGATGGGTAGAAAAACATGGGAATCCATAGGACGTCCTCTGCCTGAAAGAAAAATGCTTATTGCCTCTAGAACAAAACATGAGTATCCTTATGAACAGGTTCAAATTGTGAAAGATGTTACCGCTATTCTTCAGTACTATCAACACAGTAAAGAAGAATTGATGGTATGTGGAGGAAGAGAAATCTATCAGCTTTCCTTGCCATATGCGCATCGTATCTATATATCCATCATCAAAGGCATTTATCCATCAGATACAAGCTTTCCTTCTTATGATGAATCAGACTTTATCTGTATGGAGCGTATCGAATATGCATCATTTACATGGTATTATTTTCAAAGAAAGAAGGATGTTTCATGCGATTTGTAGATATCATTGAAAAAAAGAAAGAAAATCATCCTTTATCAAAAGGAGAGATTCATGAATTTATCACGTCCTATGTGCAGGATAAAATACCAGATTACCAGGTATCTGCATTATTGATGGCAATCTGTTTTAATGGCATGAACGAACAGGAAACAGCATGGCTGACAGAAGAAATGCTGTATAGCGGGGAAGTCATGGATCTATCAGATATTGCCGGCATCAAATGTGATAAACATTCTACCGGCGGGGTCGGGGACAAGACGAGTTTAGCCCTTGCGCCAATGGTGGCGGCTTGTGGTGTTAAGATTGCGAAAATGAGTGGCAGAGGTCTTGGACACACAGGTGGAACACTTGATAAAGTAGAAAGTATCAAAGGCTTTCAAATCAATATGGATATGGAAAGCTTTAAACATCAAATCGATTCCATTGGATTGGCAATTGTTGGTCAAAGCGGGAATCTTGTGCCGGCTGATAAAAAGTTATATGCATTACGTGATGTGACTGCGACAGTGAATTCGATTCCCTTAATTGCCTCTAGCATCATGTCAAAAAAATTAGCATGTGGTGCGGATACGATTTTACTGGATGTTAAATTTGGGGAAGGAGCTTTTATGCAGACAAAGGAGGATGCTGAAAAGCTTGCGAAAACCATGATTTCCATTGGAAAACATTTTCATAAAGATGTACGGGCAATGATTTCCAATATGAATGAGCCCTTAGGCAATGCAATCGGTAATGCATTAGAAGTGAAAGAAGCCATTGCGACTTTAAAAGGAGAAGGCCCAAAGGATTTTTATGAGCTTTGTTTAAAGGCAGGAAGCATCATGCTGATGCAGGCAAAAAAAGTAGAAAATGAAACTGAAGCCAGAACAATGCTTGAAACAGCTGTTCATAATGGCTCTGCTTTACAAAAACTAATAGATATGGTAGAAGCACAGCATGGAGATATTCAGATGATCAAACATCCTGAAACCTTGCCACAGGCAAAAGAAGTATTAGAAATCAAAAGCAGGGAAGAAGGCTATGTAGAAGCCGTTCATGCATTATCACTAGGTACCCTTGCCATGCAGCTTGGCGCAGGTCGTCAGGTAAAAGAAGATATCATTGATCCATCCGTTGGCATCGTACTTCAGAAAAAAGATGGCGATTATGTAAAAAAAGGCGATATTCTCGCCTATGTACACATCAATCACACATTGCCTCCTCATTGGCTTGATGATTTTTATGCTTCCTATCACTTTACAAAAACACCAGTAGAAAAACATGATTTGATTTATAAGGTAATAAAAGAATGAAAAAAGCATTCTTCATTTCCAGCATATGCTTTATCATCAGCATTAGCTTGTCTATTATGCATGTGATGAAGCCTGTGTTACTGATCATCAAATATTTGACACTTGTCTTTGCCTTTGCATATCTTGGATATGCCTGTTTTCAAACACGCATCAAAAAAGAAACAACGATCCTATACTGGCTGGGGGTAATCATTCTTTTAGAATATACTATCCTGACGATGGATACGTTTCTATTTCACGCAATTAAATTTGTGCCCGGGATCATTCGTTATCCACTGTACTCATTATATGGCTTGCCATATATCGTATTTATGCTGCCTGGGTTTCTATTATGTTTTCAAAAAAAGGCTGGTTAATCCAGCCTTTCGTCGTTATTAATGATAAGCGCCATAAAGACAAGCGGTGTATCTTTAGGATTTTCAATGCCATGACCAAAACCATCTGCTGTAAAAGTCACATCTCCTGGTTTTAATATACGTTTTTTATCATGATCCTGATAAATTGCTTCTCCCTCCAGGATATAATAGCTTTCACCATCTCCATGATGTTCATGGTAGCCTAATGAACTATGAGGATCAATGGTAACTTTGGCATACATCTTTACATGAGGCCCTAATTCTTCAGGAACCAGTAAACGTTCAATATGCATCCATCCTTTACCACCGCACCGTTCAAAATAATCTTCTACTTTTTGTTTCATCTATGCTTCCTCCTTCATAATTTTATAAGACTCACGATAGCGCTCATAAGCCAGCTTTTCACTATCCTGCGCTAGACTTTTCAAATTGCTGGCAACCTTTTCTGGGGTTTCTTTCATATCTGTCTTTACCCAGTTGCCAATGACACCGGCAATGCCAAAACTGAAAAACTCACTATAGAAATTCTTGTCATTTTCAGATATCTGATGATGCAGGTCAAGTGCATCTATGGCAAGAAAAAATATTGATTTTGTCATGGAAAAGATGAATTCCTTAAATACTGTATCATCACAACTGATCGTATTCTGATAAAACGTCTTATCCTGTTTGATATGCGTTAATAAGGCAGCCATATAGCGATGCCAGTTTTCAAAACTGATATGATGATCAAATATCTGTTGTGCATCATGGCGATAAATCCACTCCAACAATTCATATTTATCACGGAAATGATAATAGAAAGTCTGTCGGTTAAATCCACTTGTTTTAGTGATATCAGCGATTGTGATTTTCGCAAAGCTTTTTTTATTTGTTAAAAGTTTTAACGTTTCAGCTAATATTTCCTTTGTTTGTATCGTATCTGACATAAGAAAACACCTCCTGATGTTTGCCTACATTATACACGAATTTGTTTTTATAAGAAAGCCTGTGCATATTTTTTTTGATCATAGACATACTAAGACGGGATGTGATGATCATAGAAAAACATATGAAATGGAAATTATACGCATTAAACTTTTTTGTTTTTGCGGCAATATCCATGGTAAATACACAAATGATACCATATTTAACGAAGTTAGGCTACAGCGTGGTAGAACGTGGCTGGATTTTAGCAGGAAATGCAATTGTATCCATCATTGGACAGTTCTTGTTTGGTTATCTCTGCGATCGTTTTCAAAAAATTCGCCGTTTTTTCTTATTGGCGTATGTCATTTTGATCGCCGCAAGTTTTGCGATGTTTTTATATCAACAGCGCGTATTTTATTACCATATCTTTACAGTATCTTTTATGGGTGGTATGGTGAAAGTCATTATGGGATTAGATGAAACATGGATGTTGGAATTGGACAGTGAACATTATGGTGTGCTACGTTGTTTCGGGGCATTGGGACTAACCATTGGTTCTCCCATCGCAGGCTATCTAGTATCCCATTTTTCATATATATCGTTATTGATTAGTTTTTCTATCATATCTATTGTTTTATTATATTTGATAAAAACAAGCAGTGATGCAAAGAAAAACGGCAGAGCTATGCGTATGGAAGATATCAAAGGATTTTTTAAGAATAAACGCTATCTTCTGCTGGTATGTATATATCTATTTATTTATATGATTGGAACAGCAGATCAATATGTTGTTATTGATAAGATGCTGGATATTCACGCAAACAGTACCCAGATAGGAATCAAATGGGCATTACAGTCTTTTATGGAAGCGCCTTTGTTTTTGATATCCGCAAAAATACTAAAGAGATTTAAACCTTTTACATTATTGTGGTTTGGCACAGTCATGTATGCAGTGAAATTTTTCCTGTATGGCTTTTTTCATTCGCCATGGCTGATCATAGGGACTGCAGGTCTTCAGATTGTGACATTACCAATTATCATGTTGACAAGCAAACTGTTGATTAAAGAAGTAAGCGGGGAAAAGGTGGCAAGCAGTGCCCAGATGTTTGCAATGGCTGTTTTTATTGGCTTTAGCGGCTTGATTACACCATTGATTACCAGTTTTCTGGCAAGCAGCATTGGCTATGATATGACTTTATATTTAGTGGCAATATTCTCCATTGTACCTTTATTGTTAATTTTCTATTATAAAAAGATTGATCAAAAAATATCGTAAAGTATTCATAAAATATTGCTTTTCCTTTTGAAAGTGCTATAATATTCAGTAAGAAGTGTAATCGCTTACAATGGAGGAGAAATAATATGATAAACGACGAAAATGCAGTCTATTTTTTAATGGCTGCAATCTTGCTTGCGTGTCTAGCGCTGGTGTATGCTTTTTTTCTTTTTCAAAATATCAAAAGAGAAAAAATTCACATGCGTATGTTAGACAAGCTTTCAGGATTTATTCATGAGGGAGCAATGGCATTTTTAGGCAGAGAATACCGTGTCATCATTATCTTTGTGATCGTGATTGCAGTATTGCTGGCATCCCTTGGCTTTATACCGGCTTTACAAAATGTAGATGGTGTGGGAATGGGAGCAGCGTTCTGTTTTATTATTGGAACATTATGCAGTGGAGTTGCTGGTTTCTGTGGTATGCAGGCCGCAACCAAAGCAAATGCCAGAGTATCTCAGGCAGCACATGATAAAGGCATGCCAAAAGCTTTACGTATTGCATTTAGTGGAGGAAGCGTACTTGGTTTATGTGTTGTAGGGTTTGGCTTATTGGGATTAACGGTTCTATTTTTAGGATTTTATCTGTTTTCCCATAATTATGCATTATCTGCACATGTGGTATCAGGATACAGCTTAGGCTGCTCCATGATTGCTTTGTTTGCCAGAGTTGGCGGTGGTATTTATACCAAAGCGGCAGATGTTGGCGCCGATCTGGTTGGTAAAGTCGAAAGCGGCATCCCTGAAGATGATCCAAGAAATCCTGCAGTTATCGCAGATAATGTAGGAGATAATGTAGGAGATATCGCAGGTATGGGAAGTGATTTGTGTGAATCCTATGTTGGCGCAATCGTATCCGCAATTTCCCTTGGTATCGTACTTACTGTATCAGGTAAATCGGTAGGCATCGCTGGAAGTGTATTTCCAATTATGGTTTGTGCATTAGGAATCATCGCATCCATTGCGGCACAGGTATTTGTGCGTATGAAAGAATGGCAGAATCCACAAAAGGCATTAAGTATTGCCACATATGTCGCAACACTTGTCGTACTAGTTGGCTCTTTGTTATTATCACAAATGGTATTTAAAAGTGCTTATCCATTCTATTCCATTTTAAGTGGCTTGGTAGTAGGGGTCATCATTGGTAAAATCGCAGAATATTATACAAGTGATGAATATAAACATGTACAGGAAATCGCATCACAAAGTCTGACTGGACATGCGACAAATATTATTTCCGGATTTAGTATCGGGATGCAGTCCACAGCTTTAACGATTCTGCTGTTAGCGGCAGGTATCGCTGCCAGCTATATGTTCTTTGGCATGTATGGTATTGCTTTAGGTGCAGTTGGCATGTTGTCCACAACAGGAATCACAGTATCCGTAGATGCATATGGACCTATCGCTGATAATGCAGGTGGTATTGCGGAAATGGCAGATATGGAGCCAGCAGTTAGAGAAATTACCGATCGATTGGATTCCGTAGGAAATACAACAGCTGCTGTTGGAAAAGGTTTCTGTATTGGTTCAGCAGCATTTACTGCATTGGCGATGATTGTTGCCTATGCACAGGTTGCGCAGCTTGAAGTCATATCTCTGTTAGAACCAGGAGTGATTGTCGCATTGTTAATTGGTGCAATGCTGCCATTCTTCTTTACCTCCTTAACCATCAAATCAGTTGGAAAAGCTGCAAATCAGATGATTGATGAAGTAAGAAGACAGTTTAAAGCAGATCCTGGCATCATGAAAGGAACCAGCAAACCAGATTATGCAAAATGCGTAGATATCTCCACACAGGCAGCCTTGAAAGAAATGATCCTGCCTGGATGTATTGCTGTAATATCACCAATTCTTTGTGGAATCTTATTAGGTACGAAGGGATTAGGTGGTCTACTTGTAGGGGCATTGATGTCTGCCATTATGTTAGCTGTATTTATGGCCAATGCTGGTGGTGCTTGGGATAATGCAAAGAAGTATATCGAAAGTGGACACCATGGTGGAAAAGGCAGTGAAGCACATAAAGCTGCAGTTACCGGAGATACTGTAGGGGATCCATTCAAAGATACAGCGGGTCCGACAATGGATATCCTGATCAAATTGATGTCTGTCATTTCTTTGATTTTAGCTCCAGTCTTAATGGAAATGGAACCACTATTAAGTTTCCTATTTAAATAACCTTGCAAAATCATACAAATTTCCTTATAATGTTTCTGTAAGAAAGACGTATGATGAACAATATACTCATACATGAAGCTCTTGATACTTACCAAGAGCTTTTTTAAAAGGAGGAGCTACATATGCTGTTTACACTTGTCAAGCAGGATGATACATATCAGGTACAGGAAAACGGACATTTGATTTATACCATTGTACAGGAAAAGGAAGGTAACTTGATCAATATCTTATTAAAAAATCCATATGAAGATGTAGTACTAAGTTTTTATCAAATCAAAAAATGGTATCATATTTTGCCAGTATTGAAATCACATGAATTCACAATGTATGAACAGGAAGAAAAAATTGGGGAACTGCGTAAAAGTAAAAACGGATTCGATATGATTTATCATGATGTAACGTATCATATTTATGGAGGCAGACATGCCGCAAAACGCAGTGTTATCATCTTTGATCGTCAGATGCAGGTCGCAGAATTTACGATTGAGGAGAATAGCTGTACCGTGAATTTCTCAAATGGTGTTTTTGGCAGTATTTATGCATTATGTATGTATCTGTTTATGGAGATCATGAAAGAAAACGAATTTGAAGAAGAAGCATAATATGTCCTGGAAGGATAAAACCTGTTTTATTGATTTAGATGGGACAATGTATCGCGGGGATGAATTAATTGATGGTGCGATTGAATTTATTGATTATCTAATTGCACAGGATATCCCTTATTATTTCATTACCAATAATGCGATGCGTACGCATGCTCAAAATCGTGAAAAGATGGAACGTATGGGATTTCATGGTATACGTGATGAAGCTTTCTTTACCAGTGCCATGGCTTCTGCTGCATATGCGAAACGTTATTTAAAAGGCAATAAAGCATATTATATTGGACAGGAAGGAATGAAGGAAGCCCTTCTTGAACAGGGATTTATAATTGATGAACAGGAAGCGGATCATGTATTTATTGGTTTAGATGTACATGCAAGCTATGAACAGTATTGTAAAGCATTTAATCTGATACAAAAAGGTGCCACTTTGATAGGCACAAATGCTGATCGAAGACTTCCACATGGAGATGGTTATCGAATTGGTAATGGGGCAATCGTCGCAATGTTTCAATATGCCAGTGAATCTGAAGGCTTGATCATTGGGAAACCGAATGAAGCAATGATGAAAGAAGCGTTAAGCTTTGCCCATGTTGACGCAAGTCATTGTGTGATGATTGGAGATAATCTGGAAACAGATATTTTGTTTGGTATACAAAATCAGGTGGAAACGATTTTTGTGACCAGTGGCGTTCATGATGAACATGACGCAAAACGCATGGATATCCAGCCAGATATCATCGTACATAATTTAAAAGAACTCATATAAAAAATTCTGAAGCATATCATGAAATGAGGAGATTTCATGAACATTCAGAATTTTTTTCTTATATTTGAAGATGCAGGATTATTCCTGTATTCAATTTTAAAGGCATTTCTGCCACTTCCATCTTTAGAAGTACTACTTGTGCCATTGTGCTTAAAGAGTCCACAAAAATGGATATGGTATTCTATGATTGGTGCGGCAGGCACCTGTATCGGAGGTGCTATTGGTTATCTGCTGGCTTGGCGTATTGGTTCATCAGTATTAAAAAATATCGCTGCCAAAGAGGATATTGAAAAAGGGGAAGCATTGATGGAGCGTTATGGTGTCATTGCGGTTTTTATCGGTGGCATAACACCGCTTCCTGATTTTCTTTTAGCTTATCTTGCCGGCTTTACGCATATGCCATTTTTAAAATTCACATTAAGTGACGGTATTGCTAGATTATTGAGAAGTTTGTTGGTTACGTATTGTTTAAACCGTCTTCATACCATAATCAATGTTGATCGCTTTGGCATATGGATTTCCATCTTGATTCTGGTTTGGATGATATATGAATGGGTGAAAACTAGAAGAAAACTTCAGGCACAAAGAATATCAAAAAAATAAGGTAAGATCTGATCATCATCCATCTTTTCCGGATGCCATTGTACACCTAAGATAGGCAGCTTTTTATGTGCAATGGCTTCTACATACATTTCTTCACTATATCCAAGGGATTGTAAATCATCCCCTAATTTGCCAATCACTTGATGATGATAACTGTTGACGATGCATGGTGTTTGATATAACTGTGTCAAAACACTGCCACTGGCAAAATAAATAGAATGCATATGATTTTTCGCATGCGTTTTCTCATTCATATGTGTTAATAAAGAACCATGAAAATATAAATTAATGATTTGTATACCACGACAAATACCAAGAATTGGTTTTTTCTGTTTCACAAAGGCGTCTAGTACGATAAAATCAAAATGATCCATCATGGAAGCATAATACGTACATTCCGCTCTTTTTTCTTCTTGTACATAATACCCCTGTACATCATATCCACCAGGTATGATCAAACAATCACATATTGTTAATGCATGAATCAAGGATGTGTTGGATACAATAGGATAAATACTCCATCCAAGTGCTTCTATCGCTTTTACATAAGACGCATTCACAAACCATTTCTTTTGATCCTCAAAATCCTCTAAACGACCTATGATTCCTGCACATTTCAAATGCATCACCCCTATGTTTAAGATATGCATTCATGAATAAAACGTGAAAAAAGCATTATACAGATTTTGTATAATGCTTGCCCTGCCACGTATTGCGGCGTACCATTTCTTTATCAATATCATTTAAAACAACAACCTTTTTTAATGTCCAATCAGGTGCAATCAATTTATCCTTTACACCATCACCCGTTAATCGCTGAATGATGATTTCAGGAGGAAGAAGCTCTAATTGAGATACCACAATATCAATATATTCCTCTTTTGTTAGAATAGGGAATGGATGCTCTTTATACTCTTTAGCCATCTGGGTATCTTCCATAATGTGTAACATATGTATCTTTATGGCATGAATGGGCAGATCTGCGATTGCACGTACAGTATCTAACATCATTTCCTTGCTTTCATAAGGCAGGGAATTAATGATGTGTACACAGATTTTTAAATCCGTATGCTTTAAACGTTGGATACAGTCTAAGAAAGTCTGATAATCATGCCCACGGTTTACTCGTTTTGCTGTTTCATCATGTATGCTTTGTAATCCCAATTCTATCCAGATATCTTTTTGTTTCGTTAAAGATTGAAGATATGTAATCTTATCATCTTCTAAACAATCGCAACGTGTCGCAATGCTTAAGGCTACTACATCTTCACGATTCACAAAGGGATCAAAGGTTTTCTTTAAGGTGTCTAGTTTCGCATATGTATTTGTATATGCTTGAAAATAAGCGATGGCACTGCCATCAGGCCATTTGCGTTTCATCATTGCCTTACGCTCTTCAAACTGCGCAAATAGATCTTCATGAATATCCCCAGCATATTCTCCAGAACCAAGAGAACCACAAAAGCTGCATCCACCAACGCCGCAAGTTCCATCACGGTTAGGGCAGGAGAAATTTGCGTTTAATGCTACTTTAAATACTTTTTCATGATATTGATGCTTTAAATAATAATTCCATGTATGATAACGCTTGTTGTCATCACTGAAAGGGAAAGGATTTACTTTTTTCATATTCATCACCAGATGTATTTTATCATAAAATGAATAGAAAACTAAATGTAAATGATTGTAAGCAAAATA
>ENA-OWPJ01001270-OWPJ01001270.1-human-gut-metagenome-genome-assembly--contig:-NODE-1270-length-11228-cov-3.70321_pt1 | contig 11228 bp, 7 predicted proteins | sample MGYA00248264_ERZ651846 | MGnify/ENA primary metagenome ERZ651846 (study PRJEB26924, sample SAMEA4378271) | human gut metagenome | biome: human gut; feature: human-associated habitat; material: faeces...
ATTCTCTAATTTCATGGTTGGTTTTGCGGTAACGGTAAAGGTGATGGTTTCTGTTTTATCAGGATCCAGTTTATCGCCTTTTTGATGTCCTTCCTGTTTTGTGATATATCCGGCTTTTTTATCCACAGCATATTCATAATTCACTTCCACTTTCAGATTCGGATTTTCTTTTGAAAGTTTAGCAACTACATCATCATACAATTCATTTGTATAATCACCCACCACAAAGTAAATACCTTTGCTGATGGTTAGTGTGAAATGCGTTCCTTTTTTCGCTTGTTCTCCTATTTCAGGACTTATGGAAATCACTTTGCCTTTTTCTACATCATCACTTAATTCTTCTTTGACTGTAATATTTTCTGCATCAAAGCCACTTAACTTTAAAGTCTGAGTAGCATCACGCTGTGTCACATTCAAGACATCAGGTACTTCAAAACTTTTCTCTGTATGGAATACACCTGATAGTAATAAAATTGCCACTGTTACACCAATGCAGATCAACGCCAGTAATACAACGATGATAACTTTGGTATAACTTTTACGTGGTGGAATTTCTTCCTCATCATCTTCATCATCCATTTCCACAATCTTTTGTTTTGCTTTATTCACCGTTTTTTTACCAGTTACCTGTTTCTTGGATGTCATAACCATTGTTGGATCTTGTTCTTCTTCAAAAACCAGTTTTTTTACATCACGATATTGTGGCAATAAACATAAATCCAGATCATGCAGCATTTCCTCAGCGCTTTGATAACGCAGTGATCGATTTTTTAAGGTTGCTTTTATGATAATGTTTTCCACCGACTGTGGAATTGTTGGATTAAATTCAATTACACTTGGCACTTCTTCACGTAAATGTTTCATCGCAATCTGTACAGGATTATCTCCATTAAAAGGAACACTTCCTGTCAATAATTCATAAAACACGATTCCAAGTGCATAGATATCCACCTGATTGGTTGGTGTTTCTCCACGTGTCGTTTCAGGTGCTAGATAATGCGCGCTGCCTAAAACTGCATTGGTCTGTGTCAATTGGACAGCATCATGTGCTAAAGCAATCCCAAAATCGGTAATCTTTACAGTACCATCATCTTTTACCAAAACATTTTGTGGTTTGATATCACGATGAATAATATTGTTTTCATGGGCATGTTGAACAGCACTTGTCAGCTGAATCATAATATTGACTGCTTCATCTGCCTGTAAAGCGCCTCTTTGTGAAATCAACTGTTTTAATGTTCTACCTCTCACATATTCCATAACGATATAGTGGCGGCCTTCATATTCTCCCACATCATATACATCCACCACATTGGGATGATTCAATTTACTGACCGCATTGGCTTCTCTTTGAAAACGCAGCAATGCGACTGGATCTTTTCCAAGTTCCCCACGCAAGATTTTTATTGCGACTTCACGGTTTAAAATCGTATCTACCGCAAGATAAACATCCGCCATACCACCTTCACCCAAAGCAGTGACCAGCATATAGCGTTCCGCAATCATCTTATTCATTTCCCCCATCCTCCTTTTCAATTACGATGACACTGACATTATCATAGCCACCGGCATCTAAGGATAGTTTAATTAAAGCATCTACTTTATCTTTTACATTACGATTGGATTGTAAAACATACTGAATGTTATGTTCTGGAACATATCCATGCAAGCCATCACTACATACCAAAAGTGCACACCAGTCGTTTTTTATTTTATTGATATCAATACGCATACTGTTCCAGATTCCCAATGCATTGATCAATACATTGCGATTTGGATGTTTTGCCGCTTCTTCTTCACTTACTTCTCCACGCTTTAATAAATCCGCAACATAGGAATGATCTTCTGTCAAACATAAGAAATCATCCTGATACAGTCCATATGTACGAGAATCTCCTGCATTAAAGATATAGGTGTTATCCTCCTGGGTCAACACTCCCACAATGGTTGTTCCCATTCCTTTTAATTTTTCATCCCGTGTAGATTGCGTAAACACCATATCATTGGCTTCCTGAATCACTTTTTCCAGCCAGCGTTTCACATCCTGATCATTTTTTAATTCTTTACAGGATAAGAAAGCCTCTTTCATATGGTCTACCGCCATTTTACTGGCAACATCACCAGCATTTCCACCACCGATGCCATCACAGACAACTGCTAACAGCGCATGATGAGCGTTCTCCATAATACATAAACTATCTTGATTATTTTTTCTTCGTAATCCCTGGTGACTGGCACCGTAATATTTCATCATCATCGCTCCATTTCTTTTTCTTTTCTTAAGTGTTTTACACGCAGCTGTCCACATGCCGCATCAATATCTGCGCCATGCTCTTTACGAATGGTACAACGCACACCTTTTTTCATCAGGGCATCATAGAATACCATTGCTTCTTCATATTTTACACCTTTAAAACCATTTTCATCCACTGCGTTATATGGAATCAGGTTGACATAGGCATTTAAACCTTTCATTAACTTCGCTAATTGATCCACATGTACCTTTTGATCATTCACACCCTTTAACAGGATATATTCAAACGTTAAACGACGATTGTTTTCACTTGCATATTGATGAATTGCCTTCATCAGTTCTTCTAAAGGATATGCTTTATTTATTGGCATCAGCTCATTACGCAACTCATTGTTAGGCGCATGTAAAGAAACTGCCAGATTGTATTGGGTATGTTCTTTGGAGAATTCATAAATTTTAGGCACAACTCCACATGTGGAAATTGTAATATGACGTGCACCAATCCCTAAGCCACGATCATGATTCACCGTTGAAAGAAAATTCATGACATTTTCATAGTTGTCAAATGGTTCACCTGTACCCATGACTACGATATGACTTAAACGATCCTGCGTTTTATCCAGATCCTGTTGTACATACAGCACCTGCGCTACCATTTCACCACTTGTCAAATTTCTTTTTTTCTTCGTTAGTCCACTTGCACAAAAAGCACAGGCCATATTACAACCGACCTGGCTGGTTACACAAATGCTCTTCCCATAATCAAACTGCATCAGTACACTTTCAATCAAGGAACCATCTTCCAAAGCAAATAGATATTTACAAGTTCCATCACTTGATACCTGTTTATCACGCAACTCTAAAGGCTTTAACTGATAGTTTTCTTTCAGCACTTCTCTTGTATCTTTTGATAAATCACTCATATCATCAATGGATGTGACACGTTTGCGATACAGCCATTGAAAAATCTGATGTCCGCGAAACTTTTTCCATCCATGTTCTAAAGCTAATTCACTCATTTCTTCATAATTGAAATCATATAAACTTTTCATTTTATCACCGCTTATTATTTTAACATAGAAACGCACAGAGAACATATACAAAACACGATTTTAAGGAAACTTTTAGATTTGTATTTATGAATCATCCCAATCTATACCATCATTTATAAAACTAATGGACATCACTGTTTTTGTATGTGGTAAATAATCCACAATACAATACCCATCCTGTGCATCATCACGCATTTTATAACTGGAGGAATCAAAAATCCACAAATCTCCAAACTCATCATACCCTTTTATCTGCGTATAAAATATGCTTCTTGAAGTATGTTTACGCACGCTGCTGCAATGGAAAAGCATAACCTGATCTGGTTCGTCAAGATACGTTAAATCTTGTAAATGGGTTATGATCTCCACACCTCCCCCAATTATAGAAAATATCCCCATTCCTGTAAGTAACAACATAAAAACAAGGGATATCATACCATTGGATACTGTTTTAAGTTTCCACCATCGTTTGATTTTTGGAAAAAGGATAATCATAGCGATAAATGAAAAGATGCCAAATACAAAAATGATCCAGTCCTCTGCTTTCCCCCTGTCTGTTTCAAATGGTCGAGCAATTGCATACATTCCAATAACAATCCATATAAAGGCAACACATAATAACACGAACTTCAAAACAAGCATCCCCATATCCTGAAAACTGGCATGATTGTATTGATTTCTTTTCTTCAACATATGATAAGTTATAAAACAAAAGACAGCACCTGCACATAAATAAAAAATCGCCCTTACAAAGCCCAAATAAAAACCTAAACGTTTATCAACAAAATGAAAGGTAATTGTAATCGCAAAACAAATACATAAAATAAGCAATACCGTTAAAATATTTAGCTTTTTTTCTCTATTCAAATCTTTTCACCTCTTTATACTGTATTGTTAAATGATACGAAATATCCACATAAAAAGCTATGATTTTTTATTTTTTCAGATATACAGTATCACTTCTGTAAGATTCTTTATATTTTTACACCTTATTTCCAAAAACTATAAAATTATATGTATGGAATAAGATGTCTTAAAGCATAGTTTCATTAGATGAAATAAAAACAGCGCTTGGCTGTTTTATTTGTGAATTAATGATTGTAATTCTTCCAATGTATCACATGTAAATATAAGATCAGCTATTTCTTCTAATTGTGAAGAATTTAAGGAATACAGCCAATCACTTGCATCCTGATGGTATTTCTTCAGGATTTGTTTACTTACGACTTTTAAAATCCCTTTCAATTCTCCTACATTTTTTTGCCATTATCTAATGCAACTTCACAATTTGAGTTTCTAATGTAACTTGAATTTTCATCATCTCCGATAAACAAACACTTTGCTATGATATCATCGGTATATGGCAAAAATCTTTTTCTGACCTTCTTTTTTTCTTCCGTCATTTTGTATCCTCTCTTTCTAGGTAAAAATCCCTACATATAATACATACGTAAAAAGAGGTCAAAAATCCTAAAAAAATTAAAAAAAAGCAAAACAACCTATATGTAATTATTAAAAAGCACAATCTGATTCACAGACTATGCTTTTCCTTGCTTCATATTTTCGATTTCCTTTTGTTTTTCACTTAGATATTCCCAACGTTCCATCATTTCTTCTAACTTTTGTTCAAGGGCTGCTCGCTCATCACTTAAAGCGTTCAGCTTCACAAAATCATCACTGCATGCTTCCATTTCTTTATCAATCGCATCCATTTGTCCCTGCACTTTATCCATTTCCTCATCCATGTTTTCTAATTCGCGTTTTTCCTTAGAAGACATACGAAGGGTCTGCATGGCTTTATTTTCAGTCTTTGTATCATTTGTTTTCGTTATCGTTTTTACCTGATTGATATCAGATAATTCCATATACGCACTGTATCCACCGATAAAGGACTTGATGGTTCCATCTGCCTGAAAGATAAATAATGAATCACAGATTCTGTCTAGGAAATAACGATCATGACTCACAACCAGCAGTGCCCCATTGAAAGCATCAAGGTAATCTTCTAAAATCTGTAAAGTCGCAATATCTAAATCGTTGGTCGGTTCATCTAAAAATAAGATATTCGGTGCGCTCATTAGCACTTTCAAAAGATATAAACGTCTTTTTTCTCCACCAGATAACCGCCCGATGTTGGTATATTGCATTTTTGAATCAAACAGGAATCGTTCCAGCATCTGGGAGGCACTGTAGGTTCCATCATTTGTTTTGATTTCATTGCTTGTTTCTTTGATATAATCAAGAATACGCATATCAGGGTCCATCTCTTCATGACCTTGTTTAAAGTAAGCAATTTTTACGGTTTCTCCATGGATAACACTTCCTGTATCCGGTGTGATTTCTTTCGCAAGAATATGCAAAAGCGTACTTTTTCCACACCCATTTGGTCCGATAATTCCGATTCGATCATTGCGTTTCATACGATAAGAAAAATCATGGAATAATACATGACCATCGTATTGTTTGGCAATCTGTTCGATTTCAATCGTTTTCTTTCCTAGGCGGGATGTCAAGGTATCCAAGGTTACATTTTCATCTGTTTTTACATCTTCGATTGCGCTCATATCATAAAAACGCTGTAAACGTTCTTTGCTTTTGGTGCCTCGTGCCTGTACGCCAGCACGCACCCATTCCAGTTCTTTTCTAAGAATACTTTTTCGTTTCTTTTCCTGAGATAATGCAATCTTCATCCGTTCCTCTTTCATTTCCAGATATTGAGAATAATTCGCATCATAACTATACAGATTACCACGATCTATTTCTATCATCTTTGTACACACACGTTCTAAGAAATAACGATCATGTGTGACCATAAAAATCGCTTTACTGTATTTTTTCAGATAATTTTCCAGCCATTCAATCATGGTGTTATCTAAATGATTGGTCGGCTCATCCAGCAATAATAAATCACAAGGCTTTAATAGCGCTCTGGCAAGTGCCACACGTTTACGCTGTCCGCCACTTAAGACATTGACTTTCTGGGTAACATCCTGAATGCCAAGTTTGCCTAAAATACTTTTGGCTTCATATTCCTGAATATCCTTATCCATCGCTAATATCTGATGCAGTATTGTTTCATGTTCTTCAAACACCGGTTCCTGCGGCAAATAGGATATACGTAAACCATTTTTCTTTAAGATGGTACCTTTTTCAATTTGTTCCTCACCAATCAGTATCTTCAACAAGGTTGTTTTTCCTGTACCATTCACACCAATCAATGCGATTTTATCTTTATCTTCTATCGTAAATCCAGCATCCATCAGGATTTCTTTAACATTTTGATGCTTTGTGATATGTTCTGCAGTTATTAACATTTGCTTCACCACTTTCCATCGTCTATTTTATCACAAACAAATAGGCTTCCACCATCGAATCTTGTAAATCATATGAGAAAGATGGGAAAAAAGCATAAATTGTGTAGCGTATTTCTAATTTTTTGTTCCTTATCGCGTTATTATAAAAAGTATTGTATAATGAAATATGCGATAAAGGATGTGATCAGTGTATGATGATAGGAATTGATTTAGGTACCAGCAATTCGCTGGCATGTTGTTTCAAAGATGGGAAATGTGTCTTGATTCCAAATCGTTTCCATGAATATTTAACACCCTCTGCCATCAGTATCATGGATGATGGGACAGTGGAAGTAGGAAAAATTGCAAAGCAGCGAAAAATATCACATCCGGATGTGAGTGCAACCAATTTCAAGCGTGATATGGGCAGTGATAAAATTTATAAACTCGGTGATAAATCTTTTACGCCGATAGAGCTATCTTCACTGGTAATCAAATCACTGGTTGAAGATGCTCGTATATTTTTAAATGAAGATATTGAGGAAGCGATTATCAGTGTGCCTGCATATTTTGATGATACAAAGAGAAATGCTACCAAATTAGCCGGTGAGCTTGCAGGTATTAAAGTGGAGCGGATTATCAATGAGCCAAGTGCTGCGGCATTATATGAGCATATGATGGATACCATAGAAAAAACTTATATGGTCTTTGATTTTGGTGGTGGTACGCTAGATATTTCCATTGTGGATGCCTTTGATAATATCATTGAAATTATTGCGGTAAGTGGAGATAATCATCTAGGTGGAAATGATTTTGATGAGGCTTTGTTAGAGTATTTTCTGATGGAGCATAATCTGCTTGGAAAATTAGATATTCATACCCACTCTGTTGCTAGAAAACAGGCAGAATTATGCAAGATTGCATTAAGTACGCAAAAAGAAGCGCAATTTCAATTACATGTGGAAGATCAATTATATACAAGTATTATCACAAGAGAAAAGCTTATTGCCATATGTGCAAAATTGTTTAAAAGAATCTCCATACCTATGAAAAGAGCGCTGTCTGACAGTCATTATGCCATTTCAGATATTGATGAAATCATTATGGTTGGCGGCTCCAGTAAGATGTGTATCGTTCAGGATTTTGTGAAACAATTGATGCATAAGCAACCTGTTGTATCGATGGACTGTGATACTTATATTGCCATGGGATGTGGTATCGCCGCAGGTATAAAAATGCGTAAAGATGATATCAAAGATGTTATTCTAACGGATATCTGTCCATTTTCTTTAGGCATTGATGTCATCAATCATGATCTAAATGATCATCGCATGTTATTTTCCACCATCATTGCGCGCAATACTACCTTACCAGCCAGTCGTACGCAAACCTACTATACAGCACATGATCGTCAAAAAACTATTGAATGCAATATCTATCAGGGAGAAAGCATGTATTGTGATGAAAATCTGTTTCTTGGTTCTTTAGACATTGACATTCCTCCAAGGCCAAAGGGTGAAATCATTATTCAAGTAACCTTTCGTTATGATATCAATGGTATTTTAGATATCGAAGTATATGTGCCTGCCACAAATGAAACAATATCAAAAGTGATCATTAATGAAAAATGTCAGTTAAGTGAAGTGGAAAAGGCTAAAAGACTGGAGGCTTTAAAACAGTTTACACTCCATCAAACAAATGATATGCAGCTTGCGGAGCTGATTTCAAAAGGAGAAAGTCTGTTTTATCAATGTAGTAATGAAACCCGTTCTCAAGTGATGGCAGCAGTAAATTATCTTAAAAAAATAAAAAACAGCAATCACATCAGTCAACAGAAAAAAGGAATGGAAGATATACAAAACTTCTTCCAACAAGTAGAATCCAGCTTGTATCAGGACCCTTTTCAAAACGATATAGATGATTTTCTTTCTGGCGAAGTTAAGCAAAGAAACTGGATGAATTAAAAAAGACAAGCGATAATTGCTTGTCTTTTCAATTTAAGTCAAATTCTTTAATATGTTTTCCAAAGGATATTAAATCATCGCCTTTATATTTTAGTATTCCTTCTTCTCCACAACATACAGAATCAAAAACCATGGGCCATACAAGAAATGAACGTTTCTTTCCATCTTCTAATTGAAACGTTAATTCATAATCTTCTTCTATAAGTGATGCACCTGATGCTGTTGGTGAGTGATGCAGAATATTTTTTTCTATTAAAATGGCATGACACTGTATTTTTTTTCGTATGTGCTCGCGTAGAGCGATAAGCCGCAAGGATCATCAACCCAAACATTAACACATTGATTATCCATATAAGGTGCTCCATAAAATCCATTAGCGTATTCTCATACCTTTCGGATATTTATTTTTTATGACCATGCCATCTCCTTTTCCAAAACCAATTGGATGATGATGCCAGCTTAATGCAATAAAACCTTTATAACCTGATACAGACAGCTGGTTCCCTTCCAAAAAAGCATGACATTCATCTTCACTCATATCATAAATATGTTGATAACGGTTTTGTAGAAGTGATGCTGTATAAAAATGTTGATGTGGTTCTATTCGATTTTTTATGATTTCTCCAGCAAGGATTCCCTGACGCAGGATTCTTGTTTTTTTCAACTTGATAAACGGTGTATTCTTTAGATATACTTTATCATATAACACGATATGATAAGGCAAAGCTTCATTTAACTGATTTGAAAGAAAATCATTCACAAAAGAAGGCAGTCCATCATTTGTGAGTTTTTTTAATTTAACACTTTGTTGCGGACCATGTTTTTTCATCTTTGCGATAAAATGTCCTTCTCCCTGATCCATTGGTAAAATTCGTCTTACCAGCGTGTGATCTAAATTTTTATAAGGAAATCCCACGCGGCCAAAATTAACGCCTGCATCTATCAACTCCATATCTGGATGTTTTTCTAAGAATGCATATACTGTTTCTTCATTTTCTTCCATAGAATAGGTACATGTAGAATATACCATGATTCCATCTTGTTTTAATGCTTCATAAGCACTGTCTAAAATCAATTGCTGACGTGTAGCACATGCACAAACATGTTCTTCACTCCAATCATCCATCGCTTTAGAGTGTTTCTTAAACATGCCTTCTCCACTACATGGGGCATCCACCAATACTTTATCAAAACATCCCATCATTTCCTCACATAGAATTTCTGGTCGCGTATTGGTAATCATACATTCTCCAAATCCCATACGTTCCATATTTGACATTAAAATCACAGCACGTTTCGCATCAATTTCATTGCTTACCAAAAATCCAGTATGATGCAATTTTGCGCCAATTTGTGTACTTTTACCACCAGGTGCTGCACATAAATCCAATACCCAGTCCCCAGCCTGTACATCCAATACTTCCACAGCACTACTTGCACTTGGCTCCTGCATATAAAACAACCCTGCTAAATGCGCCGGATGATTACCTAAATGTGCAACATCTTCTGGAATATAGAAAGAATCTGAACAAATCTTTGATGGTGTCATTTCACATAAAGACAATGCCTTGATTTCTTCAATATCACTTTTACAAGGATTGATACGTATTCCTCGATACATTCCTTCCTGTAACGTCTGTTCATATGCTTCATATTCATCGCCTAAATAGCGTTTCATTCTATCTAAAAACTGTTCTTTCATAGTCTACCTCTTTTTCATTCATTATTGTAACATATTACGATCATGCTGGACACATTCATCCAAAATCCTGCGCAGTTTTATAAAGAAATATGCAATTATGGAAGAAATCACCCACGATGCCAGCATAAATAAAACAGGAATAGAAATATATGAAATCATCGGTATTTCTACATTTGTAAAATCTTTATATACCAAAAAAATCAAAATATAAATACAAATCAAAGAAGCAATCATCGCAAACATATGGTGCTTTAATAAATTAAATGTTGTATTTCTTGCATATAATAACTCCAAATGCTGCTTTGTGTCGCCAAACAAATAATATATGGTCATCTCTTTTTGATTGGTTCTTCGATTGCGATCAATCAGATATAAAAAGCCAATCATATATATCATAAAGAAGGTCACACCAATAAATAATAAGACGCCTCTTAATTCCTTAATATCCACAACAAATACCTGAAACATACGCGAATTTGACACAAACGCCTGATAATATGCATTCGTATTCAAATATCGTAAAGCATCCAGCATTTCTTCTTTCTGATTACTTTGATAGAATAGTTTATCTATTTTATAATTGGCTTTCATATATGGTTGTAAAAATGATGCACTCATCATAATCTTTCCCGATCCACTTTCAGGGAAAAAATCATCAGAAAAAATATAATCTCCAATCGTCATAATTCCTTTAATTTTCACGGTTTTATTCATAATCATACTATTGCCCGGTTCTCGATTGATACGATAGGCATTGACTGTCACTTCTTTGCCAATCAGTTCTGATGCGAAATGATAGTAATCGTTCATTTTTTCTTCCAGACTCATATCATCATTTACTTTGACATCCCGATAGCGATCATGATAAATCAACTGATATACAGCATAAAAATCCAGATACGCCTCATCATCTTTCAAATGTATATCAGAAAGAAACGTTTCCCCGTTAAAAAATGCTATTTC
>ENA-OWPJ01001294-OWPJ01001294.1-human-gut-metagenome-genome-assembly--contig:-NODE-1294-length-11005-cov-2.09224_pt1 | contig 11005 bp, 9 predicted proteins | sample MGYA00248264_ERZ651846 | MGnify/ENA primary metagenome ERZ651846 (study PRJEB26924, sample SAMEA4378271) | human gut metagenome | biome: human gut; feature: human-associated habitat; material: faeces...
GGAATTACCTGAAAGGGGGGAGTCATGGATAGTGGGAAGAAAACCAGTATTGCAAATATTAAAAGTTTTTATTCAAAATGGCGAGGGATGAATTCCGGACTGGCAGGTATTTTTGCGATCATTATAATAGGGGTGTTTCCCCTTGCGTTCAGGGACTATTACTTTGATATACTGAATTTTAAAACATTTTTTTATTACAAAGTAGTGATTATCTTTGGTAAATGTAATTTTTTTAATTTTGTCAATCTATCTGGGCTGTGACAGGAGTACGGGCAGGAGAAGGAAAATCTGCGCCTCTGACTGGTCCATGCTGGATTTTATACTGATAGCCGGTATATCCACTCTGCAATCCGCAACTCCCGCAGCAGCATTGTTGGGAAATGATGGAAGGTATTCTGGTCTTCTGATATGGATTGCTTATGCTTTTATGTATTTTGCCGTAAGAAGGAGTCTGCGTTTAAGACAATGGTATCTGGACCTGTTTCTCGGAGCCGGCATGGGGGCGTGTATCATAGGAATCCTCCAATACTTCGATATAGATCCTATTGGATTTAAGAATCTTATGGACCCTGGACAATACTATATGTTTACGTCAACCATTGGCAACATTAATACATATACATCCTATGCAGCCATGCTGGCCGGAGCGTCTGTCCTGTTGTTCTTTACAGAGGAGGTCCGGATAAGGAAAACATGGTATCTTTTCTGCATGTCGATTTCATTCGCTGCCCTTATTACCGGGATGAGTGATAATGCCTACCTTGCAATCTTTGCTCTGATTGGGCTTTTACCGCTGTATGCATTCAAAAACCTGAGGGGGGTCAGAACCTACATTTTTATACTGGCAGTGTTAAGTTCGGAATTCTGGAGCTTGCACAGGATGACAAAGCCGCAATCAGGAGCTGCCGGTCAAATGGGAGGATTGTACCGTATCATAACCGGTTCACATTACCTGATTCTTCTGGTGGCAGTCCTGTGGGCCCTGTACTTCATACTGTGTTGGATGATGAAAATGATTCCGGACACCCATCCCCTTATGCGGGATGGAAACAAGGGGAGGTGGGCCTGGCTGGCATTCCTGTCCGTGGGAATTATCCTGACCGGCTTTGCCCTTTATGATGTGAATGTCTGTGGAAATGCAGGGAACTACGGCGGATTGGCACAGTACCTGACGATCAATGACGACTGGGGAACGCATCGCTGGTACATATGGAGAATCGGTATGGAAAGTTATGGGAAGTTTCCCTTTAAACAGAAAATATTTGGTGCAGGACCGGATACATATGGGGCGGTTGTCATGGAAAACCATTATGATGAAATGGTAATGCGCTATGGGGAATTTTTTGACAGCGCTCATAATGAATATCTTCAATATCTGGTGACGGTTGGTTTGGCCGGACTTGTGGCCTATCTGGCATTACTGGTTACATCCATCCGGAAAATGATTCGTTTATCCGGAAAACGGCCCTATGTAATGGCAATTGCCTTTGCCGTAATCTGTTATGCTGCCCAGGCAGCAGTCAACATCAGCGTTCCTATCGTGACACCTGTCATGCTGATGCTGCTGGCAATGGGAGTATCCGGGGAGGATGAGGCCAATAAAGAAATTTCGTAAATCAGTAAACTTTTAAAACCAACATAGAAGTGCCACATGCCGGGGAACTGAGGGGCTCATAGCCAAAGGCCGGAAAGAATGAATTACGCCAGTCCAGGAGTGGGAAAAGATATTGCTGTTTCTGATGGGATAAACATTTCCGGAGATTTCATTACAACCAAAGGGATATTGGAGATGTGCGTTTCAACACACACCAATATTTAGTACAGAACCTCTATTTTTATAGTATATAAAAGTTAATGTTTTGGAACCATGACAAAAAGCTAACTATAATCGTTTATACTAGATAGAATTCTTTCCATATTTAGTGATAGACTTACTATCAGTCTCCTGTATCCCATATTTGGCTAGCCGTTCAGATACAAATTGAACTGCCAGGTTTGATGCCTCTTCCAATATTGCAGCAAATCCCTCTGCATCGGAACTTTTTAGATAATTAAGCATAGATTGATGATATGGTCGGTAAATATCATTGATAACTTCCTGTGTTCCCATCATACCTCTAAGCGGGACTCCCCAAAATAATTGCTTGTATAATTCTGAGTAGAATGTTCTAATTGTCTGATAAGGTGCGGACTGGCTCATGAATTTCAAAGAAAACGGTACTATAAGAGCCAGCTTGTCTAATTGTTCGAATAAAATGAGCTGTTCCATCCATATCGTCAGACTTGATTCATCCATGGAGGAAATCGTAAATGATGCAACATCTCGGCAGGACAACGCAAAGAGTTGCAAGCTTTGCTTACAGTCTAATAAGCGTTTCCTTACAATTGGATTCGCTAAATTACAGTTGTCTGCAATCTGATCCATCGAAAGAACCTGCGTGCCGACTCCATTGATAGTCTTTACAATACCGAGATTATTTAATAATGAGAGGGTTTGGCGGATTGTACTGACAGAGACATGTTTTTCCTTTGCGAGTTTTTTTTGGGAAGGTAAAAAACTTCCTACAGGGTAATATTCACGGGCAATTGAAGTTAAAATATCCATTCCCACAGAATAACAAATCTGCGATGCTCTTTTGTAACAACTCCAAGTAAATGTGATTTGGTTTTTTGAGGGAGGAACAGAAATTCTGGTTTTATAAAAACTGCTTATATTGGACTGGTGTTTCTCAAGGACATTTTTGGAAATGACCTGAAGTGCCGTCCAATTTTCCTCCCGGCGGAATTTTATTATATCTGGTATGGCACAGATGTCTCTGTCTACATATTTTTCATAATCAGTCAGACTCAAAAAAGGTAATGTATAAAAGGTATTCAACCAAAGGAAAAAATTCATTAATAGGTCATTATTCAGCGTTCTATATAGGGTCTGTATATAAAACAACACCCAAAAGGCAGGTTTAGTCTGTAAGGCATCAAGTTCAATCTTATCTAATTCTTCCAGTGGAATACTTTTCCATGTTGATACCTGAATACCTCTTAGCAGCAGCGGGATTGAACGGCATATATCGAGCAGAGAGTCAGCTCGTTCTGCAAAATAAGTCTGAATATTCTGTTCTACTTCTTTATCATCGTATTGAACTGTAACTACAGAACCAATACGTTTTGAAAGGGTAATATACCCATCTGTCTGCAATCGGCGATAAGCAAGCCGTATGGTATCTACAGATACAACCAGTATGTCCGCCATCTCTTCTATGGGCGGTAGATGTTCCTCAAAGCGATAAGTTCCAAATTCAATCTGGGTTTTAATTATGCTGTAAATGAGTTGATTTAATTCTAGTTGTTCTTTCAAAAGGATACCTCCTGGTAGGCGAAATTTAAAAACTCATTACTTAAATCAGTATAACATTGAAAAAAAGAAATTTCTACTCATTTTGCAGTCGGTATCTATAAGCTGGTTGCTGTTTTTTGTATTTTATGCTATTCTTATAAATATGTATATAAACAAGGTGCAATACGTCAAGGTTACCGTGCTTGCTATATATCAATATAACTATCCATAATTATTATTGGCTATAGGGAGAATATAATGTTGAAAAATTTGAAAATCAGAACCAGGCTTTTATTGTCATATGTAGTTATCATATTTCTTTGCCTGTGTGCAAGTATTGTGGCCCTGATTATGCTTAATCACATCGGCGATAATTTAACCATTTTCTATGACAACAACTATACTGTGACAGTCAATGTAGCCACAGCCCGAAGGAAAATACAAGAGGCGAGAGGTGATATATTAAGGGCTATTGTGGAATCAGATCAGGAAATCTCAAAAGAGTTGATTGAGAATGCTGACAATAGCCTTATAATGATGCGTGAAACGTTTCCTATCATACGTCAAGTCTTTCGGGGTGATAAATCACTGATAGATGAAGTGGAATCAATTCAAAAAGAAGCGATTGTTTATCGCAACCAGGTGTTTGACGCAATACTGGCTAATAAGAAAGATAAAGCGTTCGACATAATGAAGAATGGTTATGTACCGCATTTGAATCAAATGGCGGATAAATTGCAGGCGATAGCCGATATTGCAGGAGAAAATGCAAAGAAAATGGTACAGGATGGTCAAAAAGCTCAGGAAATGTCTATCACCCTTGTAACAGTCATTATTATCCTAAGTTTTATATTGGCGGGAACAATTGGACTATATATATCGAACACCGTCCGTAAGCCTATAAAGGAAATAGAAATGGCAATCCAAAAGTTAGCTAGAGGAGAACTGGAAACAGCACAAGTCAAATATATATCAAAGGATGAGGTGGGTGACTTATCCAATAATATACGCTACTTAATTGGTATACAAAAGAAAATAATTTTTGATATCGCCCATATAATGGGAGATTTGTCAAAAGGGGACTTCACAACCTGTTCCAATGCCTTAGAAGCTTATATGGGAAATTATGAAGGGATTCTAATCTCAATGCGAAATCTCCGTAATAATTTAAGCGATATGCTTCAACTTATTAACCAGGCTGCGTTTCAGGTGGCAGCAGGAGGAGAACAGATTTCTGCCAGCTCGCAGACTCTGGCACAGGGGGCAGCAGAACAGGCATGTTCTGTCGAGGAATTGGCAAACTCTATTTCTGTAATATCAGAGCAGGTACAGGAGACGGCATCGAATGTGGAAAAGGCCCGCGAGCAGACGATGCAGGCAGGCGGATCTGTTAACGATTGCATGCATCAGATGCAGGAAATGGTTAATGCAATGAAAGATATCAGCCATAAGTCGTCCGAAATCAAAAAAATAATAAAAGTGATTGAAGATATTGCTTTTCAAACTAACATATTGGCACTTAATGCTTCGGTGGAAGCTGCACGTGCTGGTGCTGTTGGAAAAGGATTTTCTGTAGTGGCATCTGAAGTGCGGAATCTTGCTGAGCAGCCAGCAAGGGCCTCGAAAAATACTGCAGTCCTGATAGAAGGTTCCCTTCAGGCGGTAGAAACAGGGCGTAAAATCGCTGACAAAACTGCCCAATCCCTTGAACAAGTAGCCCAAAATACGCAGACAGTATCTTGCACGGTGGATGACATTGCCGATGCCGCCAGTCGACAGGCTTCCTCTCTGACCCAGGTAACACAGGGTATTAGACAGATTTCCTATGTGGTACAGACTAATACTGCAACTTCTGAGGAAAGTGCTGGTGCTAGCGAAGAACTAGCCAGGCAGGCTCAGGCATTAAAAAATTTAGTTGATGGTTTTAAACTGGAAAATAGCGAAGCGCGTTTGGTATCGAAATCCTGTAAGACTTAACTGGCAGGTATCAGCGTGCACTAATGTTAACAGATATCCAGAAAAACGAATAAATGATGGGCATGGAAAAGCACATCCGCAGGACTTCTTTTGAGTTCAGAAAAATGTGCAGAAGATGAACTTTGGAAGGTTAAAGGGAAGCGTATGAACTTAGAAATAAAGTCAAAAATAACAATTATTATCTGTGCCGTCACTATAATATTTGCATCCATCAGTATATATACTGCCAATAGGATGCAGGAAACAGCCCAAAATATATATGACCATCCCTATACATCCAGCAACAGTGCCAGGGGGATGAGGTCACGCTTGTTGGATATGAAACGTTTTGTGAGTATATTCCTGACCTATGATTTTAAGGGGGAGCAAAATGTTCGTTCGATTTTTCAGGAACGGTATGATTTGCAGTTCAGTGATATAGAGAGGCTTTATAGCTGTTATTCCGGCCCTAAGGAGGATGTGGACACCCTTCAGGCTGCCATGAATCAGCTGATTGCCCAGCAGGATAAAGCCGTAGACTTTGTGGTTGGACATACCGAGAACGAGATCTCAAACTATTTAGCTCTGTATGTATATCCTCAGTATGACAGGGTTAGTGACTGTTTAACAACAATAATAGATTTTGCTGATGATAAGGTCTGTGAGTTGACGGAAACATCAAAACACACCGCAGTACTTACCGTGTCAGTCTCCTTACTGCTTTCAATCGGTATTATATTACTGAGTATATATTCCGAATATATGGATAAAAAAAATTTAAAACTTTTATCTATCCAGGAGCAGGAGTTAAAGGATGCACTTAATAACGCGCAAAAAGCCTTCAAAGTAAAGAAAGAGTTTCTATCATGTATGTCCCATGAAATCCGTACCCCCTTGAGTATAATCATTGGAATGACAAAAATAGCGGCTACACATTTGGATGATTCCAACAGGATAGAGGACTGTCTTTCTAAAATTACATTTTCTTCCCGACATCTGATGACAATTATCAACGATGTGTTGGATATGTCTAAGATAGAAGAAGGAAAACTCTCCGTAAACCACGAACCTTTTCAACTACAACAGTTGCTGGAACCGCTTGTAGCTACCATTTATGCCCAAGCAGAAGAGCAGGGATTGAAATTTGAATGTGGTATAAAAAACGTTCCGGAAGCAGTGTATATTGGGGATTGTATGCGTATCAACCAGATTCTCCTTAATCTCCTCTCCAATTCAATTAAATTCACTCCAAAAGGCGGTGTGGTTCATCTAGAAGTAAACCCAGCACCTGTTGTTGATGGAAAAACCCATCTCCAGTTCATAACCAAAGATACAGGGATTGGTATGAGCGATGAATACCTGAAACGTATATTTAAACCATTTGAGCAGGCCGACAGCGGCACTTCCCGAAAATATGGCGGAACAGGTCTTGGGATGGCTATTACTTATAATCTGGTTAAATTACTGGGCGGTTCCATACAGGTTGAAAGCAAACTGGGTGAAGGAACTACCTGTACGGTTGTTCTGCCTGTCGATGTACCAAACGAAGGAAAACATAAAAAATGGGAATGGGAGCCTCTCAAAGTGCTGGTTGCAGACCCCGATGAGGACAACTGTAATTATGCTTCCATGCTTCTGAATAGAATGGGTATTCATGCAGACTGTGTAAGTGAAGGACATGAGGCTTTACAGAGGGTGTTTAATGCCCACAAAGCATTACAGGATTATGATATCTGCATGATTGATTGGAAAATGTCAAATGTGGATGGTATAGAGGTAATACGCTGTATTCGCGAAAAAATTGGTCCGAAGAAACCAGACATTATAATCTCTACCTACAATTGGGCTGAAATTGAGGACAAAGCAAGGTCAGACGGAGCAAATGCGTTTATCTTAAAACCGTTGTTTGAATCAAGCCTTTATGACATATTAGTATCGCTGACAAAGAATATACTTGCGCAGGAGCTAGAACAGATAGCTCTGTTCATTCCTCCGGAATTTCCGGGCAGACATTTTCTGCTGGTAGAAGATAATATACTAAACAGAGAAATTGCCATGGAAATCCTTAAGGTGACTGGTGCCGAGATAGACTGTGCTGAAAATGGAAAAGAGGCGCTGGATATATTCCTTGCATCCCCTGGTGGCTATTACGATTTAATTTTAATGGATATACAAATGCCTGTTATAGATGGTTATGAAGCAACAAAGCAATTGCGTGCCAGTAGCCATCCTGATGCTGAACGTGTGCCTGTCATAGCAATGACAGCTAATGCATTTAAAGAGGATGTGGAACATGCATTGGCTGCCGGGATGAATGGACATTTGGCAAAGCCCATTAATGTGGAAATCTTTTATGATACATTAGTATCAAAGCTGAGGTAGACAAAAGTATGATTGTCTACCTTAGAAAGAATCTCATTTAAGCTATACCAAGAGAAAAGGCGGACAGGTGAAAAATAGTTGAGATAAAAAGGAAATACAATCTATCATAATGAGTAATTATTTACTTGGCCGTCGCTAACGTGGCGGTCATTTTTCGTTTCAATGTTAACAGACCTTGCTGTCTGTAAAATCGGAACCCAGTACTCTATTTTGCTTTTCCCTTCTTCACCCACTTCCTCGCCATGCTTTGCAAAAACATATGTTGCGGATTCATTTAACTGACAAGTCAATTGCGGAAACCCTATTTAATAAATGTTATCGGCAACTGGCTCTAAACTGTCTTGGCATTTTAGCCCCGAAATGAAACACTACATATTCGCTGGCAGGCATTTCTTTTATTATCATTCCTTAATCTCCGCCATATAATCCATCAAACCTGCACAATATATACAATAAAAAACCACCATAAATCCATATTCTTTACAACGATTTGTTGTCAAAAATAAATATAACCTTGTTTTACTGTTGTTAAAAAAGAATATATAATGATATCAGAAAATAAAAAGCATGCTGAATATTTTAAATGAAACAGAAGGAGGTTCAATATGACCAAAATAACAGAAGAGATGGTTAGATCATATTTTCCCCAATTATCAGAGATAAAAAATCAGGAATATGCAAAAAAGGCAGCTGAAATCTGGGTGGAAGCATTTGAAAACAGCTCATGGGAAGATATAGCGGACGCGCAGTTTGCAACCCGTGCTCCTGGAGTGGCACTGGTGAAGCATACGGAAAGTGTTACAGCGAATGCGCTTATGATTGCGCGAAATACCGTTGAAAAATATGGTTATGAGATTGATACTGATATTTTAATCCTTGCTGCGGTTTTGCATGATGTATGTAAGCTTGAAGAAATGGAGATGGGTGACCAGGGAAGCAAAACGAGCAGGAAGAGCAGTCTGGGTAAGATTTACCAGCACGGATTTTTGAGCGGTTATTATACACAAAAATACGGGCTTCCTAATGAGGTTACAGGGCTGGTGGTTGCTCATTCCGGACAGTCAAAGGTGATTCCCAGATCAATTGAAGGAATGATTTTATATTATGCGGATATGATGGATGCGGATATCCATTTTGTTCAGGCAGGAACAACACTTTGCCTGGAAACGCATTGATAAAGGAGGAGAAGGAAATGGCAGTTGGAAATCGTGTTTTTTTAAAGAGAAATTTACCGGATAACTATTTAGTAGAAGAATTCAGCAAATTACCGGCAGCAAATGTAGCAGATTGTATGGGACGGTTATGCGGCATGAATCCCAGTATCAGACTGATGTCAAACCCGTCTGAAGCAATTATGTGCGGTGTGGCTTTAACGGTGAAGGCAAGGCCTGGTGACAATATGATGCTTCATAAGGCAATGAATATGTCTATGCCGGGCGATGTGATTGTTGTTTCCAACGAGGGCGAGCGGAGCCGGGCGATTATGGGAGAAATCATGTATAATTACATGCAGGGATTCAAAAAAATTGCCGGAATTGTGATTGATGGGCCGATTCGGGATATTGATGTGATTTCAAAAGGGCATCTGCCGATTTATGCAACTGGAACGAATCCGGCCGGCCCTTATAAAGAAGGTCCTGGCGAGGTAAATGTTCCGATTGCGTGCGGCAGCATTACTGTAAACCCCGGAGATATTATTCTGGGCGATAAAGACGGCGTAATCGTTATTCCGAGACAGGATGCGGCAGAGATTCTTGAAAAAGCCAGGACACTCTCAGCAGCAGATAAACAGAAAGCGGAGAATTCTGCAAAAGGGACTGTGAATCGCCAGTGGGTAGAAGATTTGATGGAAAAGAAAAATGTAGAGATTATAGATGACGTTTATAACTGCTAAAAGAGGAGGAGAAACAGATGAAAAATCGTCTGGTAAAAATGATACCGGTAGTTTTGTTTCCGCTCCTGACATGGCTTATCTCTGCTCCCGCAGGCCTGGAGACAGAGACCTGGCATATGTTCGGTCTGTGTCTGTCCCTGCTGTGCGGATTGATTTTGAAACCTTTTTCAGAGCCGGTAATCAGCCTGATTGTATTGGGACTTGGGGCCTGCTTTGTTGAAAAACCAGCTGTTTTGTACAGCGGATATGCTGCCCAGGGAGTTTGGTTTTTGCTTGCAGTGCTTCTTGCCTGCGGGGCGTTTAAGAAAACCGGATTAGGAAAACGTCTTGCATACATATTGCTTTCCAAATTTGGGGGAACCAAATTCGGAAGATCCTCTCTGGGTCTTGGATATGTCATGATGCTTTGTGATTTAATACTGAGTCCGGCCACCGGGTCCAATACGTCCCGTTCTGCCATTGTATTTCCTATTTTCCGGGGCGTCTCAGAGTCACTGGGTTCTTATCCGGACAAGGATCCGCAAAAGCTGGGAGGATATCTGGAGCTGCTGGAACATGTAGTGGCCATGTCCACAGCAGTATTGTTTCTGACAGGAATGGCATCCAATGCAGTGATTGCCTCAACCATTAAAGACATTGCCGGAGTGGAATTGACATGGATGCTGTGGTTTAAGGCGGCATTGGTGCCGGGGCTGATTGTTTTGTTTTTGTGCCCGCTGGTTGTGTATAAGCTCTATCCGCCCCAGATGAAAGATTTGGGAGATATTAAACCCTTTGTTGTCAGTAAAATGCAGGAAATGGGCGCAATGAAAAAAGACGAGAAAATTCTGCTGGCATTATTTATCATGGCGATTCTGGGATGGATGCTCGGGGGAAAAATTGGAATCAGTATGTATGTGGTTGCATTTGCTTTTCTGGCATTGGAGCTGCTGCTTGGGGTCATGGATTGGAATGACTTGATGGCGGAAAAGGGTGCATGGAACATGTACATATGGTACGGTGCATTTTTCAGTATATCCGGCGCAATTAATGAAGGAGGATTTTATTCCTGGCTGTCTGGCCAGATACAAAATTATCTGGATCTCTCAGCTGTGAATGGAATGGCTGTATTAGTGATTCTGCTGTTAATAAGTTTTGTTACAAAGTACTTCTTCGTGTCCAATGCAGCCTATATCGCCTCTATTTACCCGGTTATTTTGACATTGGCGGCATCCACAAATGTAAATATAATGGCATTGTCTTTGATGCTGGCGTTTTTCGGCGGATATGGCGCGCTTTTGTGCAACTACGGAAACGGTGCAAGTATCTATATTTTTGGAAATGGTTATGTAAGCCAGAAAGACTGGTATCTGAAAGGAACCATTTTATTAGCTATGATTTTTGCGGTATTCCTTATTATCGGACTTCCGTATTGGAAAATCATGGGCATTTGCTAAGAA
>ENA-OWPJ01001300-OWPJ01001300.1-human-gut-metagenome-genome-assembly--contig:-NODE-1300-length-10959-cov-2.44369_pt1 | contig 10959 bp, 9 predicted proteins | sample MGYA00248264_ERZ651846 | MGnify/ENA primary metagenome ERZ651846 (study PRJEB26924, sample SAMEA4378271) | human gut metagenome | biome: human gut; feature: human-associated habitat; material: faeces...
CAGCATGGACCATGGACCGGAGATGAGACATTAAATCAACTGGCGGTAAAACGTCCGGGGTGTTACAATAGGCATATACCATAATATGTAAGGAGGGCCTGCTGTGAAAAACGAAATGTGGAAAAGGAGTCTAAGGCGCGGGGCAGCACTGGTCCTGGCATTGGTGATGTCACTGACGATCACCTCCTGCAGCGCGTCTCAGGGAAGCCTGACTGCCCGGGAAAGGGCCCGGGAACCGGAATATGTCAGCAAAGCCGGCGGAAAGGTACATGAAGCCGTTCCCTATTCCCGGAGGCCATACGAGCACTATGACCCGGCTGCCATGGAACAGGCCATGGCTGATTTTGAACAGGCCTGTGCTTCGCAAGGCCGGGAAGAGGAAGTGCTGAGGCTATACGATGCCATTGTGGATGAGTATGACCGTCTGGCTACCCTGACTTATATGGCCCAGCTGAACTATGACAGGGACGTGTCGGATGAGCAGGCTGCCGCAGAACAGGCATATACCACGGACGTCTACTCCGAGATGGGGGATAAGGCTGCAGCCTGCCTTAAGAAGGGGATGAACTCATCCTATAAAGAACTCCTGACAGATAAGATGGGGATTGAATATGCGCCTTACATCGAATATTACAGGGAAAATTCCGGGGAACTGACCGAACTGAACCGGAGGGAGCAGGAGCTTCTCAGGGAGTATGACAAACTGGCTGCCGGCGATTTTACGGTGGAGCTGGAGGGCGGACAGTGGAGCTACAGCCGGCTGGAACGGGAACCGGACCTTGACGACGGGCAGTACGCTGAGATTGAGGATGCACTTGTCAGGGAAAAGAACCGGGTTCTGGGCAGCAAGTTCCGGGAACTGGTCCAGGTGCGCCGCCGGACAGCAGAGCTTAAAGGTTATGACAACTATGCCCGTTATTCCTTTGAGGCTGTTTACGGAAGGGACTATACCCTTCAGGACGCAGAGGGGCTTTGCTCGGATGTAAAGACCCGTATTGTTCCCCTTAATAATGACATCTGGTATATGGATGTGGCCCAGGAATCCTATGACTCCCTGGACCTTGTGGAAGAGAGTTCCGCCCAGGACATACTGGCCGGTGTTGGAAGGGCTGTCGGATCGGTGAATCCTGAGCTGGGTGAGATTTTCCGGTATATGCAGGACAACGAGCTGTATGATATCCAGTCCGGGGAAGACGGACAGGACAGGATGGATAATAATTATACCGTAGGGCTTCCAAGCTATGGCGACGCATTTATTTTCATCAACAGAAACCATACATTTACGGATTACCAGTCCCTGATTCATGAATTCGGGCATTTCAGCTCCTATTATTATAATTCGGTGCCTGAACTGTTCCAGGGTTACAGTGTGGATGTGTGCGAGGTCCAGTCACAGGGGTTGGAGATGCTGGTTAACCAGTATGCGGGGGATATGTTTGGCGAAGGGGCAGAGGCCTTTGAGTTTGAGACTGTTACGGATATGCTGTATGTAATCATTATGTCCTGCATGCTGCAGGAATTTGAGGAAGCTGTTTACATGGATCCGGACATGAGTCTGGAGGACATGAACCGCACATTCAAAGAGATACAGGATTCCTATCATGGATGGTATTTTGATGTCTACGACGAGGGCGTGTGCTATGACTGGGTGGATGTGTCGCATCTGTTTTACAGCCCCCTGTACTATATGGGATATGGAACCTCGGCTCTGTCGGCCCTTGATCTCTGGACCATGTCCAGGAGGGACTGGGACGGCGCTGTGGATACGTATATGGGACTTTTGAATGAAGGTCTGGATGCGCCCTACCGCGACACCATGTACCGCTGCGGGCTGAGGGATGTGTTTGACAGCGGGGAGCTGGAAGCCCTGGCAGGGGATGTGCGCAGGATCCAGGGACTGGAACAGGATGGTGAGGGAGCTGAGGACCCGTCACAGGAGAACCCGCCACAGGATATCCCGTCACAGGAGGACCCGGACCAGGCAGGAACGAACTCTGAGGGAAGCTCTGGCAGCGGATTAAGGGCTGCGGGCTTTCTGGTGCTGGCAGGCATCTGCGTCATCCTTGTATTTCAGGTTATGATTTTATGTACCGGGTTTGTAATTATCTGGCTGCTTGTCAGGAAAAAGAGAGAAGAGTAATCATGGCAATACAGATACAGAGTCCGGGAGGCAGATGCTTCCCGGACTCTGACATTTTATATATATAGATATTTCTACCAGATATGGGGTCTGTCCTCCGGCCTGCGGTACATCCCGTCGCCTTCCCTGACCCCAAAGGCAGTATAAAAGTCATCGGTGGCAGACAGCACGGCATTTACCCTGGTGATGCCAGGGGAATGTGTGTCATTGGTCATGATGTAGGAAAGGTATTCATCCCTGTATTTTGTGGCCCATATGACACCATAGGCATGGTACAGCTCCTTCAGGTCATATCCCTTTTCCCTGGCTATTTCTGTTATACAGGAAACACCTCCCAGGTCAGCGATATTCTCCGTAACGCTCAGCGTACCGTTTACCTGGATGCCGTTTACTTCCATGGTATCATAGTAGTCAATGACCTTTTGGGCCAATTCCCTGAAATGCTGTTTATCCTGGGCAGTCCACCAATCCCTCAGGTTTCCCTTTTCATCATACTGGGATCCGCTTGTGTCAAACGCATGGGTGATTTCGTGGCCGATAACAGCTCCGATGCCACCCAGGTTGGCCACAGGCTCAGCCTGCGGGTCATAAAACGGGGCCTGAAGGATTCCGGCCGGAAACACGATCTCGTTGTTTCCGGGGTTATAATAGGCATTGACTGTCTGGGGCGTCATGCTCCATTCATTCCGGTCCACCGGGTCGTGTCTGGTCTTAAAGGAGTAATCCTGGGATGCCTTAAGGATTTCCATGATATTGTCGATGTAGACACCGCCCTGGTCCGGGGATTTCAGTACCAGGTTCAATTTGTCCTGGGGCCATTCATCGGGATAACCAACCTTGACAGTAATGGCTTTCAGCTTTTTCCTTGCCTCCTGACGGGTGGATTCTGTCATCCATTCCATATGGGCAAGGCGGTTGTCGTATACATCTATGATTTGCCGGATGATGGAAGCCACATCCTGTTTGGCGTCCTCGTTAAAATAGGTTTCACAGAATACACGGCCGCACTGGAAACCAAGTTTTTCCTGGACTGTTTCAGATACGGTCCGCTCAAAATCCTTTTTCTTTTCTATACCTCCTGCTGCTGTCTGATACTCCTGGGCAGCGTCCAGGGAAGCGGTGTCTGTCATCATGGACAGATCTGAATAGAGACATGTCTTGACATATTCTTTCAGGAGGGGAAGGTTTTCTTCCTTCAGATAGCTTCCAAGCTTCCTGCAGGCATCCGGCTGGGAGACAACTGTCTTTTCACCTTCCTGTATGCCGAAAATGCTGTTTAGAAGGCGGAAGGGCAGAGCCGAGGAATAGAGGTTTGCCGCCTCGCCGGCCGTGCAGACATTGTATGTTTTTTCCGGGTCATAGACCTCCTCTATCTTAAGGGTGGAGGACGCCAGATCTTTCATCATATCAGTTACCCGGGCAACGGTCACCCCTGCTTCCTCCGGGCTCAGGCCGTTATTTTCGTGAAGCTTTGTGAGGTATTTTTTGTATTCCTCCACCCGCTTCTGGTTGGATGCATCTTCGGAGAACCAGACTTCCCTCCTGAGACCGGAATCCGGCTGTGAGAGATAGAGGACTTTAACGGAGGAATCCCCGCTGTCCCCTTCATAATACCAGCCCATAAGGCTGAACAGTCCGGTATCCCTCTGGAACTGGAGGCATGCCTTTAAAAGCTCAGAGACAGAACCTGCTGAATCTACTTCCTTTAAAAATGCTCCGGCTGTGCGGCCGTATCCTTCCCTGTCCCTGGTCTCCCGGTCCAGGCCGGTCAGATTCAGGGCGCGTATGTTATACAGGTCGCTTCCCGCTTCCTGCTCTGCCTGTCCTGCTTCAGATGAAGCCTGGCGAATCAGGTCATTTACCTTGGAATAGTTGTCCTCCCGCGCCTTCCTGAACCAGCTCATATCGGCCTGTTCAGCCGGAATTTCCCAGCCATTAAGTGTGTCATGGTTTACCGCATCATAAAAATCATCCACATAGGCTGCCGGGCCTTGGACGGTTTGGCCTCCATGGGGCCGCTCCGGGCTTTCAGGCTGGTTAACTGCAGGTCCGGCCGTGATTTCAGCCTGGCTTTCCGGTTCTGTTTCTGTCCGGCCTGTACCGGAGCATCCGGTGGCAGTAATGGCGGCTGCCAGTACCGCGGCTGTCAGGGCCAGGGCTTTCCGTGGTGAGACTGCCCGGGCTGCGGTGATTTGCTCCGCCGGGCTTTTACTTTTTTTCATTCTTCTTTATTCCTCCTTGATTGCTTGATTACAGAGCGTATTTGAAAACTGCTTAAGTCCTGCCCTGTATAAATTACAGCGGGCAGAGTACCCTGCATCTGTCACAATCATTAATATACCCTGGTATATGCAATGATATAAAAGTTCCGTGTTGATGAAAGCATGATGGAATTCCGGGATAATTACGGGATTGACATTTTGCCGGGTTACGATTATAGTATAATACAGAATACGAAGGAAGCAAATCCTTCATGAGCAAAGGAGTGGTTGTTATGTTGGCAGGTCGTAATGATAAAGCAGAGGTGAAAACAGTATAACGAAACAGTAGGACAGGAAGCGGCATACTATGTTTTTTTGATGCGCACGGCTTGTTGTCGTGTTTTTTTGTACCCTTTTTTTAGGGAAAATGACAGAAGTATGGGCTGAGCTGTCGGCTTATGAAGGAGAATTTGATTTGGAGAAAGAAAATTGCATATTAATCAGCAGCGGTAAGAATTGGATGGAACAGGCGGCAAAGGACCAGCTTTTGGCAGTGAGCAGGCTTCCTGGCGTTGTGAAGGCAGTGGGGCTTCCGGACCTGCATCCCGGGCGGATTCCTGTGGGAACCGCTGTCCTCAGCAGGGGAGTATTATATCCCCATTTACTTGGAAATGATATCGGCTGCGGTATGAGCCTCTTTGACACAGGGGTAAAGAAAAAGAAGTTTAAACAGGAAAAATGGGTATCAAGGCTGGAGGCCGTCCGGGAGCTGGAGGATATACCGTTTTCCAACCCATATGAGGAGGAGTGCCCGATACGGGACTTGGGAACCCTGGGAGGAGGGAACCATTTTGCGGAATTCCAATGTGTGGAGCGGATTTATGACCAGGAGGCAGCCGGGAGCCTGGGGCTTTGTGCGGACCGTATTCTCCTTTTGGTCCACTGCGGATCCAGGGGATACGGCCAGGAGATCCTGTCACGGTTTTGGGTGCCGGAGGGGCTTGCGGATGGTTCTGAACAGGCAGAGGCATATATGGCTGAGCATGACAGAGCTTTAAGGTGGGCAGTGAGAAACCGGAGAGCAGCGGCGCAGAAGCTGCTTGCGTGGCTGGGAGGCGCCTCTGAGCCGGAGCTTCTCATGGACAGCTGCCATAATTATCTGGAACGGACAAAGGACGGCCTTCTGCACAGAAAGGGCAGCGTATCAGCCTCTAAGGGAGCAGTGGTGATTCCGGGGTCAAGGGGAAGCCTGACCTATGTGTGCATTCCAAGGGAGGATACGGCGGTGTCACTTAATTCTCTCTCTCATGGCGCGGGAAGAAAATGGGCCAGGAGTATCTGCAAAAGCCGCATAGACCAAAAATATGACCGGGATTCTATCCGGTGCACAGGCCTTAAGAGCCGTGTGGTCTGCCACGATACCAACCTGCTGTTCGCAGAGGCGCCGGAGGCATATAAAAATGTGGAGCAGGTCATGGGGGTATTGCAGGAGTACGGACTGATTGACATAGCAGCCACCCTGCGTCCTCTGATCACGTTTAAAGGATAGGAGGGAGCCTATGAGAGTACAGATTAGTTCTGGTCAGGGACCGGCAGAATGCGAGCTGGCAGTGGCTATGCTCTATGAGGAACTGAGAAAGGAAGCCGGGGATGTGCGCCTGGTAGGCTGTACCCCCGGAAAGAAGCCTGGATGCATGTCATCTGTGGTGTTTGAGACGGACCGGGATTTACGGGAGCTGGAGGGCAGTGTGCAGTGGATTTGCAAAAGTCCCTACCGTCCCGGCCACAGGAGGAAGAACTGGTATGTGGATGTCAGCATACTGGACCAGGTCCCAAGGATATCAGAGGAAAGAATGGTGCGTTTTGAAACCTTCCGCAGCGGAGGAAAGGGAGGACAGCATGTGAATAAGGTGGAGACCGGTGTACGGGCCATCCATATTCCCACGGGTACAGCCGTGGTGTCAACCCAGGCCAGGAGCCAGCATATGAATAAGCAGATTGCCATGGACCGGCTGTGCAGCATACTGGCAGAAATGAATGCCAGAAATCAGCAAAAGGAAAAAAGCCTTGCGTGGATGGAACACGCAAGGCTGGAGCGGGGAAATCCGGTCCGTATTTATGAAGGTATGAAGTTTGAACGGAGCCGGAAACATTAATTCTCCGGAATTCCCCCGGTGAGTATACCCATTTCGTCCCGGATTTGTACCAGCCCGGCCAGCGCTTCCCCGGATAGATACGGGACATCACGGCCGGTGATATGGGCCAGAATAAGGGTGCGAAACAGGATGCCCGCCTGGTGTTCCAGGGCTTCCATGCGGTAAAGGGCCTGGTAAAGGTCCTTTCCCCAGCTTAAAGCCCCATGGTTTGCCAGCAGGACAGCATTGTAACGGTTGATGAAAGGCGCAATGCTGTCAGGTACATCATAAGTTCCGGGCTTGGCGTAGGGGGCAATCAGTATGTTGCCTGTTACCAGTACGGCTTCTGCCACAACCGGCTTTTTCATCTCCATTCCCATGACGGAAAAGCTGGTGGCAGATGCCGGATGGGCGTGAACCACCCCGGTTATGTCAGGGTTTTCCTGATAGGCCCGAAGATGCATTTTCACTTCTGAGGACGGTTTTCCTCCATCCAGGATGGCTCCGTCTAAATCCATTTTTACAAGTGAATCCGGCTCCATAAAGCCCTTGGAAACGCCTGTGGGCGTGACAAGAATGGTGGTGTCGCTGATTTTACAGCTGATGTTTCCGTCATTGGCAGCCACATAGCCTCTGTCATAAATGCGTTTTCCCACATTCAGGATGGCCCTGCGCGCCTCTTGCTCAGATAAATAGTTTTTCATAGTAGTATCTCCCGGACATGCTCTAAAATCTCAGACCTAAAGTTGCTAATACGACAATGACAAGCGCGGTGGCAATGGGAATGACCACGGATGTGACAAACATGTCCAGATATCCCTCTTTGTGGGTGATGCCGCACAGGGACAAGGTGGTTACGGTAGCCCCGTTGTGCGGAAGTGAGTCCAGGCCGCCGGAAGAGATGGAAGCAATTCTGTGCAGTACCTGGGGGCCGATTCCTATGCGGGCACCCTGTTCCAGGAAGGTGGGGGCAAGCGCTTCTAAGGTGGCTCCCAGTCCGCCGGAGGCAGATGCAGTCATGCCGCACAACAGATTGACAGCCAGGACCTCGGTAATCAGCGGGTTGGCTGATATAGAGAGGATGAAGGCCTGCACAATGGCAAAGATGGCCAGCCCTTTAATTACGGAGCCAAAGCCCACAACTGCGCAGGAGTTAATAAGGGGCATCAGAGAATTGCCCGCAGCTGACTTAAGGCTGTCCTTCAATGCCTTAAAGCGGGGCAGACCGGTTATAATCAGGTAAATGATGGCAACGAGCAATGCAATCAGGACGGACCAATTGCCGGAGACAGCGCTGATTTTTGTGTTGTACTGTTCCAGATAGGCCGTGTTCAGACGGGGATATATGACCTTGGAGCATAAGAGGTTGACCGCTACAATCAGGAGGAAGGCAATAACAGGATGGATGATGCCGGGGAGATCGGATTCAGATATCTCCTTTTTTTCATCGTCATGGTCCCCGTATCCTTCCTCAGCCTGTTTTGCCTTTTTGGCCCGGTAGTTAAGCCAGATCATGCCGAGGGAGAACATCATGATGGCGGCTATGATGCCCAGGACCGGAGCGGCAAATGCATCCGTGCCAAAGTAGGTCATGGGTATGGTGTTCTGTACCTGGGGAGAGCCAGGAAGAGCTGTCATGGTAAAGGTAAATGCCCCAAGGGCAATGGAGCCTGGAATCAGCCTTTTGGGGATGTCGGCCGCCCTGAAAAGAGAGATGGCTATGGGAAGAACCACGAAGGTTACCACAAAGAGGGAAACGCCTCCGTATGTAAGGACTGCGCAGCACAGGACAACTGCCAGTATAGCTCTTTCCTTGCCAAGCCTGCTGGCGATAAGATGGGAGATGGCATCCGCATACCCGCTTACCTCCATTAATTTCGCAAAGACAGCCCCAAATAAATACAAGGGGAAATAGTTCCTTGCGTAGTTTGCAAAACCGGTCATATAAACTTCCGTATAATTTGCCATGAGATGGGAGTCAAAGCCGGCAGAAAAAATTACAGCTACCATGGCAACGATTGGTGCGATGATTATTACGCTGTGTCCCTTAAATGCCAGGTATACCAGCAGGAACAGCGCCAGGAACAAACCGGCAACGCTTATGGTTGTAGTCATAAATCCCCCCCCCTATACAAGATTCATTATAGCTGCGGCAACTGCCTTCTGACAGCTGTCCGAATTGATATTACCCCTTACTTCAATAATTTTTATATGCTGTTCCAGAAGTGGCTTGATGGTGCTTATAAAGGCCTCATCCACCTCCGGGTCATACATGGGACCGCCTTTGGCCGCGGCCTCGCAGAAGCCTTCATCCGGCAGGATAAGGGTTACAGGGGCAGTGCTTTTGTTCAGGCGCCCGGCCAGGACGCGGGCCAGCTTTACTGCCTCTTCCCTGTAAATTTTGGTGTGGACGATACTTGAATTGTGATAGACCTTCTTTCTGCGGTCAATATCATCCGGTAATCCCCGCCCGTCCTCGTCAATGAAGAAATCAAGCATGTCCAGGGCACCGGGCACGACGACCATAGGGACGTGATGCCTAACGGCTGCCTCCAGCCGGTTGTTTGCACCGGTACAATACCCGCCCAGGACTTCGCAGGTAAGTTCGTGGAGTGTTATATCCGCAATCAGGTCAAAGGCACCTTCCTCAATCAGTTTTTCCATGCAGCGCCCCCCTACGCCATTGGCGTGGAAGCAGGTTTTTTCATAAGTGCCGTCAGGCAGGAGGCGCAGTGCTCCCTCAACGCCTTTGGATGTAATTCCAAGCATTGTTGCGGCAATCTTTTTACGGGAATCAGGAGTCACCTGTCTTTGGTGTTGGAGCATGCCCAGGGCAGCGTGACAGACATTGTGAATCACAGTTTTTGTGGTATAATTAAGCCCGGAAATGTCTGCAACCGTGTGGACGACCATGATATCCTTGTCTCCCACATATTGTTCCATGGTTCTTCTGCCGCAGGCCAGGGAAGAGGCCACAATTTTAGGTACGCCAAATGGCAGGGACTTCATGGCCGCGGCAGCCATCCGGGCATTCTGTCCTCCCCCGATGGAAATGACGGCATCAAATAACCCTTCCGCATACAAAGCAGGCATGACTGCGGTCAGGGCATTTGACATGGTTTCGATACTCTGGGCCTTATCTAAGGGACCGAATTCTTCCCAGGTCATCCCGTAACGGGCCAGGATATCGGCAGGCCCCACCGCATCGCCGGCGTCCACCAGGGTTTTGGTGCTGATATCAATTATGAGTCCCTGGCCTCCACATGATTCAATCTCATGTTTGGCATATAAGGTTTCCTGCAGTTTGGTATCAAGAGAGGCTATCAGGGCGATTCTGTTGTGTTCCATGCTGCCTCCTAATTTCCGTACACTCTTTTTGAGTCTACAATTTCAATCATCTCAGGCGCGTGAGTTGGAAGGATGAATTCCTGGCTCTTTGCCCGTTTCTTCAGTTCTACAATGCTGTTCCATTCATCCACGATATCTAAGAAGCGTCCTGGAGGTGTGATGTCATAATGCATTTCCGGTACAGGCTTTAGGTTGTCATAGGTAAAGATAAGGTCGCCGCAGCAGTGATACTGCCCCTCGCTGGTATTAACCACAACGGTTTGATGACCAACGGAATGTCCTGGGGTGGGGTATACGCTGATACCGTCAAAAATCTCTGCCTCCCCGTCATAAAGCTTAAAGCTTCTGCCGTCAAACTGAGGTTTCAGTCCCAGAACCGGATACTCATAGGATTTATAGTAAAGAGGAATGGGATTTACGGCAAACTGGTATGAAGATCAGCATTTACAAAGCGGTCCAGATAATAGACATGGTCCCAGTGGAGATGGGTAAAAATAATATCCGTTATCTCACTGCACTTGATTCCCAGATTTTCCAGCTGTTCATAAACAGCATAACCCTCTGGCTGCACAGAGCCGGGATGGTGATATTTTCCGGCAATTTCTGTATCAGACATTCCTGTATCGATCATAATTTTCTTTCCGCCGCCCTGTACCAGAAATACAGTGACAGGGAGCTTTACAAAGCCCTCCACATCATAGAATTTGTGTACGCTGTGGTGATATAAGTACTGGCCCTTGCTTGTGTTGGTGAATCCTGTATTAATAGGTGTGATGGTATAGTTTGTCATATCTGTTCTCCTTTACTTTCTGAGTTTTTTCTGTTCCCACGCAATCATAGCGGTTTCTTCAATCAGTTCGGCGATCTGCCCTGCTTTCACTGCACTGGACGATATGGCGACAATGCCGTGGCCCTTTAAGATGATGGCAGCGGTCTCCGGCTCTGTATCCAGAACTTTAAACACCTTAGGCAGTTCCTCCTGAGTTACGGCCTGGGTGGTGACATCCACTACCTTGACCGGTTTTTTCAATTTGAGCTGGGAATGAAGGGTGATTAATTCCAGCTGTCTGTCATTCAGAGAAATGAGGATGGAATAGGGGCTGTGTGTATGTACAATGCCTCCTATTTTGGGGTA
>ENA-OWPJ01001302-OWPJ01001302.1-human-gut-metagenome-genome-assembly--contig:-NODE-1302-length-10939-cov-2.29291_pt1 | contig 10939 bp, 4 predicted proteins | sample MGYA00248264_ERZ651846 | MGnify/ENA primary metagenome ERZ651846 (study PRJEB26924, sample SAMEA4378271) | human gut metagenome | biome: human gut; feature: human-associated habitat; material: faeces...
TATTATCAGTGACGTGATGATGCCGGAGAAAGACGGTATCGAAATGACGCGTGAACTGCGTGCGGATATGACAACCAGCCATATACCTATTATCCTGCTTACTGCCAAGACTACGATTGAAAGTAAACTGGAAGGATTGGAATATGGTGCGGATGATTATATCACGAAACCTTTCAGTGCTACCTATCTGCAAGCCCGTGTGGAAAATCTGTTGATGCAGCGTAAGAAACTGCAAAGTTTCTATCGGGATAGCCTGATGCATATCAATATGTCCGTTACTTCCGGCGAGTTGCCTGCGTCGACAAAGGCTATGGCTGAAGAGGAAAAAAAGATAGTGTCGGAGCGAGAAGAAGAGCAAACGCAATTACAGTCACAACAGCAACCGACCATTCCTGATATGTCTCCAAATGACCGTAAGTTTATGGATAAACTGGTGGAATTGATGGAGCAGAACATGGATAATGGAGACCTCGTAGTGGATGATTTGGTACGTGAACTGGCTGTCAGTCGTTCCGTGTTCTTCAAGAAGCTGAAGACATTGACAGGACTGGCACCTATTGAGTTTATCAAAGAAATACGCATCAAGCGTGCTACGCAACTGATTGAAACCGGAGAGTTTAATATGACGCAGATTTCATATATGGTCGGAATCAACGACCCGCGTTATTTTAGCAAATGTTTTAAGGCACAAGTGGGTATGACACCAACTGAGTATAAGGAAAAAATAGGCCGGTAATACGTAATAATAATCTTTTTGTTATTCTATTTTAGGATATAAATGATTTGAGAGACTATTCCTATGAACTTCTCAATTCATATATTCCAAACTCAAAGTGTATTTTATATGCTTTGTTTGTAAACGTTCATTTGCTTGGGAATGTATATAAAAAAGTAGGGCGAGTGTATATATTCAAATATACATTCGCCCTATCTTTTTTATATGTTTTTTAGGTAAAAACTATATTATTCACTGAACCATTGAGGGTCGCCTGCACGGTTCTTGAATAAAGCGTCTTTAATTTTGAAATTACCGTTTTCAGGATCTTCAAAGAGTTCGGCAGATGTTTTGCTATATTCGGTGCACATCGCTTGTGCCTCACTGTGCCATGCGCAATCGGTGGTATACCAGTTGTCGGAGGTCTCTTTAACGATACCCTTTATGCTACATAGTTTGTTTTTGGCATCGCTGCTACCACAGTTGGCGAATAAGCAATTTGTGATTCTGATATCATGTAGTTCCACTTTGTTTGCATCAATGAAGTGTTTTCCACTTTTTTGATCGCAAGCATAGAATGTACATTGATCGATATTGAATGTGATAGGATGCATTGTATTTTTTGCTGTTAGTGTAAATGTCGGTCCGTCGGTAGCTGCTACATTATTGAATGTACATTTACTGATATGAATGGAATTCAGATTTCCCGTCATGTCTTTAGTGTTGATGACACCATACGAACCGATTTCACTGAAGGTGGTATTAGTAAACTCTATACTATTGATGGAGCAATCCACACCGCCGCCTTGCACACGCAATATACCACGAGTTTTGGATACGTTGCATTTGTCGAAAGAGATGTTTACATCCGTTGTCATGGCATCCTGATTAATCATATAGTCGCCACTCTTACCGTTGTTGTAGAGGTTCATGTTATAAAACTTGATAGAAGTCGTATTTTCTGTGGCTGTCACTTCTTTGGGCTTGAAGTTAGGCTGTGTCCCACCGGAGGCGCCCCAGAAGATAATTGCATTTACCGATGCGGGAATGCTGAGTTTTTCCGTACGTTCGAAAGTGCTTCCAGCAGGGAAGACGAGTACTACATCTCCTTGTTGTTCGGCAAGAACCGCATCAATATCATCGCCCTCTTTCAGGTTGGCTATGTTGTATCCTTCCGGAAAGTCTTCTGTTGTTTCAAATTTACAGTTTCCTCTCAACTTCTGATTGTTATAGATAGAAACTTTGTAAGTGGTGGCAGCTTTGAGTCCTGTCAACGTAGCTTGACCAGCATTCTTCTCGTTGGCGGTGATGTCGCGGCGTGTCTCCTCTTCGGTAGATTCGATGAGGAAGTGGGTAACGTCCACTCCTGCAGTCCAGTGGATGGTGGCGTTCTTGCTGGTCACGTTGCTGCTGCTTTCGATAATTTGTTCGCTCTTCGTGGTGAAAGTGCCATCCTCCAAAGTGCACCATTTAGACGGTTGGGCAGATTCGGAACAGGAACGCAGACGCAAGTAATACGTCGTTTGCTCTTCTAGTCCTGTGATACTGTAAGGGCTGCTTGTAATGCCTTTGTCTTCTCCGTAGATGATAGAGCCTTCTTGCAGTTCGTCATTTGTAAATTCGTTTTTATTTACCTCTATGATATAGTAGTCGGTGTTGGGAGTTGCGTTCCAAATAACCTCTGCTTCGAATGTTTGGGGAGTAACCGCAAGATTGTTGCTGCGGAATAAGCGGTTGTATCGTTCGTCCGAACTCCAGTCATTACTTTTGTCGCAAGACGAAAATGAAATAACTGTTAAGCAAATGATGCTTAATAGCGTGTGTATATTTGTACTAATTTTCATAATAATCGTTTTTATCAATTAGAATCCGTATGAATTGGCTAATGTTCCGTTTGATTCTGAAATCGTTTTACTACCTAGTGGAATCAAATGCCTGTTTTTTACGGTCTTGTTCAGACCTGTGCTAACATAGTCCGTTAATCCCGAAAGGTTGGAGTCGTTGGAGGTGCTTCCGTCCTCTTTGAACACTTCTTGCTTTGTAGTTGCGTCTTTCTCTATCTTTCCATTTGGGAAAGTTCCCCAGCCCGGAACGTATTTCCAGTTGGGATCTGCGGCGTTCTTTATGGCATTCTTGACATCCAATTCGTTATTGATTTCGCTGACAAAGGAGGGATATTCATACCAGCAAATACTACTCATGTCGATGGAATATTCATCATCGGCTTTCATCTTATAGAATATGTATTTGGGAGCTATGGTAGTGAGTTGGCGGTAGTCTTCTTTGAATTGGTCGATCTTCTTAGAGAGTAATCCCCAACGAATCAAGTCATATTTGCGGACACATTCTCCGGCAAATTCCCATGCGCGTTCATCCACAATGGCGTTGAAGAAATCGTCACCTGATGAGATAGCAGCTACATACGCTTGTGCATTGGCTTTGTTGTCGAACGCGCGGCTGTGAACTTCTGTCAGTGCGGTACGGGCTGTCATGGCAGTTCCACCCAATGGATTGGCTGCATCAGCTCCATACAGTTCGTTCATAACTTCAGCATACATTAATAGTATGTCGGAATAACGCATTGCAATCCAGTTGATGCCATATCCAATTTTTGCATCGCTCGCACGGACAGCATTCAGCCATTCGTCGTTCATTTTGCGGATGTCCCATTTTGCTACATAGATACCGAATGGGGCGTTTTTCTGCATATTTTCTTTGATGTGCCCGTTTTCTTCTTTGAGTTCATAAGTGGCACATGTGATGTCACGACGCAGGTCAGAGTGGTCGAATGACCAGAAGAACGGAGCGGTTAATTTCACTTTTCCGCTTGAGTTTCCTTTAGCACCGTAGTAGCTGCTTGCACCGCTGATTCTCACGCCAATGGTATATCCCATTTCTCCGGATTTATTCAGACCGTGTGCTACTTCGTATAGGTTTTCTTTATAAGTATTGTCCAATTTCCGCTGGTTTACTTGGAACCATTGGTCTGCATACGAAGGATTCAACTTGTGTACACCGCTTCCAATAACAGCTGTCAGATGTTTCAGTGCACGTTCATACAACAGTTTTCTTTCTGCTTCTCCTGGGCGTTGGGTAGGGTATGTACCGTCAGAGCCGGCAAGTGTCTCATAGCCGGGTTTGGAGGATTCGCGGATACTGTAGCCGGCTTTGGCAAGGGCGATGCGGGCGAACAAGCCGTGAGCAAAACCTGCAGTGGCATGTTCGGTCGTATAGCCGGATTCGCCTGCCCAAGGGAGATAGTTTGCAGCTTCTTCCAAGTCGCTCAGCAATTGTTCCATGATGTCGTCTCGGTCGCTTTTGGTTACATATAAATTGGAACCGTCTACCTTGGTCGTTTCGAATTTCATTGGCAGGTCTCCATAGTTTTTTACAAGGTCGAAATAGACCATAGCACGGATGGTGAGTGCCTCACCCAAGAAATTAGCCATCTTGTTGCGTGCCGGATTTCCTTCTTGGAACAACTCGCTAGAACGGATTCCTTCTACGACAAGATTGGCGTCTTCAATAATGGCGAAACAGTTTTTCCAGTTGTCATCCAGTTTTGACCAGGAACCGCTGATGCTTTCTCCATTGTAATTACCTAAAGCGCGCTCACTGGATTCGGTGAAAGAAGCCGGTTTGTTAACGTCGGCATCTACTAGTTCAATATCTGTATTGAATCCGAAATTCAGAGGGATGCGGGCACCATAAGTATGGTCGAGGGTAAGCCCTGCATATACTTTGTTCAAACTTTGTTCTGTAAAAGTAAGCGAGTTGAAAACCATGTCGCCTTTGATTTCGGAAGGAGAGCTTTGATCTAAGAAATCGCTGCAAGAGGTGATGCTCAGTAACCCCATTCCTCCAATGATGTATTTTATAATTGATTTCATATATGTATCTGTTTTAGAATGTAACATTTATACCACCTACAAATGAACGGCTTTTAGGATAGGCCGAATAGTCTATGCCCGGAGTCATAGGTGTTTTGCGACAAGTGTCTACTTCCGGATCGGCACCGGAATATTTAGTGAAGCAGTAGAGGTTGTATCCTGTAAAGTAGATACGCACATTCTGCATTTGTAGTTTTTGTACGAAAACTTTCGGCAATGTGTAACCGATGGAAATGTTGTTGACACGCAAGAAGGCACCGTCTTCTACAGCCCAGTCCAAAAGTGGAATCTGTGTGATGGAAGCAGGATTGAATATGCTGGCACCAGCATTTATTTCATTTAGACGGTTGATGGCATAGTCGCTTCCAAATTCGTTGATATAGCTTTTGGAAGTCATGTCCATTCCGTTGGCAGGGTCAATCCAAGTGTAACGTTTGCTAAGGTTGAATTCATTGTTCAGATTCCAATCTTTTTTTGTGTCACTATAGAATCCGGAAGCAAGTTTGGTAGCGTTGATAATTTTGTTTCCCAAGGAATAGTTAAAGAATGCACTTAAATCAAAGCTCTTATATCGTGCATTGATACCGAAACCGCCAGTTATTTTCGGGATTGTATTTCCAAGGCGTTCTTTCTCGATTTTACCATCTGCATTTGCTTTCAGTTTGGGTGATCCAGGACCGAAATTATTGACTTTCATGCCCGATTCCGTCGGATTGACACGTCCTTCCTTAAGTTTCCATCCATTATCCCAAGTAAAGTCTTCTGTGGTATAGAAACCATCTAGTTTATAACCGTATACTTCACCCAGTCTTCCACCTTCTTCAATTAGGAAATCATCGATGCCAGCGATGAGACTACCGCCCCAGCCACTGCTTTGCCAGATTTTATTTGTAGGCAGTTTGTCAATTTTAGCTTGATTATAGGAAATGTTGAAGTTGAAATTCAGACCGAAATCTTTTTGGTCGACAAGGATAGCGTCTAAAGCAAGCTCAATTCCTTTGTTGGAGGTTTGACCGAAATTCTGATATTGAAACTCATAACCAGCTCCTTTGGGGAGGGTAGTTTGCAACAAATCTTTGGTCGTGTTCCAGTATGCATCTAAGCTACCGGAAAGGCGTCCGTTCCAGAAGCCGAAATCCAAACCTATATTACGAGTGAGCGTTGTTTCCCATTTCAAGTTCGGGTTGGACAAGTTTTTACCTCTTTGCAGAACCACGCTGCTTGTATTGTTGAAATAGATATGTTTGTCTCCCGAACCTGCCAGTGAGTAAGTTGTTTCCAGCGACCCGGAGGGAATCCGATTGTTTCCTGCCGTACCGATACTTAAACGAAGTTTTAAGTTGGAAAGCCATTCTTGGGCGTTTTTCATGAAAGCTTCGTCGGATATACGCCATGCTAAAGCCAGTGATGGGAAGTATCCCCATTGATTGCCGGAGGCAAATTTGCTGGAGCCGTCTGCACGCATGGTGAAGGTCATCAGGTATTTATCGTTAATGGTGTAGTTGATACGTCCGAAAAAAGAGAGCAAGTTGTCTTTGATACCAATGTATGTATCTGTGGGGAGTGCCTGACCTTGTCCCATATTAGCAAGTACTTCTTTTATTGACATGTTTTTAGGGAAACCTACAGATGTCATTGTTGTTTTGTGGTCGTAACTGCTGGATACTTCATGACCTAACATGACATTCATTCTGTGGTTCAAATTGAACATTTTATCGTTATTATATGTTACAGTATTGGCGTTTCTCCAGTTCTTGTTGATAAGTTTGGTTAATAGCACTTGGGGCATTCCCGGATTTCCGTATTTACTGTTGTTTGTAGCTTCCACTCCCCATACTTGGTCAGTATTATTGTATTTCCATCCATATCCGAATTCGCTTCTGAATTTAAGTCCTTTTACGGGTTCCCAGTTCACTCCGGCATTGTAGTTTTGCTGGAAGCGGCTAACACGTTTGTAAGTCGCGTTCAATATTTCGATAGGCGTGTAACGTGCGTTATTAACGTTTTCATCATCGTCACTGCCGCCACTGATTAATTTTTCAACAGGAGCAAATACTACAGAGCGTGCATTTACAGAAGTGGTTGCACTTGATTGATTGTCGTCTGCACCGCTTCCGGTTCCTTTTACTTTTTGATAGGATAAACGGGCATTGAAGTCAAATGTTAGCCATTTGTTGATTTTTGTATTTATTTTAGCATTGATGTTGTCTTTGGCAAAACCTGAGTTCAACATGATACTTTTTTCGTCGTTACGTGAATAACTGATATTGAATTTGGTATCTTTGTTTCCACCACTGACACTAATATTGTATTGTTGTTGATTACCGGTGCGACCAAATATTTCTCCTTGATAGTCGGTGTCTGTGTATGATTTATAAATCTCCAGATCGTCAAAGGTGCCATAATTAAAACTTTTTTGGTCTAATTCTTGTTGCCACATCACAAACTCATACGGATTGAGTACATCGACCATCTTGGTCACTTTGCGCAAACCGTAAGATGCACCGAAGTTTACCTGCACCTTACCTTCCTGACCAGATTTAGTAGTAATGATGATAACACCGTTTGCACCACGGGCACCATAAATAGCAGTAGAAGAAGCATCTTTCAATACATCTACCGATTGAATATCTGTTGGAGCAATATCAGAGATACTTGATACGGGAAATCCGTCTACAATATAAAGCGGTGAATTATCTTGAGATAGAGAACCGCCACCACGTACGCGGATTTTTACGTCTGCATCAGGAGAACCTTCAGTCGTTGTGATAGATACACCAGCCATTTTTCCCTGTAATGCTTCTGATGCAGAAGATACCGGAATGGCAGCTATCTGTTTGGCACTAACGGAAGATACGGAACCAGTCAAATCCTTTTTTGCAACGGTTCCGTAACCAATTACCACAACTTCATCCAATGCTTGTGTATCATCGGAAAGAGTGACATTAATTTGACTTTGTCCTTTTACAGCAATATCCTGAGTTTTCATTCCGATATAAGAAATTGTAAGGGTTGCTTTTGAAGGAACCTTGATAGAATAGTTACCATCTAAATCGGTAATTGTACCATTGGTAGTATTACCTTTCTCTACTACAGAAGCTCCGATGATCGGTTCTCCTGTTGTGTCTTTCACATTACCTTTTACGGTAATTGTTTGCGCTGATACGCCAAGCGATATCGCTGCAAATAGCATTAGCAGCCAACTGCGCATGTTTTTCACCTTGTTAGACATTCTTTGCATGTTTATTAATTAATGGTTATTGTTTTGATTCTGTACTCACATTTAGAGTTAATTCCTCGGTACAAAAGTATATGAATGTGAATATAGATATGTGCAATATTTGTTTTTCACCTAGTATTTTTTGTTTTTTAATAGCCGGCAGGCATTTTTAGAATAGTTTTAAAACAAAAAATACACATGCTAGCTTGAAAAGCCTTGTTTTATCGATTTTAATGATTTGGAAAAACAAAATTTGAACAAGACTTTTCTTTATCCTGTCTACTTTTGTCCCCATTAATCTAATAATGTATGAAAATGGATATAATTCTAAGTAAATGGTGTTTGGTCATTTTGTTTGCTTTTGGAATTCTGGCGTGTACTGATGGTGGTGACGCAAATGAATTGCCTAAAGAACCTGAAGGGACTGGAGAAACTCAAGATGAAAAGATACCAGCTTTTCCTGGGGCAGAAGGACATGGACGCTACACAACCGGTGGGCGTGGTGGCGATGTATATATTGTTACTTCATTGGAGGACAAGTTGCAGAACGGAACTTTACGTTATGGTATTGAGAAATTAAGCGGAAAACGTACAATTATTTTCCAGGTATCCGGAACTATTCATTTAAACGGTGATTTAAAGATTAAGAATGGAGATTTGACCATTGCAGGACAGACGGCTCCGGGGGATGGTATTTGTTTGGCTGGTTATCCGGTTTTCTTGGAAGCAGACAATGTTATTGTCCGTTTTATGCGTTTTCGAATGGGAAATAAAGAAGATGTCAGTGCAGACGGAGCCGACGCCTTTGGCGGTCGGTATCATAAAAATATAATGATTGATCATTGTTCTATGAGTTGGTGTACTGACGAATGTGTTTCTTTCTATCAAAATGAGAATTTTACACTGCAATGGTGTCTTATTTCTGAAAGTCTGCGTTTAGGTGGGCATACGAAAGGTCCTCATGGTTATGGTGGTATATGGGGAGGTATGAAAGCTTCTTTTCACCATAATCTATTGGCACATCATGATAGCCGTAATCCTCGTCTAGGTCCTGGAGTTAATTCGACAAAAGAGAATGAAATTGTTGATATGCGTAATAATGTCATTTATAACTGGTGTGGAAACTCTTGTTATGGTGGAGAAGCCATGCATGTAAATATTGTGAATAATTTTTATAAGCCGGGGCCTGCCACTCCTACTGGCACTTCTAAACGTGGACGTATTATTGCCATTGACAAAAAAGTGAGTGATTCGGATAAGAAATCATATCCGGCCATTTTTGACACTTGGGGAGATTTCTTTATCCAAGGAAATGTGGTGGATGATGGGCAAATTAATGGTGCGGCTGATTACGATCGTTGTATGAAGGCTACAAAGGATAACTGGGAGTACGGAGTTTATAATCAGTTTGATAAAAAGTATGGAACGTTGGATGAAAGTACAAAAAAAGCTCTTAAACGTACTACTCCTGTAGAAACAGGTACTGTTACCACTCATGATGCCCGTATGGCTTTTGAGCGTGTTATGGATTATGCAGGTTGTTCTTTGCACAGGGATAGAGTGGATGAACGTATTGTTCAGGAGACTCGTACCGGGACTGCGAACTATCAGGGAATGAACGAGCACAATGGTCAGGGAGTTGTTGAAGGTATTGATTGGAAAAGCGTGGGGTATCCAAAGAAAGGTATCATTGATAGTCAGGATGATGTGATTCCTGTTGGAGAATCTTCAGCATGGCCTGAATTGGTACAAGGTGTTATTCTGAAGGATTCGGATAATGATGGTATGCCTGATGAATGGGAAAAAAAGTATGGTTTGAATCCGAATGATGCTTCTGACCGAAATGGTAAAACAGTAGATGAGGAAGGAACATATACAAATCTGGAGATGTATATGAATAGCTTGGTACAAAAGATTGTTGAGGAACAGAATAAAGGAGGAGTACAATAAATAAATTTGGTGTATTTTTGTATTATTCCATAAATAAAAATATGAATATGAATTTGATCTTTCGTTGTTTAACCGTTTTATTAACTCTGATCGGAAATGAGGCTGTTTTTGCCTTTTCTGGTATTGGTAACACTCTTGATTTTGGAGAGTTGGCTGCTTTTCCCGGAGCAGAAGGATATGGACGTATGACTACAGGCGGACGTGGAGGTGAAGTGTATATTGTTACTTCTTTAGCAGATGATGGGATGCCTGGCACTTTACGTTATGGTATAGAAAAGTTGGATGGTCCTCGTACTATCATTTTTCAAGTGTCCGGTACAATATTTCTGCATAAAGACCTAAAAATACGGAAAGGGAATTTGACTATTGCGGGACAAACTGCACCGGGAAACGGTATTTGCATAGCGGGTTATCCGGTGACAAATTATGCTAGTAATGTAATTCTCCGTTTTTTACGTTTCCGTATGGGTAATAAAGAATGTGTGCATCCTGACGGTGCAGATGCTTTAGGAGGAAAAGGGGCAAGGAATGTGATTATAGACCATTGCTCTATCAGCTGGTGTACAGATGAATGTGCCTCTTTTTATGAAAATGATGATTTTACTATGCAGTGGTGCATTATTTCTGAAAGTCTTAGATTAGGTGGACATACCAAAGGTCCTCATGGATATGGAGGAATTTGGGGAGGTGAACACTCTTCTTATCACCATAATTTATTAGCCCATCATGATAGCCGGAATCCCCGTTTCGGATTAGGAGCTAAGGTACGTAAGAATGGAGAATGTGATGGTGATTATGTAGATTTTCGCAATAATGTGATCTATAATTGGGGTATGAACAGTTCGTATGGTGGTGAAAGGATGAATATTAATATAGTGAACAATTATTATAAACCTGGTCCTGCAACGGTGACAGGCTCTAAACGTGGACGGATTTTTGCTATAGATGCAACAGAAAATAGGAATGGGGGGTATCTGTGGGGAAAGTATTATATTGATGGTAACGTTGTAGATGGAGGGGCAGATGATAAAAACAGCCAAAAGGCTACAGCTAATAATTGGGAATATGGAGTTTACAATCAATTTTCGAATAATTATAAGAAAGTAGTTACGCAAAAAACTAAAGACTCGATTCGATTGGACAAACCTCATGAATTTGCATCGG
>ENA-OWPJ01001304-OWPJ01001304.1-human-gut-metagenome-genome-assembly--contig:-NODE-1304-length-10888-cov-2.33361_pt1 | contig 10888 bp, 8 predicted proteins | sample MGYA00248264_ERZ651846 | MGnify/ENA primary metagenome ERZ651846 (study PRJEB26924, sample SAMEA4378271) | human gut metagenome | biome: human gut; feature: human-associated habitat; material: faeces...
CAGGAAAGATATATTACCGGACATATAAAAAATGGTAATGGACTGCTTATGAGATAAAAGGGCTTAATTATATAAGGCCCTTTTATCATACACGGAAATACTTTAATGCGTTAAACTGATACATTGACTTGCTAAAGAATTGGTGTATCAGAACGGCTTATAATAGTGTACCGTTATAAAACCTAAAGGGGGAAAAACAGTATGAAGAGAGAGTCTTTTGGCTCACGCCTTGGTTTCATTCTGGTATCGGCGGGATGTGCCATTGGCATTGGAAATGTGTGGAAATTCCCATACATCTGCGGAGAATATGGAGGAGCAGCTTTTATTCTGATCTACTTATGTTTCCTGGTAATCCTGGGCATTCCGGTCCTGGTATCTGAGTTTGCGGTAGGACGTGGAAGCCACACGAGTGTTGCGAAATGTTTTGACAAACTGGCACCGGAGGGAAGCGGCTGGAAGCCGCTGAAATCCATCGGTATCATTGGATGTTACATGTTGATGATGTTTTACACTACAGTAGGCGGATGGATGCTTTATTATTGTGTAAAGAGTTTACGGGGAGATTTTGCAGGAGCATCTCCTGAGGCAGTGACACAGTCATTTTCCGATATGCTTGGAAATGCGCCGACGATGATGCTTTGGATGGTCATTATCTGTCTTATTGGATTCGCAGTCTGCTTCATGGGACTGCAGAACGGAATTGAGAAAATCTCTAAAGTAATGATGAGCGCGTTGCTGATCATTATGGTTGTCCTTGCTGTTCACTCCGTAATGATGGAAGGCGCAGGGGAAGGAATTAGTTTTTATCTGGTTCCTGATTTTCAGAAAATCAAGGATGCAGGAATCGGTAATGTAGTATTTGCTGCACTGAGCCAGTCATTCTTTACGTTATCCATTGGTATTGGTGCGATGTTGATTTTCGGAAGTTATCTGGATAAATCCAGAAGTCTGACAGGTGAAGCGGTAAGCATCACAATACTGGATACATTTGTAGCACTGACAGCAGGATTTATCATTATTCCGGCATGTTTCTCTTATGGAATCCAGCCAGATGCAGGTCCGAGTCTTATTTTTATCACTCTGCCCAATATTTTTGCAAAGATGAGCGGCGGTGCGTTATGGGGAAGTCTGTTCTTCCTGTTTCTGACATTTGCGGCAATTTCAACTATCATTGCCGTATTTGAGAACCTGATCGTATTTAATATGGAATTATTTGGATGGGATCGTAAGAAGAGTGTCGTTGTATGTGCGGTCCTGGTAGTAATCCTGAGTATTCCATGTGTACTTGGATTTAATGTACTTTCCGGATTCCAGCCTTTTGGTGATGGAAGTAACATCATGGATCTGGAGGACTTTATCGTTTCCAATAACCTTCTTCCGCTTGGAAGTCTTGGATACCTTCTGTTCTGTACAAGAAAGAATGGATGGGGATGGGATAACTTTATCGCAGAGGCGAACGCCGGCACCGGAATGAAGTTCCCGAAATCTCTGAAAGGTTATGTATCCTATGGAATTCCGGCGATCATTATCGTAATCTATCTGAAAGGATACTATGATAAATTCGCAGGTCTTGGAACAGGAGCGCTGGTTGGCTGGATGATCGTGGCACTGGTGCTGCTGGGATTTGTATTTTACTGCGCGATGGCGAAGAAGAAAGCGAAATAAGCAGATAGTAGTGGAATCAAATAAACAAAAGAGAATATGAAAAAAGATGCAGACTTGTCTGAAAAATAATCAGATATGCATGCATCTTTTTATTTTGTAATATTTGCAATTGTTCACTGACACATTATTATTTTATGAATGTTTTACGTTATAATTATAAGAGAATGAAATGATTATGAGTTATGAAATGTTACTTGGTGTAGCTCCAAACTGTTTTCGATATGCACGGGAAAAAGTGCTATATTCAGAGAAACCGCTTTCTAATGCTGCTTTTGTTACCGGCATTCCTTCTGAAATCAGGGTTCGAGCCATGAGAAGCCGCTTATTTACGATATAGTTATGGAGTGTGAATCCAGTTTCTTCTTTAAATTTTCGCATCAGATGATATTTGCTGATATAATACCTGGAGGCGAGATTGTCTACCGACAGATCTTCTTTCAGATTGTGGTTGATGTATTGCAGAATATCCGCAATCTGTGAATCAAAAGAGTATGATTTTCTGTCGAAAATATATTGCTTTTCCAGAAAAATACGGTTTACATAGATCATAAATTGCAGAAATAATGACTGAGCCAGAAGGTCTTTGGCAAATGCGTCGGATTTTGTGGCAGACTCTAATTCCAGAAGGATTTCTTTCAGCTTTTCCTGAAGAGAAGGGTGCAGACGAATCAGATTATAGCTGCGGTCGTTTGCTTTCTGGAAACATTTCAGAAGTTCCTGCCAGGGAATATCATTCTGAATCCAGAGAATGAAGCGTTCGTAGGGAATGGAAGCATCGATTTCCGGACGGTGGATCGCATGGCGGTCTACGAGCAGGATGTCCCATGGTCTGAGGTTGTAGGCTTTTCCTTCGATATGATAAGTAGCTTTTCCGGAGATAAAAATGACTACTTTATGAAAATCGTGATAGTGATAAGCAAATTCTTTTTTTGTCTGGTCTTTAATATGAAAAAGTCGGAACTGCTCATTAAGGTAGCCTGTTTTTTCTGATTGATAGAACTGTTCTGATAAGGTCATAGTTACCTCCAATCCTATAGAACTGTGTTTGCTATTGTTTATGGGCAGTATTTATCATATCATTTAATGCAGGCAGGTGCAATCAATGAACGGAATTTCTGAGAAAACATGCTACAAAGATATTGACATTATTGAAAGATGATAGTATCATACAATTACAAAGTAATCGTAAAAACTTTGTAACTATTTCAAAATGGGGTAAAGAAATAGAAAACAGAACAGAGAGGAGTGATAACATCTGTAAGGCTGTTATATCAGAGAACTGATATAATGGTCTTTTTTTTATGTTTCTATGCAGACTGATAAAAAGTATAAAGAACTGAAAAATATAATAAAAGTATAAAGGAAAAATGAAATGAGAGAGCATTTTTTGCAATGTAAGTCGCATTTTAATCCATATACATGGTAAAAATAATCGAATATAATAAGCCTATAGTAAGTAAAAGAAGAATATGACAGATTAGTAGAAAGTGATTTTGAAAGAATATATTTGTGAGTGATAGATAAGGAGAGGGATGCGGCTATGGCAAATACAATTATTATGAGTAAATACCAGGGACTTGGAAATGATTATCTTATTCTGGATCCAAAGAGGAACAGGGTGCAGCTCCAGGGAAAGAAAGTTGCCCTTCTCTGCCAGAGAGGATTCGGATTGGGAGCAGACGGCGTGCTCTATGGACCGGTAGAGATTGAGGGAAAACTTGGGGTGCGTATTTACAATGCAGACGGAAGTGAGTCAGCAATCAGTGGAAATGGTGTGCGTATCTTTGCAAAGTATCTGATGGATCAGGGATATGTTACAGAGAAGAAATTTGACATTGAAACCTTGTCCGGTACAATTCAGGTAGAATGTCTGAACAGCCGTGCAACGGAATTTAAAGTAAATATGGGAAAACCATCGTTTATTTCCAGCGACATTCCGGTATCCGGTGAAGTCCGCGAAGTAATTAAGGAAGGGTTTATGTTCCATGGAAAAGAATATAAAGCTACCTGTCTGACAGTAGGAAATCCACATTGTATTATTTTTACAGATAATGTAAGTGCAGAAGCTGTCAGAAATCTGGGACCTTATGTGGAAAACGCGGATGAATTTCCGGAGAGAATGAACCTGCAGATCTGCCGCCAGATTGACAAAGGAAATCTGGATATCGAAATATGGGAAAGAGGTTCCGGTTATACAAAGGCATCCGGAACAGGAAGCTGTGCGGCAGCGGCTGCGGCATATAAATTGGGACTTGTGGAATCTCGCATTAATGTAAACCAGCCTGGCGGAATGATTCAGATTGATATTGAAGAGGACGGAACAATCTACATGACAGGTACGGTCGGATATATTGCAGATATGAGTGTGGCGGAGAGCTTTTTCTCATAAAAATCAAAAAATTTTATAGAGTTGCCTATAGCCCGCAGTAAAGATTTGGTTACTGTTCACATCTACTATCCCGCGAGGCGTATTACTGAGAGCGGAGTGAACAGTAATAAGATTTGTGCTGCGGATAATTCTTTATTTGTATTTTGATGGAAGATATGCTATTATTTTAAACGAGTCAAACAGCGTAATGGAAACTGTTTGCAGGGTTATCGACAAGTGGCGGAACGAATTACAAGTGTTCGTCTGTTATACTTGTCTGAACAGAAAATCCAGTCGGATATCGTAAAAATCTGACAAAGAATATTTATATTTAAAAATAAGAAAGTGGGTGAAGCTGTGGTTGAATTAGACCAGTTCAAGAGCATTCTTGCAACTTATACAGAACCATTAGTGGAAGTGAGGGATTCACTTTGACCTCGCTAACAAAGAGCAGAAGGTCGAAGAATTAGAGCGCGAGATGGAAGCGCCTGATTTCTGGGATGACGCAGAGGTTTCCCAGAAGAAAATGAAAGAATTAAAAGACATGAAAGATGACATGGAGACTTATCAGAATCTGATTACCCAGATGGAAGATATGGAAACCATGATTGAGATGGGATATGAGGAAAATGATCCTGCACTGATTCCTGAGATTCAGGAGATGCTGGATGAATTCCAGAAGGATTTCGACAATATCCGTATCAAGACACTTCTTTCCGGAGAATATGACAGTGAGAACGCCATCATCAAGTTAAATGCAGGTGCAGGCGGAACAGAAGCCTGTGACTGGTGCGGCATGCTTTATCGTATGTACAGCCGCTGGGTAGATAAGAAAGGTTTCAGTCTGGAAGTGCTGGATTATCTGGATGGTGATGAAGCAGGCATTAAATCTGTTACATTCCAGGTAAACGGAACAAATGCTTATGGTTATCTGAAGTCAGAGAAAGGAGTTCACCGTCTTGTGCGTATCTCTCCTTTTAATGCGGCAGGTAAACGCCAGACTTCTTTCGTATCCTGCGATGTTATGCCGGATATCAAGAAGGATCTGGATGTAGAGATCAATGATGACGATATCCGTATCGATACTTACCGAAGCAGTGGTGCCGGAGGTCAGCATATCAATAAGACATCATCTGCCATCCGTATCACACATTTCCCGACCGGAATCGTGGTACAGTGTCAGAATGAACGTTCTCAGCATATGAATAAAGATAAAGCAATGCAGATGCTGAAAGCGAAGCTGTATCTTCTTAAGCAGCAGGAAGCAGAGGAGAAACTTTCCGGTATCCGTGGAGAGGTAACTGATATCGGATGGGGAAATCAGATCCGTTCTTATGTCATGCAGCCATATACTATGGTCAAGGATCATCGTACAAACGAGGAGACCGGAAATGTGGATGCAGTGCTTGACGGCGGAATCGATATCTTTATCAATGCATATCTGAAATGGATCGCGCTGAAGAAATAAAACATTAGAAAAGGCTGTCCCGGATTACGACAGCCTTTTTCGCGTTGTATAAATAGTTGAGCGTTTTATGGTGATTTGTAGATATATTATGCGATGTAGGAAATACAGATGAGATAATCTGTTTATGCAGAAACATATTTCTTGCGTATTTTTGTCCATTGTGATAAGATATCCATTATATGAAAACAAATGTCTTTAAGAAACGGACAGGTAAATTGATATGCAGAAACAAGTATCAGAAAAAAAGAAATATTTTGTAGTAAGGGAACGCGCGGTTCCGGAAGTGCTGTTAAAGGTCGTGGAAGCCAAGAAGCTTCTTGATTCCGGCAAGGTGGACACTGTGCAGGATGCGGCAGAGCGCACAGGAATCAGCAGGAGTTCTTTTTACAAATACAAAGATGATATTTTTCCATTTCATGAAGAAACCAGGGGAAAGACAATCACCTTTATCATCCAGATGGATGATGAACCGGGGCTTTTGTCGGTTGTCCTGCAGACAATTGCACGGTTTCATGGAAACATTCTTACCATTCATCAGAGCATTCCGATCAACGGAATTGCCACACTTACTTTGAGCGTGGATATTCTTCCGGGAGAGGGAGATGCGGAAGCAATGGTTGAGACAATTGAACAGAATGAAGGAATTCACTATCTGAAAATACTAGGCAGGGAGTAAAAGAAAATGATCAATGTAGCAATTTTAGGATATGGCACAGTTGGAAGCGGTGTATTTGAAGTATTAAACACAAACAAAGAGAGCATTACAAGACGTGCCGGAGAGGAACTTAACGTAAAATATGTCCTGGATCTTCGTGATTTCCCGGGACAGCCGGTAGAAGAGGTTCTGGTTCATGATTATGAGCAGATTGTGAATGATCCGGAAGTGGATATCGTAGTAGAGGTTATGGGCGGTGTAGAGCCGGCTTATACTTTTGTAAAGAAAGCACTTCTGGCAGGAAAGAATGTATGTACCTCCAATAAAGCTCTGGTTGCAAAACATGGCCGCGAACTGATGGATATCGCGAAAGAAAAGAGCATTAACTTCTTATTCGAGGCAAGCTGCGGCGGCGGAATCCCGATCATCCGTGTGATCAATTCTTCTCTTACAGGAGATGAGATCGATGAAGTGACAGGTATCCTGAACGGAACAACCAACTACATGCTTTATAAGATGAATACAGAAGGCTGCGATACGGTATTAAAAGAAGCACAGCAGAAAGGATATGCAGAAGCAGATCCTACCGCAGACGTAGAAGGATATGATGCATGCCGTAAGATTGCGATTCTTTCTTCTCTTGCCTATGAGAGATATTTTGATTTCGAAGATATTTATACAGAGGGAATCACAAAGATCACACCGGAAGATATGGAATATGCTGCGAAACTTGGCAGAACTATCAAACTTCTTGGAACCAGCCGCAGACTGGCAGACGGAACCTGTTATGCAATGGTAGCACCGTTTATGCTCGGTCAGAACAGCCCTCTTTACAGTGTAAATGATGTGTTTAATGCAGTATTTGTACATGGAAATATGCTTGGAGATGCCATGTTCTATGGAAGCGGTGCAGGTAAACTTCCTACAGCAAGTGCTGTAGTTGGTGATATTGTGGATGCTGCCAAACATCTCCATGTTAACATTGTGACAAACTGGAACAGTACTCCGGCAGTATTGAAACCACTGGATGAAGTGACAGGAAAGTTTTTTGTGAGAATCAAAAAAGAAGCAGCAGAAAAAGTGAAGAAGGTATTTGGTGATGTTGAGATCATCAGCCTGGGACAGCTTCCACAGGAATGTGCATTTATCACTGATGAAATGACACAGGGAGAATTTGAAGAGAAGCTGACTCAGATCGGGGATCAGGTACTTGCAAAGATTAGAGTAAAAGATTGATAAACTGACAGATTTCGTGTATCATATAGTGTGCCTGATAAGGTGGACGCTGATACAAAACTTCAGATAAATATTTGTACAGTGATTACTGTAAACAGAACAGGAAAGGGAAGATATGAGAAGCTTCTCTTTCCTGTAAACTTATTATGGAGGAAGCAAAAAGATGTTAATTGTCAAGAAATTTGGCGGTACATCGGTTGCAAATAAAGAACGTATCTTTAATGTTGCCAACCGCTGTATAGAGGAGTACAGAAAGGGAAATGACGTGGTAGTTGTTCTGTCTGCGATGGGCAAATATACAGACGAACTGATTACGATGGCGAAGGATATTAATGAGAAACCGCCGAAAAGAGAGATGGATATGCTCTTTACGATCGGTGAGCAGATGTCCGTTGCTTTGATGGCAATGGCGATGGACAAGCAGGGAGTTCCTGCTGTTTCCCTGAATGCATTTCAGGTTGCCATGCATACAACAAGTGCTCACGGAAATGCACGTTTAAAGAGAATTGATACAGAGCGTATCAGAAGAGAACTGGATAGTAAGAAGATCGTAGTTGTTACCGGCTTTCAGGGAGTTGACAAGTATGATGATTATACAACTCTTGGAAGAGGCGGTTCTGATACAACAGCAGTTGCGCTCGCGGCAGCTCTTCATGCAGATGCGTGTGAAATCTATACAGATGTAGACGGTGTTTATACAGCAGATCCGCGTAAGGTTCCGAAAGCAAGAAAGCTCAAAGAGATTACTTATGATGAAATGCTTGATCTTGCGACTCTCGGAGCAGGTGTACTTCATAACCGTTCTGTAGAGATGGCTAAGAAATATGGTGTGCCGCTTGTGGTACGTTCAAGTTTGAATAACAGCGAAGGAACCGTGGTAAAGGAGGAAGTTACAGTGGAGAGAATGTTGATCAGCGGTGTTGCTCTGGATACAGATGCAGTGAGAATCGCAGTAATCGGATTAAAAGATGAGCCGGGTGTGGCTTTTAAATTATTTGATACCCTTGCAAAGAAGAATATTAATGTAGATGTTATTCTGCAGTCTATCGGACGTGCAGGCAAGAAGGATATTTCCTTTACTGTAGACGGAAATGACCTGGATGATGCTGTTGCAACTCTGGATGCAAATCAGGCAAGACTTGGATATGCAGAACTGCATTCTGAGAGAAATATTGCGAAGCTTTCCATCGTAGGAGCAGGAATGATGAGCAATCCTGGAGTAGCTGCGAAGATGTTTGAGAGCCTTTACAATGAAGGTGTAAATATCAACATGATCTCCACGTCTGAGATCCGTGTGACAGTTTTGATCAATGAAAAAGATGGTGTGCGTGCGATGAATGCAGTGCATGATGCATTTAATCTGGCCGACTGATTTAGGAGAATTTAATGACACAGAGACGTGAATTAAAAAGATATGCAAAACAGGCAATGTCAGGCAAATATGGAACGCTTATCCTGGCATTTGTTGTGGTGCAGGCGCTGGCGCTGATCAGCAGCATGCTGTCCTCCGCGCTGTTTCCGGGCGAGGAAACACTTGACCTTGTATTGGGATATGCATTTACATTTATTCTGACATTGCTGATTAATGTGATATCGGCAGGATTGAATTATATGTATCTGAATATTGCAAGAGGAAAAGCATATTCACTAAATGATTTGATTTATTTTTATAAACATCACCCGGACAGAGTGATCGTTGCTACTTTTTTCCTGGCAGTGCTTAACTTGCTTACCATGTTGCCATATACCATTTATGGAAACATGAATACACCGGCTGAAGGTGCTTCTCTGGAGACGCAGATTACCTGGATGTATACAAGTATTTTCCTGATGCTTGTGGGAATGATCGTTTATCAGATTTTGTCTATTCCGCTGGAAATGACATATTATATTCTGGCGGACAGACCGGAACTGAAGGGAACAGATGCTCTGAAAGAAAGTATCGAAATGATGCAGGGAAACTTTGGAAGATATCTGATGCTTAAGATAAGTTTTATTCCGCTGATGTTCCTTTCTGTCTTTACATTTTATATTGCACTTTTGTGGGTACTGCCTTATATGATCATGACAGAAACCATGTTTTATCGTGATCTGACAGGAGAACTCACTGCACAGAAACAGGAAGAGGAACGTAATGCACAGGAATTCGTAAATCCGATGTTTGGCGGAACATTTGGGAAAAATCAGCAAAATCAGCAGCAGTTCTGGAGTGTGACAGGTGATTCATCAGTGGCTTCGGATGAGAACAAAGAAGTGCAGAATAATGCAGCAAGTGAGAATACCCAGGATAGTTTGTATGGTTCTGTGGAAAATAATAGAACGACACAGGATAACCCATATGATTCTTCAGAGAGTAAAGAAGTACAGGACAGCCTGCAGAGTCAGACAACTCCGGAAGAGGAAGAAGATAACGAACCAAAACCATGGGATGAGTACTTCAATAGTTTGAAATAAAATCATAATATGAAAGACCTTTAACTGGCACAATGTAAAAATGTTGATAAAGGTCTTTTTTATTTTTATTAATTTGGTTTTACTGAATTTTCTCATTTATAATGGTGGAAAAAACTTATACGTAAATGGTATAATAGGAATAATTGCTGGTAGTATAAATATATTTGAGAAAGGTTTTTACAATTATGAACACAAATGAAATCAGTGGAAAACGTCAGATGGAGTTTCTGGCGGAGTTTGATTATATCAGAGAGGCAGGAAGTGTAGGAGAGGAAAAAGCAGCAACGATTATTCAGGAAACATTGAATAGTTTTGGTGTGGAGAACCATCTGGAAGAGTTTTGTTTTGAAACTTTTCAGGTAAAAAAGGCGAAGCTTACGATAACGGAACCATATGTAAAAGAATACATCGTAACCGGATATGGAAGATGTGCCAATATAGATGAGAATGGACGGAATGCATCTTTTTTGTATGTGGAGAATGCTGATGAGATCAGCCTCGCAAATGCCAGAGGAAAAATTGTTATGGTAAATGATCCGGTAAGAAAGGAACTGTACCAGAAGCTGGCGAATGCAGGTGTGGCAGGCTTTATCAGCATTGCCGGTTCTCCGCTGGACGAGGGCGTAGATTTGACACCGCGTGCATACAGCTTACCGAAAAATCTGCCAGGTGAAGAGAAAAAAGCAGCCGGGAAAGAAGCGGCAAATTATGACAATAGAATTCCGGGTGTAAGCATTCATTATAAAGATGCTGTCGAATTAGTGACAAGAGGGGCGGCTAGGGCCTGCCTGTCTGTAGAACAGGAGACAGTGGCACGTACATCCCGAAATGTAGTGGCACGAATCAAAGGAACAGATAAAGCAGAGGAGATCCTGACTCTTACTGCACACTATGATTCCGTACCAGAGGGACCTGGTGCTTACGATAATATGTCCGGTGCCGCGATCATCATGGAGCTTTGCAGATATTTCAAAGAGCACAGACCACGCAGAACAATGGAATTCATATGGTTTGGCGCAGAAGAGAAAGGTCTGCTGGGAAG
>ENA-OWPJ01001310-OWPJ01001310.1-human-gut-metagenome-genome-assembly--contig:-NODE-1310-length-10848-cov-3.3228_pt1 | contig 10848 bp, 10 predicted proteins | sample MGYA00248264_ERZ651846 | MGnify/ENA primary metagenome ERZ651846 (study PRJEB26924, sample SAMEA4378271) | human gut metagenome | biome: human gut; feature: human-associated habitat; material: faeces...
AGGCTCTGTGTATACCTTCCCATTACATGATGAAGAAGCAATCCTTGACTTTGAAGAAGAAATGCAGGAGGGCTTTGCCCATTTAAAAGAAGAAATAGAAACAGATAAAATGCATTTACTGACAGAAAAGATTACTTCCTTATCCTTATTGATTGGATTAAATAAATTTCATATTTATGATGCGCCATTTACCGCAATGCTGGAAAAAGCAGCACAGGCATTCTCTTTTGACTATCATAAAATATACGATTTTCAGGATTTCAAGTATCAACTGTTAAAGGTTGTTCAAGCCTATACACCAGATATTCAAAGTGGTTTAAGTGATAGTGATAATATCAAACGTCTATTACATAATATCAAGGATATACATTTAGCAGAGCTTATTTGTGTAAATTTCTATTATCTATTGAAAGATGAAAAAAATATTGCCGTAGTATGGCTTTTAGCAACCATGACGAATGATTCTTTCTTGATTGCTTATCTATTATATTTGATGTACAAGCAACAGAACTGACAGGGAAACCTGTCTTTTTTAGTTAAGACATGTTATAATAAACACATCTTTAAGGATGTGATGTAAATGAAACCAAAATTTATAGATGAACATTCATGGAAAACCATGAAACCTTGGATATTTTTATCCACTTATTTGATTTTACTTGTTTTCTGTTTATGGAATTTCAGTAAGATCAGTGGCTTTGTTGGTTATCTGATTGGCTTGTTTCAATCATTGATCATCGGCATTATCTTTGCGTATATCTTAAATATACCAATGAAACAGATTGAGCAGTTATTAATCAGACATACAAAAGAAAAAGGGTTTATAAGAAAACGCAAACGTGCGATTTCCATGACGCTAACCTTCGTATTGGCGATTATTTTGATTATCATATTAGGTAGTATCATACTACCAAGCATTGTGGACAGTTTTGTATCTTTATTCAATAACTTAACGAAGTTCTTTATGAATATTGTCGCAAACATTGATGCGATTCTGGCATATTTCCATATTGATTATCGTATTGAAAATATCGAACAGGTAAGAGAATTTGTGAATATGCCATGGGAAAAGGTTGTAGAAAATGCGTTAAATATCGTTTCCAGTGGAGCCAATAGTATCTTATCTAATGCAGGGGCATTCCTGTCTAGCTTTGCGGTAGGTTTTACTGGCTTTATGTTTTCCTTATATCTATTAAGTGGCAAAGAATCTTTTATTCGTCAGATGCGTAAAGTAACGGTGGCATGCCTTGGTTACAATAAAGCAAACAGTGTATTCTATTATGCCAGCCGTGTTAATAAAATCTTTTACAGCTTTATCAGTGGACAGTTAGTAGAAGCATGTATTTTATGGGTATTATATTATGTATCCATGAAGCTGCTGGGCTTCCCTTATACTGAATTGATTGCGACCCTGATTGCAGTATTCTCATTTATTCCGGTATTTGGACCAATGATGGCAATGGTTGTTGGTGCGATCATGATGCTGTCTGTGGATCCTTTAAAGAGTATCTGGTTTATGATTTTCTATCAGATCATGTCACAATTTGAAGACAATGTCATTTATCCAAGAGTTGTAGGAAACTCTGTAGGACTACCTGGACTTTGGGTATTATTGTCAATCTTTGTACTAGGCAATGTCTTTGGCATCTTTGGTATGGTTATGGCAGTGCCTGCGACCGCCTGTGTATATACATTCTTTGCGGAGTTTGTGAACAAGCGTTTAAAGAAACAGAACCTGATTGTGACAGATCAGGAAATAAAGCAAATACCACAACAAGAAGAGTAAGTTGAGATGAATTTCTCAACTTTTTCTTTTATCTATTTTTCAATTGACCTGTACATTGATGTACGATGTAAAATAAATGTATATTTCATGATTTATAAAATGAAATATAAAAGAACACATATAAGATGAGGAAGGAGGATAAAGAATTTATAGTTCTATCTAAAAAAATCAATGTAACCGTTTCAAAAACAGGAGAATAAGAAAATTATCACATGTGAATGTTATCACTTTTAAAAAAGTCTATTTATGTCTTGCAAAAAATACTGGTAGGCATTAAAATAATAACTGTTATATGTTTACATTCTTTTATTTTGTCTAGATTTGTACAGAATAGTATAATATTTGATACAGCTGATTTTTATCGATTTCAGCTGTTTTTTTATGCCTTTTTCTCTTAAAAAGGCTTTTTTTATATGTTTTTTACTTATTCATAGACTATCTAGTAATGCATACATTTGTATACATGTATTTAGAAAGTCTAGCAAATAAGGAGGGAATAGTAATTTTTTATGGAAGAAAATATGAATGAAGATGTATTGACGATTGATCTTTCCCAGCTGTTCAAGCTGTTGAAAAAGAATCTTCGTCTGATCATCCTGTCCATGGTCGTTTGTGCGATCGCTGCATTCAGTATCACTGCATTCTTACTACCTAAGAAATATGCAAGTGAGTCGTCGATCTATCTTGTTTCAAAGGTAAATGCGGAAACAGGGACAGTGGATGCGGCTGCATTAAGTGCTAACTCAAAACAGGTCAACAACTACATGGAAATGATCAAAGGGAAAAATATTCTAAACAAGGTCGCAAAAGAACTGAATATCGATGTAAAAGAAGTCCAGGGTGCGATCAGTGTGACGAATAAGAATGAAACAGAGATCATGGATGTGAAAGCAACCACAGATGATCCAGTGAAATCGCAACAGATCGTTAAGACACTGACCTCTATCTTCTTTAAGGAAGTAAAAGAAAACCTAAAAGTAGAGAACATGATGGTCATGAACGATCCTGAAGTAGATAAGGTGCCTGTTTCTCCAAGTAAGAAAATGAATACATTGATCGGTGCTCTGTTAGGATTATTAGCTTCTGGTGGATATGTGTTCTTGACATTTATCTTAGATAAACGATTGAGAACGAAACAGGAAGCAGAAAATTTCCTGGGTATTCCAGTATTAGCGGAAATACCATATTACGAGGAGTAATCCCAAATGAGTTTCATAGATACCCATTGCCATCTGGCATGGGGAATTGATGATGGATTTCAGGAAATGGAAGATAGTGAGTCAGCGTTAAGAGTAATGGAAAAAGATGGTATCACAGCAATGATCGCCACACCACACTTTGTGCCAGGACAGTTAGATGATGACGTCATTCGTGTAATGGATGAGCGCATCAATGATCTAAGGATGCTCGCAAGACCATATAACGTAAAGGTATATGAAGGTTGTGAACTGTTCTTAAATCATGAATATTTAGATGTACTGGATAGTGGTCAATATCATACTATGGCAAAAAGCAGGTATCTGTTATGTGAGTTCGATGTACGAAAGAACATCAAAAACAATGATGAAGTAGAAGATATGCTGTATGAGATCACAGTGAAAGGTTTGATTCCTGTGATTGCCCATGTGGAACGATATTTCCATGATGGTATCGATATCGAGCGTGTACAAAGCTGGGTAGATATGGGCTGTAAGGTGCAGATCAATCGTACCAGTATCTTAGGCATGCATGGTTCTACGATACAGAAGAATGCACATAAACTGATTAGATCCAATCTGGCACATATCATCGCAAGTGATGCACACCGACCTAGTGGAAACAGAATTTGTCTATTATCGGATGTTTATCAATATGTGAAAGATACTTATGGAGAAGAAAACGCTGATATCTTAATGAAACGAAATCCAAAACATATCATCGATGATGAAGAACTGGAAGATATCCAGATAGAGCAGAAGAAATCAATATTCAGAAAATTATGGAGGAAATAGCATGGATATAAAGATAGCACCGAAAAGAGCGAAAAGCGATAAAGGTCATCGAAATGTCAAGACGAATCAGTTTGCGTATACAGAGATCTATCGTCAGCTTAGAACGAATATAGAATATTCAAGCTTTGAGAAGAACATTCAGGTGGTCAACGCTGTAAGTACCAATCCAGCAGAAGGAAAAAGCTCAGTGGCAAGTAATCTAGCAACGGTCAGTGTAGCGAAATACAACAATGTCCTTTTGATCGATTGTGACTTGAGAAAACCTGTACAGCACAAGATATTCAAAGTGTCCAATAAAGCAGGTTTAAGTAATCTGATGAGAAACTTTGACAGCTTCGATGTGAATGATGATACATATTTTCAGAAGTTCAAGGATAACACCAGCGAAGGCAGATTGTTTCTATTAACAAGTGGTACAAGGGTACCAAATCCTGGAGAACTATTGTCCAGTGAAAAATTCAAGAAGCTGATGGAAAAATTAAGAACACGATTTGATTTCATCGTGATCGATTGTCCACCAATCAGTGCCGTAGCGGATGCGATACCAGTATCGCATGTATGTGATGGAACGATCTTTGTCATCTCCGCAAAAGATACGGATAAGAATGAAGCAAAAACAGCGTTGACAGAACTTCAAAGAAACGGTGTCAATGTACTTGGCAGTGTGATGACGATGACAGAAGCAACTGCAAAACATTATTATAACTACTATTATTCCAATGAAGGCAAATAGAAACTGGTATGTATTATATGTGCAGGGAGGCAAAGAAACATTCCTGCGTGACATGATCAATAAACGAGGAGATGTGGTGGCTTTCGTGCCAATGATGGAACGATTATACAAGATCAGAGGCGAATATAAGGAAGCAATCAAACCGATGTTTCCCGGATATCTGTTCATCAAGACAGATCAAGAACAGGCATATATCGAAACACTGTTTCAAGAGTATCGCTTAAAGCTGAGAGGCTTTCGGAAACTGTTGAAATATGATGAAGAAGGCACAAGTGCATTACAGAAGGAAGAAGTAACATTTCTGGATGCGATATTAGATGAAGAATATGTATTAAGGATGTCAGGGGGAAGAATCGTCAATGATGTCCTAATGATAGAAAATGGACCACTTGTTGGTCAGGAAGCAAACATACGCAAGATAGACAGACATAAATGTATCGCCTATCTGTATGTGAAAGTCTTGGACAAAGAAGTGATCGCAGGAATGATTATAAAAGAGAAAACGAATGATGAGAAGAATTAATAGACGCTAGAGCGCTTTAAGGAACGAATCAGGATATAGGGAAACAGCCACATCCATGTCATGGGGTAGGGGGAACTATATCCATTTTTTAATTTAGAAAAAGAGAAAGGGGAATAAATATGAGTAAAAAAGTAATACATCCAAGAATGATCTTGTTCGTCATCTGGGATGTATTTTCTATTGCATTTGTCAGTTATATCTCATTGCTGTTGAGATTTGATGGAAACATCCCAACAGAATATACGAGCAATATGGTACACACGGTGTTGCCAGTCGTTGTTTGTGGAGTCTTGGTGTTCTATCTGTTTCATCTGTATAAGAGCTTATGGGAATTTGCTTCACTTACAGAAATGAGAAATATCGTATTAGGTTCATTGGTCGCAAGTTTATTGAACATCGCAGTCTGTGTCATGACAGACAACCCAATGCCAAAATCAAGCTACTTCATTTTCTTTTTGATGCTTACAGCAATGACTGGTGGATCAAGGTTCTTATATCGATTCTTGAGAAGTTATAAGAGCAAGACAGCAACGAAAAATAAAGAAGCTAGCCATGTGATGATCATTGGCGCAGGTGAAGCTGGAGAAAAGATTGCGAAAGAGATCATGCATTCTGCATGTATCTATAAAGAAGTGAAGTGCTTCATCGATGATGACAGTACGAAATGGAATCGCAGTATCCATAACATCCCTGTCGTTGGTGGAAGAGATGCAATATTGGAAGCAGTGAAGAAATATGAAATCCAGGAGATCTTCATTGCAATGCCATCGGTATCAAGAAAAGAGATGGCAGATATCCTGAATATCTGTAAACAGACAAAATGTCAGTTGAAGAAACTTCCAGGCATGTATCAATTCGTGAATGGAGATATCAGTATTTCAAAATTCAAAGATGTAGAGATTCAAGATTTACTTGGCAGAGAACCAATCAAAGTCAATATGGATGACATCATGGGATATGTAAAAGATAAAGTCGTCATGATCACAGGTGGTGGAGGTTCGATTGGAAGTGAGTTGTGTAGACAGATCGCATCGAAAGATCCTAAACAGATCATCATCGTGGATGTGTATGAAAACAATGCTTATGATATCCAACTAGAATTAAAACACGATTATCCAAATCTGAAGTTAGAAACATTGATCGCATCAGTACGAGATAAAGGCAAAGTCGATGATCTATTCAAAAAGTATCATCCAGATATCGTGTATCATGCGGCAGCACATAAGCATGTGCCATTGATGGAAGATGCACCAAATGAAGCCATCAAGAACAACGTGTTTGGAACGTTGAATGTCGTGAAAGCATGCGATAAGTATGGGACACAAAAGTTTATCCTTATCTCAACAGATAAGGCAGTTAATCCTACGAATATCATGGGAGCAACAAAACGTTTATGTGAAATGATCATCCAGACCTACAACAAGAAATCAAAGACCGATTATGTTGCGGTAAGATTTGGAAATGTACTTGGTTCTAATGGTTCTGTCATCCCATTGTTTAAAAAACAAATCGAACAGGGCGGACCTGTGACAGTCACACATCCAGATATCATTCGATTCTTCATGACGATACCTGAAGCTGTATCTTTAGTATTGCAGGCAGGCGCATATGCCAAAGGTGGAGAGATCTTTATCTTAGATATGGGAGAGCCAGTAAAGATAGCAGACATGGCAAGAAATTTGATCCGTTTATCAGGATATGAACCAGATGTCGATATCAAGATTGAATATACAGGACTTCGCCCAGGTGAGAAATTATATGAAGAGATGCTGATGAAAGAAGAAGGTATGCAGACAACACCTAACAAACTGATTCATATTGGAAAACCAATTGAATTGGATGAAGAGCACTTCTTCTTACAGTTAGAGAAATTATATGAGGCAGCGTATGCAGAAACAGATCAGATGAGAGAACTGGTAAAACAGGTGGTACCAACCTATCATCCTGAACCAGTGGAAGGATGATCCTTATGAAATTATTGATCATAGGGTGTGGAGGTCATGGAAGATGTTGTCTTGAAATTGCAGAGGCTATGAATCAATATGATGAGATAGCTTTTTTAGATGATGGACACATCAATGAGATGATCCAAGGAAGAAAAGTGATTGGAAAAATCAATGATATCGATAAGTATATGCAAGATTTTGATGAGGTATTTATAGCTATTGGAAATAATCATTTCCGTAAAGAATTGATCAAAAAAGTAGAAAGTCAAAACTATAAATTAGCCACTTTGATACATCCTGATTCCAGAACATCTAAACATTCTTATATTGATAAAGGAACGGTTATTTTTCCATATGCCTGTATTGAAAGCAATGCGAGGATAGGAAAAGGATGTATCATTTGCAGCAATACTGTCATAAATCATGATGCGACCGTTCAAGATGATTGTTTGATCTATTCTAATTCAACGATAAGAGCGGAGGCAGTTATTGAAGAAGAAACAAGAATTGGAAGTAACTGCTGTATCAGCTTTCGAGGTCACGTCTTAAAACAAAGTGATATCAAAGATGGAGAAGTAGTATGAAAGGAGGTGGATTATGTATAAGAACTGTATAAAAAGGGTCATAGATTTTTTATTAGCATTGATTGGACTGATCATATTAAGTCCCATTTTTTTAATTCTATGTATTTGGATCAAATGCGACAGTAGAGGACCGATCTTATTCAAACAGAAACGTGTTGGGAAAAATAAGACACATTTCAATATTTTGAAATTTAGGACAATGTCAATTGATACACCAAAAGATACACCAACACATTTACTAGAAAATCCAGATCAATACATTACAAAAGCAGGAAAGTTTTTAAGAAAGACTTCCTTGGATGAACTGCCTCAAATTTTAAACATCTTAGTTGGACAGATGGCAGTGATCGGACCAAGACCAGCTTTATGGAATCAATATGATCTGATTGAAGAAAGAGATAAATATCATGCGAATGATATCCGCCCTGGATTAACAGGCTGGGCACAGATCAATGGAAGAGATGAACTGGAAATTGATGTGAAAGCTAGATTAGATGGTGAATATGTAGAGCGATTATCCTTCTTATTTGATATGAAATGTTTCTTTGGAACGATCACATCTGTATTGAAGCATGATGGAGTAGTCGAAGGTGGAACTGGCAAAGTGAAGAAAGTGAAGGGAAATGATACATGAAAATCCTAGTTGTTTGTCAATATTATTATCCAGAAAATTTTCAGATTACTCCAATTTGTGAAGAATTGGCTTCTAAAGGGAATGAAGTAACTGTTTTAACTGGTCTCCCTAATTATCCAATAGGGATTGTACCAAATGAATATAAAAAAGGAAAAAGAGATGAATATATAAACAATGTACATGTTATCAGATGCTATGAGGTTGGAAGAAAAAGTGGTATATTTTATTTGGCTTTAAATTACTTGAGTTTTTATATATCAGCTTCACATCATATATTAAAACAAAACGAAAAATTTGATTTAGTTTTTATATACCAATTATCTCCAATTTTAATGGGAGTACCAGCCTGCAAATATGCTAAGAAGTATAAATTACCATTATTTTTGTATTGTTGTGATTTGTGGCCTGAATCTATAAAAATGTATATAAGAAATGAAAATAATCTTATATTTAGAATTTTTAAACATATTAGTAAAAAAGTATATTCATCTTGTGATGAAATTGCGGTTCAGTCATATAGTTTTATTTCTTATTTAAGTACAATTCATCAAATTAACGAAAAAAATATTATATACTTACCGGCATTTGCAGATGAAAGTTATTTACAAATGAATTTTGAATCTAAGAATGATATTGTGGATTTTGTATTTCTAGGAAATCTTGGCATTGCGCAAAATTTAATCGCTGTTTTAGAATCAATTAAATTGATACGTGAAAAAAAAGGGTTTAAAGTTCATTTTGTAGGTGATGGTACATGCTTGAAAGAAATGAAGGCATACGTAAAAGAAAATAACTTAGAGGATATCGTTGAATTCTATGGTAGAAGACCAGTAGAAGAAATGGTCAAATTCTATACATTAGCTGATGTATGTATTGTTTCTTTGAAATCTGATAATAAAACAGGGCTAACATTACCATCAAAAGTACAAGGCTATATGGCGGCGGGTAAACCTATTATTGGCATGATTGATGGGGATACAAAAAAAGTTATAAAGGATTCAAAATGTGGAATCTGTGTTCCAGCAGGTGACATAGATGGGTTTTCGAGAGCGATGGTTTATTTAATAGACAACAAAAATATATTAAAAGAACTTGGTACAAATGCAAGAGACTATTTCAAAAAAAAATATAGAAAGAAAATGTTTATAGATTGTTTAGAGAAAGAATTCAATAAATTAAGGAGGAATTACAATGACAATATTTAAAGATAAAATATTATTAATTACAGGAGGAACAGGATCTTTTGGCAATGCTGTTTTAAACAGGTTTCTAAAAACAGATATAGGAGAGATACGTATTTTTTCAAGAGATGAATTGAAACAAGATGATATGCGACATTATTATCAAGCTAAATTTCCAGAAGTTTCAGATAAATTGAAATTTTATATTGGAAATGTGAGAGATGTTAATAGTATAAAAAATGCAATGCATGGAGTAGATTACGTATTTCACGCAGCTGCATTAAAACAAGTACCATCTTGTGAATTTTTCCCTATTGAAGCAGTAAAAACTAATGTATTAGGTACTGAAAATGTATTAACTGCCGCAATAGAATGCGGAGTAAAAAAGGTTGTATGCTTATCAACTGATAAAGCAGCATATCCAGTGAATGCAATGGGAACGAGTAAAGCAATGATGGAAAAAGTTATTATTGCAAAATCAAGAACAGTAGACCCAGAAAAAACAAGTATTATGTGTACAAGATATGGAAATGTATTAGCATCAAGAGGTTCTGTTATACCTCTTTTTATTTCACAAATTAATGATGGAAAACCATTAACTGTTACTGAACCTAGCATGACTAGGTTTGTAATGACATTAGAAGAGGCCGTAGATTTAGTACTATTTGCATTTGAGCATGGTACTAGTGGAGATATCTTTGTACAAAAAGCACCTGCATGTACGATTGAAGTGTTAGCACATGCAGTTAAAGATTTGTTCCGTGCAGACAATGAGATAAAAGTTATTGGTATACGACATGGGGAAAAAATGTATGAAACATTATTAACTAATGAAGAATGCGCAAATGCAATTGATTTGGGAGATTTTTATAGGGTGCCGTGTGATAAGAGAGATTTAAATTATGATAAATATTTTATACATGGGGATATAAAAAGAAATCACTTAAAAGAATTCAATTCAAGCAATACAGAGTTATTAAATGTTGAGCAAGTAAAAGAAAAATTACTTAATTTACCATTTATAAAAGAAGAATTGGAAAAATTAAATAAAGAGAGGGCTGTTTAATGAATTTTTTAGTGTTAGGCTCTAGTGGAATGGCAGGACATACCATTGCTTTATATCTCCAAGAAAAGGGTCATAAGGTAACAGGATTTTCTAGAAAAAAAATAGATTTTATAGATACGATTATTGGTGACGCAAAGGATTTAGAATTGCTTAGAGGAATTATTTTAGCTGGCAAATATGATGCTATAATAAATTGTATTGGAATATTAAATCAGAATGCTGAAAAAAATAAAACTGATGCTATTTTTTTGAATGGATATTTACCACATTATCTTGTATCTATTACAGAAGCATTAGAGACAAAAATAATTCAAATGAGCACAGATTGTGTTTTTTCTGGTAAAAATGGAAATTATACTGAAAATTCAATTAAAGATGGAGATACATTTTATGATAGAACGAAG
>ENA-OWPJ01001313-OWPJ01001313.1-human-gut-metagenome-genome-assembly--contig:-NODE-1313-length-10817-cov-2.61884_pt1 | contig 10817 bp, 8 predicted proteins | sample MGYA00248264_ERZ651846 | MGnify/ENA primary metagenome ERZ651846 (study PRJEB26924, sample SAMEA4378271) | human gut metagenome | biome: human gut; feature: human-associated habitat; material: faeces...
TGCTAAATACCTGTTTTGGATGCTTTAACAACAGCTCTAATATAGAAAATTCCTGTTTTGTAATTTTTCCCAGCAACTTTCCTCCTACTTCTATCTGAAATTTTTCTCTGTCCAGCACCATCTGCTTATGAGAAAGCACATTATTGTTTCCTCCTTGAACGCCACGGCGAAGCTGTACTTGAACTCTTGCCAATACTTCTTGTAGCTCAAATGGCTTTGTAATATAATCATCTGCCCCTGCAATCAAAAGATTTACTTTATCGTCAAGCGTATCTTTTGCCGTCAAAATAATTACGGAGCAGTTTCCCTGCTCCCGTATAAATTCCAAAACCTCCTCTCCCGATATTCCCGGCAGCATCAAATCCAGAAGTACCAAGGCAAAACTTTCCATTTTCAGCAGCATTTTCGCTTCTGTTCCCGAAAATGCCTGCACAGCAACATATCCTTCTTTCTTTAATGCTGTAAAAAGCAAGTTGTTAATATCTGTGTCATCTTCTACAATTAAGATTTTCTTATCCTTTTTCATCGCTTTTCTCCTAAAATTTCTGATACGACAAAAGGAGAAATACCAAAAGCGGTATTTCTCCCTAATATGTACTATGTAATTGATTACTGAACAATTCTTCTAACTGCAATATAATCTCTGTATAATGCATTTGCAGTATATTTAATACCACCCTTTGGATATGGAGCACTGTTGGAAGCATGTACAATTCCGCCATCTCCTGTAAGAATTGCTACATGACCAGGATATACGATTAAATCTCCTGCACGATGCTGAGAATACTTAATACCTATACCTGAACTTGCCTGTGCACCACTTGTACGTGGAAGGCTATATCCAAAGTGTCCAAAAATCTGCTGTGTAAATCCGGAGCAGTCAATACCATTTGTTAAGCTGTTTCCGCCGTATACATAAGGATTTCCGATAAACTGTTTCGCATAGGCTACAACTGCTGCACCTGTTGAACCATTATAAGATGGTGTGGATGGTTTCTCTGTTTCTGGTTTAGATGATGGTTTCTGGCTCTCTGGCTTTGAGTTTCCTCCACCATTGCTCGGCTTATTACTGCTTGGTTTATTATTATTTGTATTACTACTGTTATTATTTGATGGTTTATTACTATTGCTGTTATTGTTACTACTGTTATTATTATTCTGCTGAGCCTGCTGCTGTTTTTCCTGTTCTTTTCTTGCCGCTTCTTCCTGTGCCTGAATTTGTTCAAGCTCTGCTGTCTGCTGTGCAATCAGGTTTTTATACTGTTCAGCCTGTGCTTTTACATTTGCAATCTGTGCTTCATAGTCAGTTGCATTTGCTTTTAAATCGTCAATCTTAGTCTGAAGAGCGCCTTTCATGCCTTCCTGTTCTTCTTTGGCAGTTTCTAATTCAGATTTTTCATTTTCTAATTTTTTTTCTAAATCTTTAACTTCCTGAACAGCTTCTTTCATTTCTTTCAGCTCTGCTCTGTCATAAGCATACATCTTTTCTGTGTTTTCCACTTTGGATAACATAGATGCAATACTATCAGACTCTAATAAAATCTGTGCCCAAGCATCGCTTCCGCCATTTTCGTACATGTACTGAATTCTTTTCTTCATTGCTTCGTACTGTTCGTCTCTTTCCTGCTCTGCCTGTACAAGATCTTCTTTTGTTTTTTCAATTTCTGCTTCTTTATCTGTAATTTCTCCGGCAAGAATATCAATCTGAGAAAGAACGTCTACTAATTCCTGTTCAGAGGAACTAATCTGTCCCATAATAGCGCCCTTCTGCTCTTCAAGACTATTTGCTCTTGCTTCTGCTTCTGAAAGTTTATTCTGAGTTTCTGATTTCTGAGCCTGTACATCATTTTTTCTTGCAGCGGAAACTGGAAGAATTTGTGTAGCTGCCATAGCAAAAATCAATGACAGACATGCTAATCTTTTTTTCATATTTCTATGTACCTCTCCAATAACAATTTTATACTTACTTTTTTAATATCTGTAACATTTCTGAAACATTTTTCAAATTTCCTGTATATAATAGCATAATTTTTTTCCCTTGGCAAGTGTGAAGTTGGGATTTTTTAAATTTGTATTACAAATTATTTCCCGTTTTTTCAATCTTTTCTTCGGTTTTTCGGGGATTTATGATATGATAAAACTATGGAATTGTTACAAATTTTTAAAGAACAAAATTACGATATGAAAGGAGAACCATGAAACGAAAACTAAATGAAATTATCTATACCATATCCAGATACACGGAAATCGTTTTATCTGCTGTAATGCTTCTGGTAATTATTACATTAATTATTCCCATGCTTTATAATTTTATCCGTATTCCGCTTTTGGATATCAGTCCGGAACAATTTACCGAATTTTTGGGAAATGCGCTGACACTTCTCATTGGCGTAGAATTCGTAAAGATGCTGGCAAAGCATACGGCTGAAAATCTTCTGGAGGTTTTAATGTTTGCCATTGCAAGGCAAATGGTAGTCGAACACCTTAATATGGTAGAAACACTTATCGGCGTTGTCGCTATTGCCGTTATCTTTGCAATTCGTAAATATTTGCTTTTAAAAGCTCCGGAAAATAAGGAAAAAACTTACGATAAACTTTAGAAAGAGCTGTCACATTAAGAGCAATCAGAGATATCTATACATTTTTAGCGAATTTGTCGAGCACGCTTTGAGATTACAAGCTCAAAGTGAGCGCAGACTGAGTGCAAAAGGTATAAATATTCTGGAGATGTATTTAATACAACAACTCTTCTTGTACGTTTCCGAAGATAGCTTCGGCAATTTTCTCATTCATTTGTATTTTCCAGTTGACGCCGTCATTTATCAGATGAATTTCTACATCATAGGAAATGGTGTTGTGATTATTTTCAATACAGGATAAGAGCATTTCCTGTTCTTTTTGTCTTCTGCCTTCTGAGCCAACAGCCAGAGACTCGGAGGTTTCCAGCCATTTTGACAATTCTTCTTTGTATGTTTCCATAATACTGTGAAAATTTACGCTTACAATCGATGCAGTTACGGTTGCCTCGGTATCTTCTTTTTTTTCGCCTAAAATTTTAAAATCAAAGCACTCACTGATTTGTGACGCAACAGCATGAGCAACGGAGCTGTTATAAGTATCCTCTGTCTCAAAAAGAGTGTCCAGAGCAAGATAAATTTTCATCTGTTCGGCATCAAATTGCTTAATACTGCTAAAATGTGTTTTTACAATTTCTTTTGGACTTAATAAATTACAGTCCGTGACATAAGATAAAAAGTTTCCGGTCAAAGCCTCCTGAAGAGAAGGATTGTGAAGAACCTTCCAGCTTTCCTTTTCCTTTACAAGAGAAAGCTTTGCAGTAATGTTTTTGGTTTTATAATGGTTCTTTTGCAAAAGCTTTTCTAACAGCAGATAAGAGTCGTGGATGGAAAATTCTACTCCGGTAGGCGCAGCATCCTGCTCAATATGCTTTTTTAAGGAAGCCTTGCTGAAATCTTTTGCCAGCTTTTTGGCGTCAATGACAGAAAAGGTTACTTTTGCAGAAGCCTCGTTTTCTCTTTCGGAAATTTTTTCTATTTTGTAATTGAAATCCTTGTAAAATAGAGTAAAGATAGAAGCAACATCTTCTTCCAGCTCCTCTGTGTCCCCATAGTATGGGAGAAGTTCTTCGGCTGCAATGCAATTTTGAATAGTTTGCATATCATCACTTTTTATTTGATTAAGTTCTTTTTCAATAGCATGCTTTACAGCCTTTTCTTCCTTGCTCAGACAGGCAGACAGAAGAAAATAAAAAAGGCATAGAGAAAGAAGCAGAAATAATTTTTTTGTCCGTTTATTCATGATTATCTCCAATTTTATTCTATATACTGAAGGTAGTTTAACAAAGTCAGAGGCAAGTTGCAACATAATCTGTAACATCTTGCAATGAAATTGCAAGAAAAATGTAAAGAAAATCGTAAAAATTAAGAAAAAACAAGGGGACAGGCAGTGGATTTTTTGATATACTGATTTCATACAATAGACTAAGAGGGTGGCAGGAAAATAAAATTTGAAGAAGGGAAAGAGTAGGGTATGCAGAAAAAACAAAAAATAATCATCGGAGCCTGTACCGTACTGTGTATAGGAGTAATTGGAGCAGGGATTTTCTTTGTACAGCATAAGGATAAAGGAAATAAAGAGGAGCTTGCTTATGTCATGAGTGTTTCGTCCATGAATGATATGGCAGGCACGCAGAAGCTGGCAGGTGTAGTCGAGTCTCAGAAAACCTTAGATATTCAAAAAGACGCAGAACGAGAAGTAAAAGAAATTTTGGTGAAAACAGGAGATGAGGTGGATGTAGGGACACCTTTATTTACTTATGACACAGAAAAACTAGAAGCAGATTTACAGCAGGCAAATCTGGATTTGGAAAGAGCAGATAATGATATGAAAAATCAGAAGGACCAGATTGCCCAGCTGGAGAAAGAGAAGAAAAAAGCACCGGAAAAGGAGCAGCTTTCTTATACCACCCAGATACAGTCTGCTCAAATGGATTTAAAGAAAAGTGAGTATGAGAAGAAGGCAAAAGAAGTAGAGATTAACGTATAAAAAGTCAGATTGAAAATTCTACGGTTACCAGTGAAATGAAGGGCGTGGTAAAATCTGTGAATAATTCTCAAAACGGAGAAAGTATCAATCCTTATGACGGTTCTTCACAGGCATTTATGACGATTTTGGCAACAGGAGAATACCGTATTAAAGGAAAAGTAAATGAGCAGAATATTACGCAGATTGTAGAGGGAGCTCCGGCAATTATTCGTTCCAGAGTAGATGAAAATGCCGTATGGAAGGGAACTTATACGGCAGTAGATACAAAAAATCCAAACAATAATACCGAGAATATGATGTATGGTGGCAAGGAGGACCGGCAGATGACCTCCACTTCCTATCCTTTTTATGTGGAACTGGAGTCTTCGGAAGGATTGCTGTTAGGGCAGCACGTATATATTGAACAGGATACGGGATTAGAAGAAAGAGAAGAGGGAATTTGGTTGGATGAGGCATTTATCGCAGATGTGGATAAAAAACCTTATGTATGGGTAGAGTCGAAAAAAGGTACGCTGGAGAAAAGGACAGTGGTACTCGGAATACATGATGAAAATATGCTTCAGTATAAAATCGAAAGCGGATTAAAATCTTCCGACTATGTGGCTTACCCTCAGGAGTTCTTTAAAGAAGGCGTAAAGACTACGCATGAAATGGTGGAGGACATAATGGGAATGCCGGAAGACGACGGAGCAATGCCGGAAGGCGAAATGATGCCGGAGGGAGAAGCCGTTCCTGAGGAAGAGATGATACCGGAGGAAGAAACCATACCAGAAGAAGGTGAAAGAGAAGCTGTGACACCGGAAGGAGCAGTGCCGGAAGGCGAAATAACTGTGGAGTAAAGGAGGCGGGACAATGCGAATAACGAAAAAAACAGCAAAAATTGCCGCAGTCAGTACAGCAGGTGTGCTTCTTCTTGGCGGAGGTATCTGGTTTGCGGCAGGAAAATTAAAAAAGCCGGAGATAAAAGTCTACTCCATGGAAGAATTGTCTCAGCAGATGTGGGGAGAAACCAACAGTCTGGAGGGCGCAGTTTCCTCCAACGTATCGCAGGAGGTACGTCTGATGGAGAAACAGTTAGTTTCTCAGGTTCACGTACAGGAAGGACAGGAGGTAAAAGAAGGAGACCCCTTGCTGACCTATGACATGACTTTGGTAAATATTGATCTGGAAATGGAAAAACTGAACAGAGAGCAGCTAAAAGTCAAGAAAAAAGGTCTGGAGAATGAACTGAAAAACCTAAAGGATGATAAAAAGAATATGGCAGTAGGCAGGGTCTATAAGGTTGAATTTCTCAGCAATATAGAAGAAAATCCGGAGATAAAACCGGAGGAACCCAAACCGGAACAGCCGGAGACGCCGCAGGAGCAGGCAAGACCTTCCGGTGTTTACAAAAGACTGTATCGTGACATTACCATTGATAACACAGAATTTCCAAATGATGATGCCATTATAGAAAATGCCATTCCTTATTCGGGAAAGGGCACAAAAGAGGAGCCTTATGTGTATGTATGCCAGAAGGGCGTTCTGATACAGGGTGAATTTTTAAACCAGTTAGCAGGATTTGATGTTTCCGGAAACAGAGTGCGTGAGCCATATTATTGTAAATTAGAAGTGCGAAGTGACAACAGCTTTGACGGAACCTTACAGGCTGCTATGATTTTAGATGGAAGTGCAATTGAAAGCAGAGTAGAATCAAGTGACTGGTTCCGTACCAGATTAGGAAAAAATGAGTGGGAAGAAATGCTTCCGGAGGAGGAAGTTCCACCAGGAGAAGTAATTCCTGAATTGCCCGATGGAACAGGAAATGCAATTCCTGATAATGAAATTATTGGTGGTTATTCTAAAGAGGAATTAGAAAAAGCCATTAAAGAAAAGGAAAAAGAAATTAAAACTACAGAGCTGGATATTAAGGAATCTGATTTGAAGATTAAAAAAGTAGAACAGGAGCTTCAGAGTGAAACTGTGTCCAGTACAGTAAATGGTGTTGTAAAGAAGGTAGGAGATCCTGCTAAAGGAGAAATAGATGGAGAGCCTTTTATTGTAGTTGAAAGTAGTGAAGGTGTATATATTGAAGGTGTAGTAAGTGAAGCGTTGTTGGAAAAGGTTCAGCCGGGGCAGATTGTAACCGGTATGGCTTATGAGTCCAGCACCTTCTTTGAAGCAGAAGTAAAAGAAGTTTCTCCTTATCCGGCCAGTGGTTATCAAAATTATGATGGCAGAGAGCTTACTTATTATCCTTTTACTGCATATATTGCAGACAGCACCGGATTAAAGGATAATGAAATGGCAAGCATGGAATTGCCGGCTGAAGAAGGCGGCATAACAGGAATTTTCATTGGGAAAGAGTATATCCGAAGCAAAGACGGAGAAGATTTTGTCTATAAAGAAGGAAAGAATGGGAAACTGGAAAAGCAGCCTGTACATACAGGACAGACTTTTTATGGTTCTATAGTAGAAATTAAAGATGGTTTGACTATGGAGGATCACATAGCATTTCCTTATGGCAAAAAGGTAAAAGAAGGAGCAAAGGTAAAACGTGCTTCTTTGATGGAAGAAAATATGTTTTAAGAAAGGAAAGCAGCACAATGATTGAAAATATTAGATTGTCTTTTCAGGGGATTTGGGCACATAAAATGCGTTCCTTTTTGACCATGCTGGGAATTATTATCGGTATCGCATCTTTAATATCTATTGTGTCTACAATCAAAGGAACAAATGAACAGATTAAGAAAAACCTCATTGGCGAAGGAGATAATGTGGTAGATGTTTATCTCAGTCAGGGAGGAAGTGAATATGAGATGGAATATCAGGGTGTGCCGGAGGGTGTGCCTGTGATAACAAAAGAGCAGAAAGAAAAAATAGTAGATTTGGATGAAGTCACGAATGTAACCTGTTATCAGGTGAGAAAATATGCAGACAGTGTATTTTATCAGAATAAAACCATGAATGGCGGCGCTGTGTTTGGGATTGATACAGATTATCTGGATACTTGCGGATACCAGATTATCCGAGGAAGAGGTTTTGCACAAAGTGATTACAGGAAATTCCAGAAGGTAGCTTTGATTGACGAAACGGCTTCCAGCAACTTTTTTGAAAAAGGACAAGAGATAGGAAAGGTTATAGAAATTAAAGGAGAACCTTTTACTGTAGTAGGTGTGATAAAAAAGACAGAGGAATTTGAGCCTGTTATTAACAGCAGAGAAGAATATTACACTTATTACAATGAAAGCAGCGGTATGGTTTTAGTACCCGACAGTACATGGCCGATTATTTATCGGTATGATGAACCGCAGCTGGTGTCCGTGAAAGCCACTTCTCCGGAAAGCATGAGTGCGGCAGGGAAAAAAACAGCAGAAATTTTAAATGAAAGCATTGTTTCTGCAACCGGCGATATTAAATATAAAGCCAGAGATATGATGGAAAAGGCAAAAGGCTTGCAGCAGATTAGTGAAAGCACCAATCGCCAGCTTTTGTGGATTGCCAGTATTTCTCTCCTTGTAGGCGGCATCGGCGTTATGAATATTATGCTGGTGTCTGTGACAGAAAGAACAGGGGAAATTGGTCTGAAAAAGGCGATAGGGGCAAACAAGAGAAGAATTTTGGGGCAGTTTCTTACAGAGGCAGCCGTGCTTACCAGTATCGGTGGAATTTTAGGTGTTTTTGCAGGCGTTATTTTATCGGCTGTAATTGCCAAAATGTCAGGTGCTCCGATGGTGATTAGTGTGCCGGCGGCAGCATTAGCAGTTATTTTCTCAACTGTAATCGGTTTGATTTTTGGCTTATTGCCATCTGTAAAAGCGGCGAATTTAAGCCCAATTGAAGCTTTAAGAAGAATGTAAGATGAAATGGAGTTGTTGCTTATGCAATAGCTCCATTTTAAGGTAAAAAATTATTGTATTTGGACGTGCTGTATGGTATCATTAAAAACAATGACCTAAAATTAGAAAAGGGAGCTGAGAATGATGGGGAAAAAGAAAATCGCAATTATTACAGACAGCAATAGCGGTATCACTCAGAAAGAAGCACAGCAGCTTGGAATTACAGTACTGGCAATGCCATTTTATATTGATGAACAATTATTTTTAGAAGATATTACTTTAACACAGGAAGAATTTTATAAACGGTTAGCAGAAGATGCAAATATTTCAACTTCTCAGCCCTCACCTGCAGATGTTATGGAAACATGGGAAAAACTTTTGGAGGAATACGACGAAATTGTACACATTCCCATGTCTAGCGGATTAAGTAACTCCTGTCAGACAGCCTTTGTGCTGGCAAGAGAGTTTCATGATAGAGTACAGGTAGTGGATAATCAGCGTATTTCTGTTACGCAGCGTCAATCGGTGTTAGATGCTATGGAATTGGCAAAGGCAGGTAAGGATGCAGTCCAGATAAAAGAAATTTTGGAAAAGGAAGCCGGGGAGTCCAGTATTTACATTACATTGGAAACATTAAAATATCTGAAAAAAGGCGGAAGAATTACACCGGCAGCGGCAGCTCTTGGTACCGTGTTAAACTTAAAACCGGTTCTCCAAATTCAAGGAGATAAATTAGATGCTTTTTCAAAAGCAAGAGGAAAGAAACAGGCAAAACGTACTATGCTTCAGGCTATGAAAGCTGATTTAGAAGGCAGATTTAAAGAATATGTAGATAGAGATTTAATTTGTCTGCAGGCAGCTTATACGGGCAATGAAGAAGAAGCTATGGAGTGGAAAAAAGAACTGGAAAATCAGTTTCCTAGGATGCCGGTATACATGGCGCCTCTGTCCTTGAGTGTGGCATGTCATATTGGTCAGGGAGCTTTAGCAGTAGCAGCATCAAAAAAAGTGGAAGTGGAGTAACAGACAGATGAAGAAAATCATAGAAAAAATTGAGGAAGTCGTAAAAGAAGCATTTGCAGCTTCAGAATATGATGAAAAATTTGCCAAAGTAACAGTATCTAATCGACCTGATTTATGCGAATATCAGTGTAATGGAGCTATGGCAGCGGCAAAGACTTATAAGAAAGCACCGATTATGATTGCTAACAGCGTAGTGGAAAAATTGCAGGACAATGAAATGTTTGAAAACGCAGAAGCAGTTAATCCGGGTTTTATCAATCTTAAGTTAAAGAAAGAATTTCTGGCAGGATACTTAAATGATATGCTGGCAGATGAGAAACTTTCTGTAGAAGAAGCAAAAAATCCAAAGACAATTGTAATCGACTATGGCGGACCTAATGTTGCAAAACCTCTCCATGTAGGACACTTGCGTTCTGCAATTATCGGGGAAAGTATTAAAAGAATGGGACGCTTCTTAGGTCATAAAGTGATTGGTGATGTTCATTTAGGTGACTGGGGACTTCAGATGGGATTAATTATCACAGAGCTTTCCAAAAGACAGCCGGATTTAGTGTATTTTGATGAAAGTTATGAAGGAGAATACCCAAAGGAAGCTCCGTTTACAGTAAGTGAATTGGAAGAAATTTATCCTACAGCCAGCGGGAAATCAAAAGAAGATGAAGCATATAAAAACGAAGCATTAGAAGCAACTCTTCAGCTTCAGAAGGGAAGAAGGGGCTATCGTGCTTTATGGCAGCACATTATGGAAGTTTCTGTAACAGACTTAAAGAAAAACTATGCCAAATTAAAAGTAGATTTCGATTTGTGGAAAGGTGAAGCTGATGCAGATGCGTATATTCCTGCCATGGTGGATTACTTAAAAGAAAATGGTTACGCTTATCTGGATCAGGGAGCTCTTGTAGTGGATGTAAAAGAAGAAACAGATACAAAAGAAATTCCACCATGTATGATTTTAAAATCAGACGGCGCTTCTCTGTATAATACAACAGATTTGGCAACTATCGTACAGCGTATGGAAGATTATAAGCCAGACGAAATTATTTATGTAGTAGATAAACGTCAGGAACTGCATTTTGTTCAGGTATTCCGTTGTGCAAAGAAGGCAAAATTGGTAGACGAAAATACACAGTTATCTTTTGTTGGTTTTGGTACCATGAATGGAAAAGATGGAAAACCATTTAAAACAAGAGAAGGCGGTGTTATGCGATTAGAACGTCTGATTGCGGAAATCAATGAAGAAATGTTTAAGAAAATAACAGAAAACCGCAGTGTGAAAGACGAAAACGCAGAAAAAACTGCTCAGATGGTTGGATTATCTGCAATTAAATACGGAGATTTATCCAATCAGGCATCAAAAGATTATATATTTGATATTGAACGTTTTACTTCCTTTGAAGGAAATACGGGTCC
>ENA-OWPJ01001317-OWPJ01001317.1-human-gut-metagenome-genome-assembly--contig:-NODE-1317-length-10720-cov-2.89001_pt1 | contig 10720 bp, 10 predicted proteins | sample MGYA00248264_ERZ651846 | MGnify/ENA primary metagenome ERZ651846 (study PRJEB26924, sample SAMEA4378271) | human gut metagenome | biome: human gut; feature: human-associated habitat; material: faeces...
TAGTCGCAGTAATCTTTATCGGATTTGCGATATACTGTGTCTATGATACAAACAAAGGAAAACTTCCTGGAAAGAAAGTAGATGGCAAAGAAGTTGTTGCCACAATGAAGGATTACACATTGACAGCAGATGATTTGTATACAAGTTTATACAAAGAAAACAATGGTGCTCAAACTTTGTATATCCGTTTCCAGAATCTAGTAATTGATGAATCTGTAAAAACTGATGATGCATTGAAAACACGTGCAGATGAAATCGCAAAAACTTTACAGAGTCAGGCAGAATCAATGGCAAGTTATTACAGCACAACAGCAGAAACGTTAATTGCCAGTCAGTTAAAGAGCTATGGCTTTGAAGAAGATGATCTTGACGGTTATGCATTAATGGCTGCGAAAAACGAAAAATTAAGAGATGCTTACATCGATGCTCACAAAGATGAATTATTAACACCATTCTATAAGGATAAAAAACCACGTGTGGTATCCCACATCCTAATTAAAGTAGCTGATGTAAATAATCCAACTAAAGAAGAACAGAAGAAAATTGATGAAGTAGAGAAAGCATTAAAAGATGGCACTGATTTTGCGGAAGTTGCTAAAAAATACAGTGATGATACAGGAAGTAAAGATAACGGTGGATATATCGGCTATGTAGACAGCACCAATCCATCCAAGCTTGTACAAAGCTTTGTAGATGCCTCATTAAAACTGACAAAAGATGGTGAAGTTAGTGGCTGGGTAAAAGAAAGCAATGACAGCTACAGTGGATGGCATATGATCAAAGCTGATAAAGCTCAGTTAGATACCTTATTAAAGGATAAAGATGTGAAAAACCAGATTTATTCATCTATCGCATCATCCAGCAATGACATGTCTTTCAAATATATTTGGGAAGCAGCAAAAAAATTAGATATCAAATACGCAAATGATGATGTCAAGAAAGATATCATGAACTACATGGGCGTAGAAGAATAGGAGGCATACGACAATGAAGAAAACATTAGTTCTATTAAGTACCATTGCGATGGCTCTGACTTTGAGTGCCTGCAGCGATGCAACAGCAAACATTTCTGATGGAAATGAAACACTAATCAGTGTTGGTAGTGAAAAAGTAACAAAAGAAGATGTATACCAGTCATTAAAAGCTAATATTGGTACTGCGACTCTGGCGAAATTAAAAGCAGAGGTTTACAAAAAAGAAGATATTAAAGAAACTGATGAAATTAAAAAACAGGCTGATGAAAAACTTGCCCAAATTAAAAAACAGTGGGGCGACAATTATGAAAAGCAGCTGAAATCTGAAGGTTTCGCAAATGATCAGGAGTTAAAAGAAGCGTATATCTTACCTGCTCTGTATCAGACAGAACTTCAGAAAAAATATGTTACAGAAAACAAAGAAGCATTATTCAAAAGCTATGTTCCTTATAAAGCACAAATTTTCCAGGCTGATGATGAAACAAAAGCCAATGATGCGCTAAACGCATTAAAGAAAGGCGATAAATTCTCAGACGTTGTGAAAAAATATGGTACTACATCAACATATGATGGAAGTGAAAAGGTTTATACAAACCAGAGTGGACTTCCTAATGAAGTATTCTCCGCAATGTCTGGTGCTGGTAAAAAAGGACTTATAGAAAAAGTTATCACATCAACAAATACTTCTACTTCTGTGACATCTTATTACATTGTTAATTTAGTGGAAACAGAACCTAAGAATTATGAAGATGAAGCTATTCAGGCAATTGCTGAAACAAGCACCCTGGCTACAGAAGCTACAAAATTCTATTTTAAGAAATACGATATGACGATTTATGATATCGACGCATACAACAGCTTGAAAAATAGTGATTTGATCGTACAGTAAAAGAGCGAAAGCTCTTTTTCTTTTGGTATCGTTTTGTTATAATGAATAAGAAAAGAAAGAAGGTAAACATCAATGTGTATTTTTTGTAAAATCGTAAATCATGAAATTCCAAGCAGTGTGGTATATGAAGATGATGATGTATTAGCATTCTTAGACATCTCTCAAGTCACAAAGGGACATACACTTGTCATTCCTAAAAAACATTATGCAAATTTTATGGAATGTGATCCAGAAGTTATGAAGCATGTCATGGAGGTTGCACAAAAACTTGCCAAACAAATTATGGACGCAACTCATGCAAACGGTATGAACATTTTAAGTAATGTTAATGAAGTTGCTGGTCAAAGTGTGCCACACTTTCATATTCATCTGATTCCACGCTATCGTGAAGATGATGCTTGCGTGATTGAATTTAAGGAAAGTGAACCACAGGATTTAAATGAAGTATTATCACTTATAAAAAAATAATGAAGGAAATTTCTCCTTCATTATTTTTCTAACACCTCCATTTGATATTTACTGGGTGTTCTTCATTTTCTATCGCTACTTGCTTCAGTGAACGATATGCTCTACAAAACTCATTTCTGCCATATTCTTCATAAACAGCTTGTTCAGCTTCTGTACCAGCTTCATGATAGGCAGTAGCCGCAGCGCCATAAAACAAGAAACCCAACGCATTACTTGGCGTTTGCAAAATTGCACAAGCTGTCGCTATCGCTCTTGATGCCGCAACATCTACAGGATCATTTATTGTTTTCACATCATCTCTTGCTGTTTTCAGATATGGTTTTAGTTCTTTTACAGTAATTTCTTTTTCTAAACAGCATTTAACCATATTCATTGTTTCATTCAAACAGGAAGATGTATAAATCTTTGTATAATATTCTTTCACATAGGAAAGCGCCCATGCAGCCAGTGTTTCCTTGCTTTGAGTATCAATCAAATGCATCATATCCATACATTCCTGTCCATTTACATCACCCAACATTTTTCTAAGCTTTGCCACTTCAATCCCCTATTCTATTTTCTCAATTGTATATTGTTTGCCATATTTATGACTCATATAATTCTTAAAGTCTTTTTCTTTTTGTAAATTCTGTTTACCACTGACAATGATTTTTTCACCATAAATATCTTCTTTTAAAATCTTGCCACTGGTATTGATTTCATTATATGTAATCATATAATAAATCGTTTCATCCTTTGTTTCCAGCTTTTCTTCTTTATTAGATACATTGACTTCCCCTTTTGCGGTGATAGAATAAATATCTAATATCTTATCTTTACTTTCATCATCTTTCGCATTTAAAAAGATTCGATACATAAAACGATAATTTTCCAATTCTGGTTCACTTGTAAAATAGAAAGCTGTAAAATCATCAGACAGGATGGAAGACATGTTCTTTTCTAAATATTTCTTAGAATTATCTTTTACCTCATCTAATAATGTTTGCGGTATCTGTTTAACATTCTCATAACGCACAGGAAGTCCTTCTACTGTCACTTCTTTTACCACATTGATGGCATTGATATGATAACGGGATGCCAAAGTTTCATCATAGGTTGTGCTGATTTTTATTTTATCCCCGTTTTTTAGGTTTTTATTTGGCGTTACTTTATATTCTACCGTATCCATAAATTCCTGAATACGCTGATTGTAATTCAGGTTTTTATTACGCACGCTCACAACACCAGAGCCATCTTCTCCACGATATAATATTTCAATATCTTTGGTAATATCTACACCTGTTGTTCTAAAAAACAATAAATAACAGGTTGTATAAAGACTTAGAATGATCAAAGCCAGACATAATGCAGAAATCATCTTGCTTTTTATCGCATCTTTGCTTGGCACTTTAAAATGCATATCAGACATTTATGATCATCCTCCTTTTTTCTGTACTATTATAGCATGCTCCTATTACTTTTTCTATGTACCATTCCTTACGATTTTCTGTATTTTTCCATCAAGGCTTCCTTTACATCCTTACTTACTAGTGCATCGATATTCACATCATATTTCATCATTTCTCGAATAATGGAACTGGACACAAAGGCGTATGCAGGCGATGAAAATAAAAGCACAGTTTCGATTTCAGGATTTAAATATTGATTGGCACTTGCGATATCTAATTCATATTCATAGTCTTTTACACTTCTGACTCCACGAATTATTGCACAGGCACCATGCTGTTTTGCATATGTTACCGTTAAAGAAGTATCCGCATCTACAATTACATTATTTAAATGACTGGTATTGTTTTTTAACATACGCAGACGTTCTTCCTGTGTAAACATTGTCTTTTTCTCACTGTTTTCAAGAATTACAACAATCAGTTCATCAAATAATCTGCTTGCCCGCTCTATAATATCTAAGTGTCCTTTGGTTAATGGATCAAAGCTTCCTGGAAAAATCGCTTTTTTCATAAACTTCCTCTTTTCTTATAATATGTAATACGTGTAATTCCATATGTTACATCTTTTACTTTTTCAAAACAGCCGACTTGATCTTCAAAAACATCTTCTTTCTGGCTCTCACAGACAACATCACCATCATCTTTTACTAAATCAAGTTCATCTAACAGGTTCAGTATTTCATGAATCTGTTGTTTTTTATAAGGTGGATCAAGAAAAACAAGATCAAATGTTTTTGCTTCTTCTTTTGCCTGTTGTAAAGCACGGTGATAATCCATCTTCCATACCGTTACTTTCTGTTCCACGCCTAATGTTTTCGCATTTGCCTTGATGGTGCGTATCGCTTTGACACTCACATCACATAACAGACTTGTATCTATGCCTCGACTAATTGCCTCAAAACTCATATTGCCACTACCACCAAATAAATCTAACATAGACCCACCATCAAAATATGGTCCAATACGTGAGAAAATTGCTTCTTTCACTTTATCCGTGGTTGGTCTTGTGCCATTTCCTTCTACAGCGGATATGACTCTTGAACGAAATTCTCCAGCAACGATTCGCATTTTTTTCAACTCCTTGTGTATAAAACTTTTTCTACTGGGAAGATTAATAGTGCAACCGATAAAACGGTTGTTACCCCCCAATCTTTGTTTCTCCTCTTCCCTTTCTTAAAGAACCCTATCCCCTTGGGGTTCTTTTTTCTTTACCCTTTTTACCTTACGTATGGCTCCCTGACGCCGTATCCTTGATATTACAGCTTGCGAAATCCCAATCGCAGACATAATTGCCATCAAGGAAGATCCACCACTGGATATAAATAACAATGGCACACCTGTTAAAGGAATCAGGCCGCCAACACCACCAACATTCAGAATAAAGTGAATAAATATATAACTGGCGGTACCAAATAAAATAATCTTATATCCTTCATTTACTGTATGTTTTGCATAATAAAACAATTGACGGATGATGGTAAGGTAACATAACACAATAAACAAGAACCCAAACAGTCCTAATTCTTCAATAATAATGGCCAGAATAAAGTCATTGTCTGATTGTGTCAGATAACCATATTTCTGTATAGAGTTACCTAATCCTACCCCTTTTAATCCACCTCGTGCAATACCATATAATCCATTAATTGTCTGATAACCATTATTGAAAGGATCCGTAAAAGGATTCGCAGCATTTTCAATACGTACCGCAATATGGCTTAATGGCTGAATACTCGAAAACAGTTTAACACCAATATCACTCATCAAAACCAAGGCGCCAACACACCCAATCATGATGAGAATCCGCATAATTTTTTGTTGTTTCCTTAATCCTCTATTACTTGGAATCAAAAAGCATAAGACAGAAATCATCACGAATACCAGCATACTACCAATATCCTTCTGTAAAATGATAGGAATCAGACACATAAAGAAATATATAAACGGCCATTGCATGATTCGCATGAAGTTCCAGCGATTATTTCCTGCAATCGCAACGTATACTGCCATCACAACAATAATGAAGACTTTTGCGAATTCTGAGGGCTGAATCGTAACAATCTGCCCGGCTATCGCAAAACGAATCCATGCTTTACTACCATATACTTCTTTAGAAAATTGTGTAGCAATCAATGCCACCATAATCAAAATGCCGACAATCGGCAATGCTTTTTTTGCCCTTCCCATGTTGAAGTTATTCGCAAAAAATGTCAATAGCAGATAGGATACGATAATAAAGATGCTTTGTTTTATCATTACTTTTACGATATCCATGACGCCGCCTGTCGCATTTCCAACATTTGTTGAAATAATCATCAATGTGCCAAAGACCACAAGAAGCAAACTTGCAATATGTATCGGCATATCATATTTTTTTGGCATTTTTATTGATACAACGAGATTTTTTATTCGCATCTTTCATGACTCCTTTCTGCGTGATTTCCTTATAATGATATCATATTCCCTGTAATTTTTCACAATTAATTTATCAAAAGACTTCCATTCTATGAAAAAACCGTTTAAAATAATAACGTTGATAGAAAAGGAGTTAATCTACATGTATATTCATTATGATAATATCGTTAAAGATACAGACAGTGTTGTACGTCAAAAAAGTGAAAAAGTCAATCTTCCTTTAAGTGAAGAAGATAAGACTTTGTTACATGATTTATTTGTTTATGTAAAAGACAGTCAGGACGCAGAAATTGCAGAACGTGAAGATCTTCGTCCAGCAGTTGGTATTGCGGCTATTCAAATTGGTATTCCAAAAAGAATGCTGGCTGTTGTTGTTCCAGGTGAGGAAGAAGATGAAGTCTTTGAATATGCGCTGGCTAATCCACGCATTGTTTCTGAATCTGTACAAAAGGCCTATTTAAAGAATGGTGAAGGCTGTTTATCAGTAGAAGAAGAACATGAAGGCATTGTCCCTCGTAGTGCACGTGTGACTGTAAAAGGATATGATTTATTACAAGATAAAGAAGTAACCATTAAGGCTAAAAACTATCTTGCGATTGTTTTACAGCATGAAATTGATCATTTTTCAGGAACTTTATTCTATGATCGTATCAATGAAGATGATCCATGGCGTGCTATCCAGGATGCCGTTGTGATTGAATAATGCTCTGCTATAAGAGCATTTTTTATGGCTTTTTTTGAAGTTTTACGTTTATTCTCTATTTTTTATGCTATAATAATGAAAGATATGGTGCCATCTATATTCTAAATATCGAAAGGAGTTAATATGAATAACTATCATAACAATAAACAAGGCGCACCTAGAACTCATCAAGATCCAACAAGAAACAGTTATAATAAAATGAATACGGAGCGTAATGACACTTTAATCTATGCATTAGGTGGATTAGGCGAAGTAGGTAAAAATATGTACTGCTTTGAACATGAAAATGAGATTTTGATTGTGGATGCAGGTGTACGATTCCCAGAGGACAATCTTTTGGGTGTCGATTACGTCATTCCAGATTATGGATATCTGGTAAAAAACAACCGCAAGCGCAAAGTGCTTGTCATTACACATGGACATGAGGACCACATTGGTGGTATTCCCTTCCTGTTGAAAAGCGTGGATATTGAAGCAATTTATGCGCCAGCATTTGCAGTTGCTTTGATTAATAAAAAATTGGAAGAACGCAAAATGCTTCGCAGTGTGAAGCTGATTGAGATCAATGATCGCAGTTCTTTAAAAATGAATTATTTTACATGTGGTTTCTTTAATACCACACACTCTATTCCTGATTCCTTGGGAATTTTAATCAATACACCTAATGGCAGAATTGTCACTACCGGCGACTTTAAGTTCGATTTAACACCGGTTGGAAACAATGCGGACTATCAGGTCATGGCCTATATGGGACAAATTGGCGTCGATTTATTATTAAGTGATTCCACAAACTCAGGTGTTGAAGACTTCTCTATTTCAGAGAAAAAAGTCGCACAGGAGATTTTAGATATCATGAAGAAAACCAGCGGTCGTTTAATTGTCGCAACATTTGCATCTAATATATATCGTGTATCACAGATATTAGAAGCAGCTGTCGCATGTGGCCGTAAGGTAATCATCTTCGGACGCAGTATGGAAAACGTCGTAACGATTGGACGAAAGATGGGTAAAATCAAAGTTGGCGAACAGCATTTCTTATCCATTGACCAGTTGTCTACAACTCCTGCGAATAAAACATGTATCGTATGTACTGGAAGTCAAGGTGAACCTCTTGCGGCATTAAGCCGTATTGCCAATGGAACACATCGTTATATCAAACTGATTCCAGGTGATACTGTTATCTTCTCCAGTTCCCCAATTCCAGGAAATGGTGCAAGTGTAAATCAGGTTGTCAATAAGCTGTTTCGTGCTGGTGCCAACGTATTAACAAAATCCGTCTTAACCAATCTGCATACAACAGGACATGCCTCCCAGGAGGAACAAAAGCTGATGCTGCAGTTGATTAAGCCAAAATATTTTATGCCAGTGCATGGTGAATATAAGATGCTGAAGCAGCACAAGGATACAGCAATAGAAACAGGTATTCCTAGAGAAAACATCTTCACATGTGCAAATGGCGATGTATTGATTTTACGTGATCACAAGGTATATGAAAGCAGCTTTAGAATTCCTGCAGACGATATCTATGTTGATGGAAATGACATCAGCGGTGTATCAACGGCAGTGCTGAAAGACCGTAAGATCTTAGCGGACAATGGTCTTGTGGCAGTTATTATCGCAATAGATTCCAAAGACAACAAAGTTCTTTGTAAACCTGTCATTGTATCTCGTGGCTTTGTCTTTATCAAAGACAGCCAGGGACTATTAAAAGAAGCAGAAATGATTGTGTATGATGCATTGAATGAAAAGATGAAACAACGTACAACCTTCTCTGATTTAAAGAATACCGTACGTGGATCATTAGAACCATTCCTTTACAACAAAACGCATCGTAATCCAATCGTAATCCCTGTTATTATAAATTCTAAATCCGCAATGCAGGCAATGGCACAAGCAAGAGCTGCCAGAATGGCTGGTAAACGTATTCCTAGAAACAATGTAGCACCTGCTACTGAAAAACAAGAAAAAGCTGAATAAAGTGAAGTCATGTGCTTCACTTTTTCTTCATCAATTTTTCATGGTGTTCTATACATAAATATGATAAAATAATAAAGAATGTGAAAGGAGTGTTCCTGTGAAGAAATTATTAAAAATCTTATCTGTATTAGTGATTCTCGCCTTACTTTTGGCTGGTGTCTTCTTCTACAGTATTTATATATCCGTTGACCGTGTATCCTTAAATTATACAACCCTTACCTCACCTAAAATATCTGCGGATATGAATGATATTAAAATTGCTATGATATCTGATATCAAATACAATGGGTTTATGGGAAAAGATCGATTAACAAAGATGATCAATGAATTAAATGATGCAAATTGTGATATTGTATTATTTGGTGGTGACATGTTTGATAATCCTGCCACCAAAGAACCAGACAGTGCAGTTGTTAAAGAATTGACGGATATCTTAAAAAGTATTCAGGCTCCTTTAGGTAAATTTGCGGTATTGGGTGATCAGGATCAAGTTAATGACGATGTTAAAAATATTGTTTCTGATATCCTTTATCAATCTAATTTTGAAATATTAACAAATCAGGCAATCCGTATTCGTAATCATACAAAAAACAGTATTACCTTGGTTGGTATTGATTCTTTGATCAATGGCAATCCAAATCCTGACAGTGCCTTTAAAACGATTAGTGAGGATGAATACAATATCGTATTGACACACTGCCCTGATCTTATTTCAAGTGCAGACTTCAACAGCAATTATGTAGATGCGATGTTCGCCGGTCATTCTCTTGGTGGACAGATTTATTTACCTGTCATTGGGCCATTAAAAACCTTTGATGGCGCAAGAAGTTATAATCATGGCATGTATACTGTGAATAAAACGAAATTGTTTGTGTCCAATGGTCTTGGCACCATTGATATTGATATGCGTTTATTCGCCCCACCGGAAATTATGATCTTCCGTTTGCAAAATGGAAATGCCGCTTAAACATCTGTGCTATGCAGATGTTTTTTTCTTGAAATCGTATCAGAAAATATACAGAATCTGACGAAATCAGACAGGCATTTCTAAAGTTTTATGATTTGCATTTTTTTCTATTTTTCTATGCTATACTTTCCTTATCTTAAGGAGGAGCATTATATGAAATTTAAACAAGGACTGGCTATCCTGATGTGTACATTGCTGTTATTTGGCTGTACAAAAAAAGAAGAAACAATGACAGATGAAGTATCGGATATCATGGAAGTTTCAAATATGAAAATCAAAGTTGAAGATACCACATTCTATCTATATCAGCCAATGAATAAAGTTTTAGACAAATGGACTCCTGATCCATCTCTCAACATTACAAAGATTCAGGCAAAGGATCAATCATCTTTCAATCTGTTTTATAAAGCAGATTCCGAAAAAAAGATTTTTGTGACAGCATATAACCCTGAATCTAGTGAACAATCTGTAGAAAACTGTATCATCTTATACATATCTTTTGATGAATTCACGAAAAATATCAACAATTATGAACTGCCTCAAAATTTTAAATTAAATGAATCCAAAGAAGAGGATATCTTTCATACATTTGGTATTCCTATGTCATATCAACAGACAGCTACCCGTCGCACATATCTATACCATTCCTCTATGGATTTTACGAATACAGAACAGCTAAAATTAGAATTTGACCAGGGATTATTATTGGGAATGGAATTAAGAGGTACACCAGAAGGTATGAAACAAAAAACAAACACCTTCCTTACAGAAAAAGTATTAAAAAGAGCATTAATTCCCTTCTCCCCTACCAAGGATAAATCAACCGAGCTTTCCAAAGGTATCCTAGTCATAGAAAATAAAAAGATATCCGCAAATACA
>ENA-OWPJ01001318-OWPJ01001318.1-human-gut-metagenome-genome-assembly--contig:-NODE-1318-length-10698-cov-7.81669_pt1 | contig 10698 bp, 9 predicted proteins | sample MGYA00248264_ERZ651846 | MGnify/ENA primary metagenome ERZ651846 (study PRJEB26924, sample SAMEA4378271) | human gut metagenome | biome: human gut; feature: human-associated habitat; material: faeces...
CATGGAATCGAGGTGTCTTTCTTTTATGCAAAATCACGAACTTGCTCATTTATAGTTCTACTTTTTTAAATTAACAAGCACGGTCTAGATGTTATTTTTTGAAGGACTCGAAGAGAAGAGAGTTATCTAGAAAATGTAGAGATATAGTATTTATTTGTATTCATCAAAATAATTTATTGATAAACAATAAATATTTATTGACAATTATGAAATGTGCGTAGTAAAATGGAGCTACAAGGAATAGAGATAGAAAATGAAAGGAGAATTTATTATGGGAGATAAACATGAAAAGAAAGCTTATTATAAGCGTAGAGATGGAAGACCTGAAATGAAGTATCAAGGAATTATGGGAGTGACTCTTTTTCTCATGGTTCTTCTAACGGGAATCTGTTTAGTATATGTTTTTTGGATGTTGAGGGTGGCACCAGAAAAGGTAAGCGCTAGCAAAGAAATTGTTGAGGAGGAAATGTTTCGACTTGAGCTTGGTAAAATGGGGAGTTTTAGTAACTTATCAAGTGAGATGTTGGGAACTGAAGCAGCAAAGGCGAATCCAAAAGCAGTCTGGTATTCCTATGGAATTGCGATGTTATTAACAAATTACCTCCCATGGCTATTTATTTTATGGTTTGTAAGAAATATCATAGTTTATGCTGTCCAGATGAGGGAGCCTTTTTCAAAAATCACCGTGAGATCTGTTCGAAAAATTGGAATTGTTTTAATATATATTGCAAGTAGTAAGCAGTTGGTATTGTTTTTGCTTCCACATATATGGGGAGGGGTTTCTCCAGGTATTGACCTTATAAACCAGCCAGGTACTGTAAATTGTATTACACTGGGATTATTAGGATTTTTGTTCCTCTTCCTTTCTCGTGTTTTTGGCTATGGCTGTGAATTACAGGAAGAATCTGATACCACGATATAAAGGAGCATGTGATATGGCAATCATATTAAGACTTGACCGGGTCATGGCAGACCAGAAAATTTCTTTGAATGAGCTAGCAGATCGAGTTGGGATTACTAATGTAAACCTATCTAATTTAAAAACTGGAAAGGTAAAAGCGATTCGTTTTACTACACTTAATGCAATCTGTAGGGAACTTTCTTGTCAACCTGGGGATATATTGGAATATGAGGAAGATGCAGAAGAATAATATTTTAACAAAAAGAAAAACAGTAGGATAATTTTAGAAGTAAACATGGCACGATATTTGAGAAAAAAGTATAGCATATTACAGGAAATATAATCACTAAAACAATGTGAAGAAGTACAAAGAAGATAGAACTGCGCATGAACAAATAGATCAGGTTTCGGGAAATAAAGCTAAAGAAATGGCTTTAGAGATTCTGAAATAAGTGGCTATGCTTGTTGTATTTTAGGAATTTTGGAAACCTTGTTTCTCAAAGAATCACATATTTTGAATACTATTTTCTGGTTGCTCCGCAATCTGGACAAATCTGTCCCTGTACCACTTCTTCTGTCCATGCTTCTTTATCTACAATCCATTTGTCTTCGTAAACAGCTTCGTGGTGGATTGTCTCTGTCCATGCTTCTTTTAGTTAAGACATTAAGCAGATGTATTCCTATCAGGCAGAGGTAGAAAATTCACTATCTTTGCCTGATTTTTCTTTTATAAAAACTTGCTCTTATATTTATGCAGCACAAAAAGACAGATTGCTATCTGCCTAAATTAACGATATACTTTTATCGATGTTATGCAACTCGATACAGAAAACTTACTGCTGACATTGCATCGGATATCACAACAGAGATCTTCTCCAAAGAACTCTTCAGTGATCTGACAGAGAAGGAAAAGAAAATCGTGAGCGATTATTTTATCATGGGAAAACAGGTTAAGGAAACAGCAGAGGAACTGGGCATCAGCACACGACAGGTGAGCAGAGACAAAAACAGTGCTTTGGAAAAAATGTTAAAGAGAATGAAAGCAGCTGGATATGAATCATATGCTGAGGCGGCAGGTGCATTTCTGCAGGAAAGCGATTATATTCCAACACAGATGGAAACACAGAATTCAATTATGAAAAAAAGAACTGGGGAAGTGAGATTGCCATCGGATAACAAGGCAAAAAACTAGATGGATTATTTCTAAATAATAAATATCACACATGGGCCTACATAATCGTAAGCTACAGAAGAGGTGTTGAGTGATGTAGAAGTTAAAAGTTTGCGAAAAGTTAATCCTATGGATTAACTATCAGGTGAGGATAATTAAAGTTGTGGGTACAATCGCATACTATAAAGGATAAAATCTATGAGTAAAAAAGTCTGCATAGAAATTAAGCAGTTGCTGAATAAAGTTATAAAACTTGTTTCTCATGGAAATACATCTCCTTTCTGTTGATAAGGCTGTTATAAAGTGTGAAACAAAATAAAAGTTTGCAAAAAATCAATCCTAGAAATTTAAATATCAGTTGTGTAAATAAAGTTGTGGAAACAACTGCATAATTATAAAGGATAATATCTGCGAGTAAAAAAGTCTGCATAAAAGTTAAGTAGTTGTTGAACAAAGTTGTGGAATTTGTTTCTCATAGAAGTTCATCTCCTTTCTGTTGACAAGGTCATTATAAAATGTGAAACGAAATATTACTTGCCAAATAAATATAAAATGTGGACAAAATTTGCAAACAAGAAGGAAGAGCTGATAAATATGACTGATCAGCTCTTCCCTTTTTATTTATACTTTATATGTTTTTGCGATACTCGGATGGAGATATACCTTTCGTTCTTTGAAAGATTCGGCTGAAATATAAAGGATTATCATAGCCTATTATCTGTGCAATCTCTTTAATGTTATATTGTTTATTTTGTAGTAGTGTTTCAGCAGTATTAATTCTTTTTTGCAAAATAAACTGTTTTGGCGTAGTTCCGGTATACATTTTGAAATTGCGTATGAACCAGTTTGTGCTGACGTGGTTCTGTTTAGCATAGGCATCAACATTAATTGCTTCATTATAGTGTTCGCTAAAATAAACAATGGCTTTGTCTATTTCTTCTGCTATCTGGGATGTGTCTGTCATAATCGTTTGCTCAAAATGACGCTGTAATCTAATAAAAATCTGTCTTAAATACATTTCGAGCATTTCGGAATAACCAGATTTACACATCTGTAACTCTTTTATCATAACCGAAAAAAGATTTTTATATTCAGGATCAGAACCACAATAAAAGACACGCTTATCTTTGGTTATGCCATAGGAACGAAGTAGATTTGTGACACTGCTTCCAGTAAAGTGAACCCAATATACTTCTGTGTGATCCTTGGCATAATAGACATATTTTTGAGGTTCTTTGGGGCGATATAAAACCATATGACCAGCATGTACAATGGTATCAGTACCATCCTTATCAAAATAGAAATGAGCTTTCCCGGAAGCAACGTATACTAATTGAAAGTCAACTCTGCCACGGGGTCTCCATGTAGGAAGTTTTGGTTTGGTATATAACTTATAAGTTCCGCACATTGTTACAATAAGTGGATTTGATTTATCCTTTCTGTCTATATGCGAATCATTTAGATATGCATTGTTTGTGTACATTGCTACCTCCGTATATGAAAATAATTAGAAACTGTCTGAAAATTAAACAAAAATGATAGATTTAGTTTGATTTTAACACAAATTTAATGATAAGTCCATTTTTAATAATGGATAACAACGAAAAACAAAAAGTAAAAAGGTTATTTTGTGTATGTTTTGTTCCATTTATGATATTTATTCTGGCGTAAAATTTTTATATAATTTTTGTAAAATTATATAAAAGTTGTGGAAACTAAAGATAGTTGTTGAAAGGAGAAGTTTCACATGGAAAAAAAAGATACCTTAAATGGTATAATAAGGTAGGTTATGGTTCAGGAGATCTGGCAGGAAATGTTGTGTATGCATTTCTATCATCATTCGTAATGCTGTATTTGACAAATACAGTAGGCTTAAATCCGGGTATTATCGGAACGTTGATCATGGTATCAAAGTTATTTGACGGAATCAGCGATATGTTCTTTGGAACTATGATTGACAAAACAAAAAGCAAACTTGGAAAAGCAAGACCTTGGATGCTTTATGCGTATATTGGTTGTGCGGTAACACTTGTAGCAAACTTTGCAATACCGGATAGTCTTGGAACAACAGCTCAGTACGCATGGTTCTTTATCGCATACACACTGTTAAATGCTGTATTCTTTACTGCAAATAATATTGCATATGCATCATTGGTTACATTTTGTACAAAAAACAGCAGAGAACGTGTAGAGATGGGATCATGGCGTTTTATCTTTGTATTTTCAACAAGCTTACTTATTCAGTCTGTTACAGTTCAGTTTGTAAGAGCAGCAGGCGGTGGAGCAGCTGCCTGGAGAACAGTTGCTGTAGTATATGCTATCATCGGATTGATTGTAAATACAATTTCCGTATTTTCAATCAAGGAGCTTCCGGAAGAAGAATTAAAAGCAGGTAAAGACCACACAGAAGAAAAATATAGTCTGGTAGAGGCAGCAAAACTTTTATTTTCCAATAAATATTATCTTATGATCTGTGCTACTTATATTTGCCAGCAGATTTATTCAGCTATGTTAAATATGGGAATTTATTACATGATTTACATACTGAAAAATGAAGATTTATATTCTGTATTTTCATGGGCAATCAATATTCCTGTCATCATTGCAATGTGTATCACACCTATGCTGGTAGAAAAGATGAAAGGTTTATATAGAATGAATCTTGCAGGTTATATTCTTGGAACAGCAGGACGTGTAGGCGTGATTTTTGCCGGCTATATGGGCAGTGTTCCACTTATGCTTGCATTCACAGCGGTTGCAGCACTTGGAATGGCACCATGGCAGGGGGATATGGGAGCCGTTGTTGCAAGCTGTTCAGAATATACATACCTTACAAAACATAAACACATTGACGGAACAATGTATTCTTGTACTTCCTTTGGTACAAAAATCGGAGGAGGAATCGGAGTTGCTCTTTGTGGATGGTTACTTGATGCAAGTGGATTTGTGAAAGAAGCAACAATCCAGCCGGAATCATGCCTGAACATGCTGCATGTTATGTATTTGTGGATTCCGATGGTATTGTCATTGATCATTACATTTATCATGTCAAGAATGAATGTAGAAGATGCTAATGAAAAGCTTAGAAAACAGTTGGAGGAGTGTTAAAATGGAATACAAGGGTATGAAAGAGGATGAACGTTTAATTTCAGTTATACCAAGCAAAAGACAGATCGCTTATCAGAATATGGAGTATTTCTGCTTCATCCATTTTACAGTAAATACTTTTACAGGAAGTGAGTGGGGATTAGGCGATGAACCGGAATCTATCTTCAATCCTGAAGAGTTAGATGCTCGCCAGTGGGCAAAGACAGCTGCTGAAGGTGGAATGAAGGGATTAATACTGACTTGTAAACATCATGATGGCTTTTGCTTATGGCCAAGCAAATATACAGAACATAGTATTAAAAATTCACCTTATAAGAACGGAAAAGGTGATATCGTTCGTGAAACAGCAGAGGCATGTAAGGAATATGGTCTGAAGTTTGGAGTCTATCTCTCACCATGGGACAGAAACAATGAATCTTATGGAAAAGGCAAAGAATACGATGACTACTATGTGAATCAGCTTACAGAGCTTTTAACAAACTACGGTGACATATTTGTAATCTGGCTTGACGGAGCATGTGGCGAAGGCAGCAATGGAAAGAAACAGGTTTATGACTGGCAGAGATATTATGAAGTGATGCGTAAACTCCAGCCAAACGCTGTGATCTCAATTTCAGGTCCGGATATCCGCTGGTGTGGAAACGAAGCCGGACAAGTTCGTCCAAGTGAGTGGAGTGTCGTTGCCGCAGATATGACAGATCCGGCGATTACAGCACAGCTCAGCCAGCAGGAAGATAATGAAGAGTTCAGAAATCGTCCGTTAGATGAAACACAGGAAGATCTTGGAAGCCGTGAATGCTTGCGTAATGAAGAAAAATTAGCATATTATCCGGCAGAAACAGATGTTTCTATCCGTCCAGGCTGGTTCTATCATGAGGAAGAAGATGATCAAGTTCGTTCTTTCGAAAACCTGAAAGAGATTTATTTATCTTCAGTTGGTGGAAATACAACACTTCTGTTGAATCTTCCTCCAATGAAAAATGGAAAACTTCATCAGACAGATGTTAATAATGTAAAAATGCTTGGAGATTTTATAAGAAGCACTTTTAAAGACAATCTTGCAGATATCGCAGAAATTACAACAACTCCGGAACAGGATGCGGAAGGTAAAAACGCAGATCTTTTAAGAGTAGATGATTATGAGAATGTGTTCAGAAATAAAGCCGGGGACAGAGAATTGACAATTCATCTGCAGTGGACAGAGAAAAAGAAATTATCTTATCTGGTATTAAAAGAGGCAATTCCTTTCAGTCAGCGAGTGGAGAAGTTTTCTGTATGGTATGCGGCAGAAGATGGAAGAAAAGAAAAAATGGTGGATGCTACCACAATTGGTTATAAGAAGATCATCGATTTGCAGGGCGTAGAAACAGATGCAATTGAAATTCGTATTGAAGATTCAAGAGTTGCTCCTGTAATCTCATTTGTAGGTGTATACTAAAATAGAACAAGAAATTTTTAACGAACAAATCCCAAAAATCTTTTTTGGGATTTGTTTGGAAAGGAAGGAAAAATATGAATGCTGATATGAAATGGTTGGATAATCCGGAAGTATTTAAGGTGAATCAATTAGCTCCGCATAGTGATCATTCCTACTATTCGGATTATTCGGACATGAAAAAAGAGAAAAACCCATTATTTCAGTCATTAAATGGGCAGTGGGAGTTTTCTTATAGTAAAAATGTAAAAAGCAGACCAGTTAATTTTTATGAGGAAACATTTGATGCATCAGGATTCGATAAAATTATGGTTCCGGGACATATTGAACTGGCTGGATATGATAAGATCCGCTACATTAATACCATGTATCCGTGGGAAGGAAAAGAGTACCACAGAGGAGCTTACAGCATGGAGGCGACCGGAGCAGAAAAAGGAATGTTTTCAGAAGCAGAGTACAATCCGGTAGGTTCCTACATCAAATACTTTGACCTGGATAAGAGCATGTGTGGGAAAAGAATCCATATTTGTTTTGAAGGTGTAGAAGAAGCGATGTATCTGTGGCTGAATGGTCAGTTTGTGGGCTATGCAGAAGATAGTTTTACGCCTTCTGAGTTTGACCTGACACCTTATATAAAAGAAAAGGGAAATGTGCTGGCAGTTCAGGTTCACAAGATGAGCACAGCAGCATTTTTAGAGGACCAGGACTTTTTCCGCTTTTTTGGAATCTTTAGAAATGTTACTTTGAAAGCGATACCGGATGTACATATGGATGATGTATGGTTTCAACCTGTGTTGAATCAGGATAATGTAAGTGGAAGCGTATCTGTCAGCATGAAAGTATCTGCACCGGATGCTCAGAGTATCACTGCTAATTTTATTTTAAAAGACAGGGAAGAAAATCTGTTAGTAGAAAAATCTGTACAGTTAAAAAAAGAAAATGACCAATTAGAAGGTACGATTTGTACTGATCTAGAAACTGTTAAACTGTGGGATAATCATGATCCTTATTTATATCATGCGTATGTAGAGCTTAAGGCGGAAGATGGAAGTCTAGTAGAAGTAATCCCTTACGATATTGGTTTCAGAAGAATTGAGATTATTGATAAGATTATTTATTTAAATGGAAAACGCTTGGTTATCACAGGAGTAAACCGTCATGAGTGGAATCCAGAAACAGGAAGATGCATTGGATTAGAAGATATGCGAGCAGATATCGCATGTATGCTCAGAAATAATATTAATTCGGTACGCACCTGTCATTATCCGGATCAGATACCGTGGTATTATATGTGCGACAATGCAGGAATTTACGTGATGGCAGAAACGAATCTGGAAAGTCATGGATCCTTCCAGAAATTAGGGGCAATCGAACCATCCTGCAATGTGCCGGGATCTTTTCCACAGTGGAAAGAGGCTGTACTTGATCGTGCAAGAAATAATTTTGAAACATTTAAAAACCATACATCCGTTTTATTCTGGTCTTTAGGAAATGAATCTTATGCGGGTGATGACATTGAAGCAATGAACGTTTATTTTGCTGAAAAGGAAGATGGAAGATTAGTTCATTATGAAAGTTCTTATTACAATAGGGCATATGAGGATACGATTTCTGACATGGAAACAAGAATGTATGCAAAGCCGGAGGATGTAGAGGAGTATTTGAATAACAATCCGAAGAAACCTTATATATTATGTGAGTTTATGCATGACATGGGTAATTCCATGGGAGGTCTGGGATCTTATATGAAGCTGATTGATAAATATGATATGTATCAGGGTGGATTTATATGGGATTTTATCGATCAGGCAATTCTTGTAAAAGATCCGGTGACAGGAAAAGAAGTTTTACGCTATGGCGGAGACTTTGACGATAAACCTTCAGACTATGAATTCTCAGCAAATGGAATCGTATTTGCTGACAGAAAAGAGAAACCGGCAATGCAGGAAGTGAGGTATTACTATGGCTTATACAGATAAATTAAGAGTGGTCTATGGTGACTATACACTTGGTGTACATGGTGAAGGATTTGATTATATTTTTTCTTATGCACAAGGCGGACTGGAATCTATCGTTAAAAACGGATATGAGTGGCTGTACCGTTGCCCAAAACCTACTTTCTGGAGAGCACTGACAGATAACGACAGAGGAAGCAAGTTCCATATCAAAAGCGGAAGCTGGCTTTCAGCAGATATGTTTATTGACTGTAAGGAAACACAGGTTATCATGGATGGAGAAGTGCAGAAACCATATGCACCGGACAATAACAGCTTCGGTGGGGATGTTTTTGCTGATGAGATCATTGTAAAATATACTTATGAGACAATATCCAATCCGTCAACAACGGTACTTGTGACATATACGGTTGATGTATCCGGAAAAATCCAGGTGGATGTACATTATAATGGAGTAAAAGGACTGCCTGAGATTCCAGTATTTGGAATGCGTTTTATCATGCCAACACTTGCAGATAAATATATCTATAAAGGATTATCAGGGGAGACATATCCGGATAGAAAAGCAGGTGCCCAAAAAGGTATTTATGAAGTGACGGATTTGAGCCTGACACCTTACCTTGTCCCACAGGAATGTGGAATGAGAATGGATACAGAGTGGCTTGAAATTAGCAGACATACAAGTCTTGACAATAGTAGAACAGATCAGTCACCACAGACACTCCGTATTGAGAAGAAAGACAAGGAATTTGCTTTTTCATGCCTTCCTTATACAGCATCTGAAATTGAAAATGCTCTGCATCATGAGGAATTACCACCAGCAAGAAGAACAGTTTTATGCGTATACGGAGCAGTCAGAGGAGTCGGAGGTATCGACAGCTGGCAAAGTGATGTGGAAGACGAATATCATATCAGTGCGGAAGAAGACATCAGATATTCATTTACCATTTGTTAGTTGCAATGAAGATATACAGGATGTATCGATAAATATTGAACTAGGGGAGTAAAAAATATAGAGCAGCTCAAGATTAGTGAATAGTTTTTAATATGATGTTTGTGTTTGCATAATTTGTTCTTACAACAACTATTTTCACATAGAAAGGATAAGGATGCTGTATCATACGATGCAGTGTCCTTTTTCTAAATGGGCAGATAAAAATGGGACAATATGACAAAATAAAAGCTAAGAAAAAGGAGTTGGTTCTAAATGTTGTTAGTATATGAAAATAGAGACAAAGGAATATCGGTCGAGTGGAAAAGAGTAGTACACATGCCACCACATTTACATGAAGCCATAGAGATTGTATATGTGACAAATGGTAATATTGCACTTGGAGTGGGGTTAGAGCTATATGATATGAATGAAGGCGACTTCGCAATCGTGTTTCCAAATGTAATACATCATTATCAAGTCTTCGGAAAAAGAGAAAACAAAGTCGTTTTTTTACATATTGATCCGGCAGTACTATCTGGATATCTGAAAGAATTGCAAACATATAGTCCTGAGAATCCAGTGTTAAAGAAAAAAAATATGCATCCGGATGTGGTTCACGCAATCAATTTTTTGACAAAAAATCCAGAGTGTAATTCAATATTGGCGCAGGCTTATGCGCAAATAATTATTGCATATGTATTTACTGACATGCCGATGATTGATAAAAAGTCATTAGGAAGTGATGATCTTATTTATAATTCCGTGGAGTATATAGCAAAGAGTTTTAGAAATGAAATAAGTCTGGAAAAAATGGCACTCGATTTGGGAGTTGGTAAATATGTATTGTCAAGAATGTTTGCCAAAACCTTTCATTGTAATTTTAATAAATATGTGAATGGAGTACGATTAAATTATGCAGTTGCTGCATTGGAAAATACACAGGATACTATAACTAATATATGTTTTGATTGTGGTTTTGAAAGTCAAAGAACCTTTAACCGAGTTTTCAAGGAAAGATATAGAATATCACCGAGTGACTATCGGAATACATTTGTTAAGGATATGTTATTGTAACTGAAAAATGTAAATAAAGAAAAAGAGCGATGATTTGACATCATTAAAAATGCACAAGATAATTGGTGTCTGCTGAGCAAACTGAAAACACTTGATTTTACTGACTTTTGCCCCATTTTC
>ENA-OWPJ01001321-OWPJ01001321.1-human-gut-metagenome-genome-assembly--contig:-NODE-1321-length-10652-cov-109.717_pt1 | contig 10652 bp, 8 predicted proteins | sample MGYA00248264_ERZ651846 | MGnify/ENA primary metagenome ERZ651846 (study PRJEB26924, sample SAMEA4378271) | human gut metagenome | biome: human gut; feature: human-associated habitat; material: faeces...
GTTTTTTAGTTATCAGACATATTTTTAGCCGTATTGGTGCATAACACCTCTCAAATGGTTATAGCTATGGTATATCTCCCATAGTAAAACCATAGCAAAAACCATAGTTAAAACCATAGTAATACCATAGTAGAAAACCAAGAAGGTACATGTTAAAATACGTCTGCGGATTTTTTTTGATCCGCAAAGTGTTATGGATAGTTAAACTATAGAGAAAGCAAAAAAAGACGTAAAACCCTCTCCCAAATTACAACGTCTTTTTTTGCGTTTAAAGCACTGCTAAGAGATAGTTATAAAAAAAGATAGTAATCGAGGACTTTTTTAGATTTTCGAAAACATAAAAAGCTATGTATATCAAGAGTTTCAAGCGAAAAAAACTATGTCCAGACTATGCCCTAACCGGGATAGTCCGGGCATAGTCCAGGGCATAGCTACGGGCATAGTTTTTATTACCTTTTATCAATGTTTTATTTTTTTTACCTGATATATTTTTAACATTTCATCTTCTTCATCATTATTGCGACTCGGGCATAGTTCAGGCATATCCCTGTCATAGCAATGTCATAGTAGAAAACCAAGAAAATACATGCTAAAATACTATTGCAAGCCAAGATCAAAGCTTGCTTAATTATGGACTGTTTTTATTAATCTTATCTAAACAAAAAAAGGTGTTGCCTCGCCCATAGGATACCGCCTTTTTTTGTGCTTAAAGCACTGCAACGGCGAAAATGAAAATGAATGCAAAAAGTTTTCATGATGGGGTCGGGTGGTCTAGGGTCCTCGAGCGTAGACCACCCGACCGAAAAACGTCGATGCAGTGGGAAAAAATAACGAAATCACAGTGTCAAAAAAGTGTGCCACAGTGGCACGACTTTTTCAAAAAAAATAATAAAAATAATACGGAATTTTTAGGTGCTGAAATCGTAAAAGAAACGTGTTAGAATAAAAATGCGGATAAAAAATATAGAACAACATACCTTGAATATCCGCATTTCGTTATAACTTAGCTTAAAACACAAAAAAGGTACTACGTGCATGGGTACCTTTTTTGTGTTTTAAGCCGTAAGAACGAATATCAAAAAAGAAGAAAATAAGATAAAATTACAATATAGTTTTGTTTTACTTTTGACAAAAGTAAATGCAATCGGACTTTTGACACATTCGTATCAAAAGTATTGCACTCTGCGAGGCTTTTTATTCGGTCTAGCCGAACATTAAAAAAGGAGGAATAAACATGAAATTTTCTATGTCAATCACAAAGGGTCTAGGTAACCAAAAACACAACAACCGAACGCAAAAGGAAACAACAAAAAACGTCAACCATGACTTGACGTTTTTAAACGTTACTCTGCTTGACGAAAACATTCGAAACGTTTATCACGAACTTTTTGATCCGTCACTTGAAAAATACAATGCCAAACAAAAACGCAGCGATAGAAAAATAAAAGACTACTATTCAAAGATAGCAAACTCAAAACAAGAAAAGCTATTCCATGAACTTGTAGTATCAATAGGGAATATCGACAATGCTATCAGAGGAGATATAGCCAATGAAATCTATACTGAATTCTTAAAAAGATTTAGTGACAACAATCCGCAAATGAGAGTGTTCGGGGCATATATTCATCATGACGAAATAGGCACAGTTCATATGCATTTGGACTATGTACCTTTCTCAGTCGGCAACAAACGAGGATTAGATACTCGTGTATCCAACGATAAGGCAATCGAACAAATGGGATATAGGAACTGGACAGATTGGAAAGACAGACAGTTCGAAACACTTGAAAAGATATGTCACGGACATGGTATAGAACGGGTAAGTATGGATAATCATTCAAGACATATGAGCGTTGAAAGCTATAAAAAAGAGCAACGAATGATTGAAAATCTTCAGAACAGTCTAGAGCATACACTAAAAACTCAAAATGTGCCCGTCACTGAACAAATCGAACCGCACGTAAACAGAATCACAAAAAAGAAAACCGTTCCATACAACGAATATTTAGCCCTTCTGGAGCATGACAAAGAGCAAAGCGACAAAATAAGTACGCTCGAAAAGCAAGTCTTGCTCCAAAAGGCTCATATTTCCTCTCTAACGAACGAAAAAGAAAAATACAAACGAGATTACCTAAACACCAAGAAAAAGGCTTATATCGAAGAAAACAGATGTTTAGAGGCGCGTGTAGAGCAACTTGAGAATATAAATGACAGTTTAAGCTATAAATCGGGCATTCAGAAAGAAAGACTAAAAGAAACTGAAAAAGCCCGAGACGTACTAAAAAAAGAACTGCATGAAGCAAGAAAAGAGAACGAACGTTTAAAAATCAGTATATACAGAATGAAAGACATTCTTGAGGATATGGAGTACGTCTTAAACAGAATCATATCAGTACCCGCTAACTTTTTAACAAACATGTATGATCGAATAAGTAAGATAAGAGAAAGAGTAAACAGACTATATTCGATTGGAGAAGTAAATAATATCGAGGATAGGAAACAAGTCGCAAGGCAAAGACAGACATATAACACTGAGATTGATGATTTGATATACGTAACCCGAGAAGAAATAAAAGAATATCGAGCAAAGGAACAAGAAAGAAAAATCGAACATCAGCAAGACCGAGGAATGAGCAGATAATCAAGAAACCCGTCTAATCAAAACGGGTGCCTTTTTAGTCATTATCGAGCGGAAAATAAAAATCGCTCGCCTTTTTATATCTTTATTTTTATTTTTTATTTTTTATTTTTTTTCATAATATAGTTGATATGTGTACCTATATACATAAACATGTGTACCTATATACATAAACATGTGTACCTATATACATAGAACACGTGTACCTATATACATAAATATGTGTATGTATATTTTTGTTATTTACACATATTCGTTTATGGTGTAAAATATTATCGAGGTGATATGCTTGGATAAAGATTTAAAATTAAAGCAATCGAACAATTTAATACTTGCAACACATAGAATGAATATTCAACAAATGAGATTGTTTTTTTATGCTTGCAGTCAGTATCAAGGTGATTTAGATATAGAAGTTTCTATTGATGATATAAATCGTATTTTAGCTTATCAAGGTGGAAATCAGCGAGAAATCATTAAAAACGCTATACCCACTTTAATGCAGAGCGCGCTAGTCCATATCGATGATGAAAATGGAGAACGTTGGAGTATTGCTATAACTGATAGCTACATAAAAAACGATAATAAAACAGTTAGATTTACATTTAATAAAACTGTACAAAAAGAACTAGAAGAACTTAGAGGATACACTTGGTTATATTTATCGAATTTAACAGGAATGTCTAGTACATATGCCGTGCGTATCTATGAATTTTTTGCAATGCGTCTAGGTTCTCAAAACAAAAAAGATACGTTTGACTTTGATCTAAATAAACTGCGCATTTATTTAGATTGTACAAATAAACTTGAAGATTTTAGAAACTTTGAAAGAACAGTTTTAAAAAAAGCTGAAAAAGAAATTAACGAAAAAACAAATATTAAAATGTCATACAAAAAAATAAAAACTGGTCGATCAATAACCTCGATTTTATTTACGTTTAAATGGAAGTCAAAAGCCGATGTAATAGATGTTAAAACTGAAGAACATCAAAAACCAATGAATCAAGCTGAACAAATGGAGCTGAAAGAATTTTTAAAGGAGTTTGAATAACATGGCCACATTAAAAGACAAAATGAAAATCAGTGCTGAAAAGAACCTCAAGGAATATGAAACACTTCTACAAGCCCTTAAATGCTCAAACGTTCCAAACAAAGAACAACGAATAAAAGACTGTGAACACGCAATAAAAAAACAAGAGCAAATACTAAGTAATTTAAAACATCACTAAAAAGTTCGTAATGTATTTTACGAACTTTTTAGATCTCTAGTAGTATTTTTTCTAAAAAAGATGTTATAATATAGCTGTACAGAGAAGTGGTAGAAACCACAAATAACAAAAAGAGAGGATTGCAGTCCTCTCTTTTTTAGCACCACTACCAAAGACTATGTAACTAGTCTTTTTTCTTTAACTCTACAACGATAAGGTAGAGTATCAACAATTCGATTATTGACTCTAGATTCATGTACAGAAAAGTGGTAGTGGCACTTTAGGAAAGTATTTATGATCATAAAATACCTCCGCTTTTCATTATAACATTTCGAAGAAGAATTAACTATTAAATAAAAAAAGCAAATTTTAGCGAACTCAAAACGCTGTTAGATAAAATAAAACAAAACATTTTTATAAAATTAAAATTAAATATTTAACATTGTTTGCAACAAAGAAAATTCAGAATAAAAAATCCTCTTTATATCGGCGTTTTTTTCTTCTAAAGAACTTAATAAACGAATACTTATATGATAAAATTAAATATGAATAATAAGTGGAAATTATCTAGTTGTAGGATTAATAGGATATTATATGCATAAAACAATATTCAATTGGAAGGTTTATAATGTTTAACCGCATGAAAGATATGTATAAATAAGAGAGGGGATAATAATGAAAAAATTAAACATTTTAAAAACGTTTGCAATAAACATTGTTGTTATATCGTTGCTTTGTGCTTTTTGTTTTCCTATAAATGCTGTAAACGCACTTACAAACTATACTGAAAACAAAGAGAACAGATCCATTGAAACGTTAACCATAACTGCAGACCAAGGATTAGGTGGCGATATGGGATATGTAACATGTAAAGTTATTGTAAATTATAATATTCAAGCTCGTACATATAAGGTTGCTGGGGTAACAGTGACACCTCACTTTTCAAGCAGTCAGCCATTATTAACCATGATAGGAAATCCAACAACCACACCAGACAGTGGCGGATTAATTACAAATGGCTATGTTACAGTTCATTATAAATTTGGTATTATGTTCACTGATTATAAATGGTCAAAAAGCTGTAAAGTTTATTTATAATATCTTATAACTGAATAATAACTATACATATCTTTCACATTTCAACATCAACGATAAAAAAGTTCAGAATAGGGTGATAACAATCATGAAAAATAAAGTCTCTAAACAGCTCAATGAATATGTAAACTATTTTTCCACCAAAAGAGTAATTATTAAGCCTTTTTTAAAATGCCAAATTGACACAACAAATTATATGTTATTCAAGCAAAATGAAATTGAAATTCACTATGATGATAATTTATACACTATAAATCATGAACAAATTAATGCAGTGATTTTATCAATGTGTAGTCGATTATATAATCCTGGAATAATTGAAAACAACCCTGCTAAATGGGTTGTTAAAAGATTTACCACCGGATCAATCGGAACAGTTATGCAACCTGTGATTTATAATGTTGACATAGACATACTTTGTAAAGATAAAGTCCTACAATTCGAGTGTACAAATCTAGATGAAATATCAGAAATAATAACACATTTAAAAAACATAGGCATAATAGTTCAAGATTCTTTAGGAATAGAAAAACTATTAAAGGTCTATAAAGATAAATATGAGTTATTCAAATATTTAGACAGAACTTTTCCTAAATTAGCTAAAAAGGAAAATTTAGATAATCCTCGTGGTGTATTAACAAATAAATAACATTTATATCAAAAGACAGAATTCATAAAAAAGTTCGTAAAATACATTACGAACTTTTTTCGTACCAAATGTTCTTCAGTCGAACCGCTGAACCATTAAAAATTATGAAAATGATAAATTAACTTGAAAAAGTATAGTAATCGAGAGATTTTTGTAGATTTTCGAAAACATAAAAAACTATATATACCAAGGATTTCAAGCGAAAAAAACTATGGTTTTACTATGGTATATCTCCCATAACAAAAACCATAGTTTTTATCACCTTGATAATTTTATATTTCCAGACTAGAAATTGCGGTTAAAACTCACACCTCGGCCATTATCAAAATCATTACAGTGGTCTTTTTTTAGAAAAAGTTAATTTGAACAACAAAAGAAAGTTAAAAAGGTTTTATATACTAAAAAAATAAGATAAAATTACAATAGGTTTTGTTTTACTTTTGTCAAAAGTAAACGCAATCGGACTTTTGACACATTCGTATCAAAAGTCATGCGCTCTGCGAGGCTCTTCAGTACATAAAACCCGTATATACAACCTCGGAAAAAATTCGGGGTTTGGGCACTCCCAAATAAAAAGCAGTGTCCGGACAGACACCATGCTTGCGAAAATTCAAATCGTGCAAAACACTCTTTGAATTTTAGAAGAAACGTAACCGTTTCACAAGATAAATACAATCATCAGGTACTTTGTTGATGGCTTTGTTTTTATTTGATATTTAGATCAACTGCAATACATAAGGTGCAATACAGTCGGTTTCTTACCAGGTTAAGAGAAAGATTTATACAATTTAAAAAAATTGTATTGCATCTTTCGCTTGAACAACTGAGCAACGCTCAGTTTTTTTGTATAAAAATGTATTGCATTTTTGTAATACGTATGAAATACAAAAAAAGCCTACAATGCAATACAGGTAAATTAGCGTGCGTACACGCAAAAAATCTCAGCCAAAAACGAAGATCACTAGCTTGCACCCATATAGGTGTTTACACTCGAACTGCGTTTACCGAAATGGTGCGGTTCTAAAAAATCGCCCCATAGACGTTTTTCCCAAATATGGGAATTATCCATTTCCTAAAACCGCTTAAATTTCAATTTTAAGCGGTATAAGACAAAACAGAGCATAATTTTATTGTATTTCTGCGAAAAGAGCCTTAAAACGAAAAAATAAGCCGTTTGAGAGGTGTTATGCACCAATACGGCTAAAAATATGTCTGATAACTAAAAAACTGTTCCAGAACGAAAAAACAAGATTTCCGACGAGGTCGGAAAGTGGTAAAATATAAATGCGGAATAAATCCGCAAATCTTTAAATCTTTTCAATATGTCTTTTTATAAGAATCAGCAAAAAAGCGTACATTTCCGTTCCCGTACGCTTTTTTGTTTTTTCAAAAAAAAACAGTGTAGAGAGCAACGCAAAAAATCATATTATTTTTTCAGAAAAAATAGGCGAAAAATCAGACAAAAAAATGGTCAAAAAAAAACTGAAAAAAAACTCGTTCAAAAAAGTGGTCAAAACTCGTTCAAAAAAGTGGTCAAAACTCGTTCAAAAAGAAAAAAACGCGAGGCTGAAAAAACCGAGCGCAATTTTGACAAAAAAACTAAAAGCCTTGGTATTACTAGAGTTTAGAAAACAAAAACCAAGCCTTTATATATATAATTTATTAATTAATATAATTAGAATATGGTATAAGTTGTAGGGAACATTTTATATAAGTTGGTGGGAACATTTTATATAAGGTGTAGGGAACATTTTATATAAGCGTGTGACATTTTTTTTTATATAATGTTGATTTGATATAAAGTTTAATGTATTATATTTATATAATGTAATTAAAGGTGGTGTGAAAATGCAAGATTACATTTTTCAAGATGAAGATTTACATCAGCAGATTATCGCAATGGATAATACACTAACTAAAAAGGCTACTAAATTTTCAGTAGAAGAACAGAGGCTTTTTTATATCACATTGGCAAGCATCAAGCCCGACCAAAAGGGAAATGAAATTGAAATAGATAAAAAAGCAATGTTTGATATGTTGGGCTTTAAATCACATCACTATTATTCAAGAATTAGAGGTATGTTCAAAAAACTTGCAATGGCTTCATGGATAGAGTTCGGTGATGACGAAATATTTGATGACGGTTTTTTGATCTCAGCGATTAGAACAACAAAAAAGAAAGTTTACGTCACTATAGCAGCTAAATATATTCCTTTGTTGATTCAACTGCAACCTGGTTTTACTCGCTTACTTAGTGATGATGCTATATCGTTCAAAAGCAAATATTCTATGTTGCTTTATCAGCAACTGATGCGTTGGAGTACAAAGGGGATATTCGGAGCAACGACAAAACAATTAAAAGCACTGTTTGGAATGACAAAAGAAGATTATGTTTACAATGGTGCATTTAATAGGGCACTTTTTGAAAAATATACTATAAACATTGCAATAAAGGATATCAACGAGAAATCAAAGTGTATTAGAAACCTGCGGTACGAGAAGAAGAAAAAAGGCAACAGAGTTCAAGGCTATGTATTCTATTACGACTATGTAGACCCTAACGAGTTTAGACCGAACTATACAAAAGAGGTAGAAAGTGACAGAGCGGTAAACAATGCCGAACAAATGGAGTTGGAAGAATTTCTAAAGGAATTTGAATAAAGTTCGTAAAATACATTACGAACTTTTTTTGTACCGAATATCCTTCTATCAAACCGCTGAACCGTTAGAAATAATGAAAATGATAAATTAACTTTGAAAAAGTATAGTAATCGAGAGATTTTTTTAGATTTTCGAAAACACAAAAAGCTATATATACCAAGGATTTCAAGCGAAAAAAACTACGGCTTATTTTTTCGTTTTAAGGCTCTTTTCGCAGAAATACAATAAAATTATGCTCTGTTTTGTCTTATACCGCTTAAAATTGAAATTTAAGCGGTTTTAGGAAATGGATAATTCCCATATTTGGGAAAAACGTCTATGGGGCGATTTTTTAGAACCGCACCATTTCGGTAAACGCAGTTCGAGTGTAAACACCTATATGGGTGTAAGCTAGTGATTTTCGTTTTGGCAAGCATGGTGTCTGTCCGGACACCGCTTTTTCATTTGGGAGTGCCCAAACCCCGAATTTTTGATTGAAATTGTATAGGGGTTTTATGTACTGCAAAGCCTCGCAGAGCGCATAACTTTTGATACGAATGTGTCAAAAGTCCGATTGCGTTTACTTTTGACAAAAAGTAAAACAAAACCTTATTGTTATTTTACCCTATTTTGGGATTTAATTATAACTTTCTATGATATTGCTTTTTTAGACAAATTTATATAATTATTACGTATTACGTAATTTTTTTTCGTTTTACGTTTTTTTCTTGACAAAAAGGGGTGCAGTCTTGCGTAGACTGCACCCCTTTTTTACGGTTTCAGCACCTGAAAATCCCGTATTATTTTTATTATTTTTTTGAAAAAAGTCGTGCCACTGTGGCACACTTTTTTAGTACTGTGATTTCGCTGTTTTTACCCACTACATCGACGTTTTTTGGACGGGTGGTCTACGCTCTAGGACCCTAGACCACCCGTCCTCATCATGAAAACTTTTTGCATTCATTTTCATTTTCGCCGTTGCAGTGCTTTAAATGCAAAAAAAGACGTTGTAATTTGGGAGAGGGTACTACGTCTTTTTTTGCGTTCTCTATAGTTTAACTATCCACAACATTCTGCGGATTTTTTGATCCGCAGATGTATTTTAGCATGTATTTTCTTGGTTTTCTACTATGGTATTACTATGGTATTACTATGGTTTTAACTATGGTTTTTGCTATGGTTTTACTATGGGAGATATACCATAGCTATAACCATAGTTTTTTTCGCTTGAAATCCTTGGTATATATAGCTTTTTGTGTTTTCGAAAATCTAAAAAAATCTCTCGATTACTATACTTTTTCAAAGTTAATTTATCATTTTCATAATTTCTAATGGTTCAGCGGTTCGACTGAAGAACATTTGGTACAAAAAAAGTTCGTAAAATACATTACGAACTTTATTCAAATTCCTTTAGAAATTCTTTCAGCTCCATTTGTTCGGCATTGTTTACTGTTCTGTCACTTTCTATCGCTTTTGTATAGTTCGGTCTAAACTCGTTAGGGTCTACATAGTCGTAATAGAATACATAGCCTTGAACTCTACTGCCTTTTTTCTTCTTCTCGTACCGCAGGTTTCTAATACATTTTGATTTCTCATTGATGTCTTGAACTGCTAAATCAATAGTTCTTTGCTCAAACATTTGTCTATTGAATTTTCCATTATAGACATAATCTTCTTTTGACATACCAAACATTTTTTTTAATTCTTTTGTGGTAGCACCAAAACAACCTTTGTGACTCCACCGCATCAGTTGTTGATAAATAAGCATTGAGAACTTGCTTTTGAACGATATGGCATCATCACTCAGTAGTCTAGTGAAGCCAGGAGCTAATTCTATTAGCAAAGGAATGTATTTATCAGCTATTGTTACATAGACTTTCTTTTTCGTTGTTCTAATCGCTGAGATCAAAAAACCGTCATCAAATATTTCGTCATCACCGAACTCTATCCATGAAGACATTGCTAGTTTTTTAAACATTGGTCTGATTCTAGAATAGACATCACGTGAAGTAAAACCTAGTATATCTATCATTGCTTTCTTGTCTATTTCTATTTCGTTGCCTTTTTGATTTGGTTTAATACTAGCTAATGTTATGTAGAATAGTCTTTGTTCGTCAACTGAAAATTTAGTAGCCTTTTTAGTTAGTGTGTTATCCATTGCGATAATCTGCTCATGCAAATCTTCGTCTGGAAAAATAAAATCTTCAGTCATATAATTCCTCCTTTTTTTCATGTTATAACAATTTTAGCACAAAAGTGTTATAAATTAAACATGTTATAACAAATAAATATATGAAGTGATATAAAACCATTGCTAGAGGTTATACCAAACCATTGCTAGAGGTTATACCAAACCATCGCTAGAGGTTATACCATATTCTAATTATATTAATTAATAAATTATATATATAAAGGCTTGGTT
>ENA-OWPJ01001322-OWPJ01001322.1-human-gut-metagenome-genome-assembly--contig:-NODE-1322-length-10650-cov-2.93459_pt1 | contig 10650 bp, 6 predicted proteins | sample MGYA00248264_ERZ651846 | MGnify/ENA primary metagenome ERZ651846 (study PRJEB26924, sample SAMEA4378271) | human gut metagenome | biome: human gut; feature: human-associated habitat; material: faeces...
TGCCCTACGCTATATAATTAAGCCCTTTCAGGGCACTCCGCAAAATTATCATTTAGCTCATTTCTGCACCAAATAAATCTATTTTTAAGGAGTGATTATCCTGAATCAAATCCCCCAATTTTCAGACTGCGCCAGCAAGCTCTCTCATACATAAAAATAAAAATCCTCTTTCAATCTATCACCACTCTGTAAAAACGATGAATAAAGAGTTTCAGAACGATGGTGATAGGTTGAAAGAGGTATTGACAAAATCAATAGGGAGAGAAAGAATTATACTTCCTCTACAATTTTCCAATCACCAATACTTCTTGTCGCACTATCGAAGTTAACTCCTACTTTTACAACTTTCCGATGATCAGGCTGATAAGGAATAATATACCCCTTACTATTTATTTGCTCCAGTGCTTCCTCCGGAGTTCCATCTACCTTAAATTCAAAGACATAAATGGCATCTTGCATCTTTACTACCACGTCTGCCCGTCCGATTGCACTTTTCACCTCTGTATCTACATACTGCCCCATCAAACGGAACAACAAATAGAAAATTGTCTGATAATGTTTTTCCTGCTTATTTTCCAAATCATTGGGAATTGAAGCAAAGAAAGACCTTATTCTCTCCAGACATTCGGTCAGTTTTCCGGCACGCAAATCCTTGATAAAAGAGACTACATAAAAGGTATTCTCACGGGCAGGTAAATGCACATACGCGGGCATAAGAGATTCTATGAATCCTTTCCGCACTTCTTTGTTAGGATAAGCCAATGTGTAGAGTTGGAACTCCGGATCATATCCCTTGATGGTAAGATAGCCGCTTTGATAAAGTACAGGAAGAGGATCGGTAATAACACTCGTTGGCGCATCAAACTGTTCTGCAGTAGCCGTTGCACCATCCAATTCGCGAATATCAAAATTACTCTGCTGCAATATATTAATTAAAAAAGTAGGTGTCCCGGTAGAAAACCAGAAATTGGCATATTTCTTCTGTGCAAAAGCATTGAACAAACTGAATGGATTGTAAATGTCTTCGCAGTTCTCACTAAAATGATATCCGTCATACTGCTGCTTCAAATGCGTACAAGCCTCCTCGTAGGTTTCATTATTAGCCTGTGCCATCATTTCAATATCAGTTTTCAATTGTGTACGCAATTCCTGTTCGGTTATGCCACAGATAGCACTATAATCATCTCTCATGCTGATATTCTGCAAATTATTCAGTTCACTGAAAATACTCATTTGACTGAATTTGCTAATACCTGTCAGGAAAAGGAAACGAAGATATTCTCCTTGCGCTTTCAAGGGACTGAAGAATTTCCGCATTTCTTCTCGAAGTTCATTTTGCAGTTCCGGCAAATGGTTACTGTCTAATAAAGGAGCATCGTATTCGTCAATAAGTACTACTACCGGTTTGCCCGTCTGTTCATAAGCACGACGAATCACTCCCCGGAAACGTTCCGCAGGCGTACCTTCTACTTCTTCCTTTCCATAGAGTTTTTCCCAATCGTATAGGTTCAGATTCAACTGTCCCAAAAGGTCGGAAAGTGCTGTGTACTTTGTCATACTGAAATCAAGGTGCAACACCGGATAGACATTCCACTCTTTCTCCAAACGCTCCATTGCCAAACCTTGAAACAAGTCCTTCTTCCCCCGAAAATAAGCATCAAGAGTGGACACCAGCAAACTTTTTCCAAAACGACGGGGACGACTCAAAAAATAAACCTTATTGGTATTAGCCAAACGATAAATCAACTCCGTCTTATCTACATAAACGTTGTTATTATTGCGTAAGTCTTCAAAATTCTGTATCCCTATCGGGTATATTCTGAAAGTAGTATCCATAATGCCTATCCTTATAAAATTGAAATGTAGACAAATATAGGCATTAAAATATAGACTTCAAACAGTACGTACTGTTTTCTACACTTCATTCAGTTAAAAGCAAACTATACTTATACTTTCCTCTTTTTAAAAGCAATGAAGTACCCGGAAATTTATTACCTTTGTGTAATTGATTTATAAAACCGGAGTATATGAGCACTAAAATTTATCCCATCGGCATACAGAATTTCGAAAAGATTCGTAATGACGGCTATTTATATATTGATAAAACGGCATTGATGTATCAAATGGTAAAAACCGGTAGTTACTATTTCTTAAGCCGCCCGCGCCGCTTCGGAAAGAGTCTGCTCATCTCTACTCTTGAAGCCTATTTTCAAGGAAAAAAAGAACTGTTTACAGGACTGGCTGTAGAAAGGTTGGAAAAGGATTGGATTAAATATCCGATACTACATCTGGACCTTAATATCGAAAAATATGATACGCCGGAAAGTCTGGATAATATACTCGAAAAATCGTTGACTGCATGGGAAAAGCTCTATGGTGCCGAGCCATCCGAACGCTCATTTTCCCTGCGTTTTGCCGGTATCATAGAACGCGCCTGCAAGCAGGCAGGGCAGCGTGTAGTTATTTTGGTAGATGAATATGATAAGCCCATGTTGCAAGCCATCGGCAACGAAAAATTGCAAAAACAATTCCGGGACACTTTAAAACCTTTCTATGGGGCACTCAAAACAATGGATGGCTATATAAAGTTTGCGTTCTTGACCGGCGTTACAAAGTTTGGCAAAGTCAGTGTGTTTAGCGACTTGAATAATTTGGATGACATCTCAATGCGAAAAGATTATGTTGAAATCTGCGGTGTCAGCGATCAGGAGCTTCATGAAAACTTAGATATCGAACTTCATGAGTTTGCAGAGACGCAAGGTTTGTCGTATGACAAGCTCTGTACAAAACTAAAAGAATATTATGATGGCTATCATTTTACACATAATTCTATCGGTATATATAATCCGTTTAGTCTGCTCAACGCTTTCAAATATAAAGAATTCGGCAGTTATTGGTTTGAGACGGGGACACCTACCTATCTGGTTAAGTTACTAAAAAAGCATCATTATGATCTGGAACGGATGGCACACGAAGAAACTGATGCACAAGTACTGAATAGCATCGACTCCGAATCAACCAACCCGATTCCAGTGATTTACCAAAGCGGATACCTCACCATTAAAGGATATGACGAACGTTTTGGCATATACCGTTTAGGTTTCCCCAACCGTGAAGTAGAAGAAGGATTCATTCGCTTTCTGCTTCCTTTTTACGCGAATGTGAATAAGGTGGAATCCCCATTTGAAGTTCAAAAATTCGTCCGTGAAGTAGAAACGGGAGATTATGATTCTTTCTTCCACCGCCTGCAGAGTTTCTTTGCCGATACGACTTACGAAGTAATCCGGGAGCAGGAACTACATTATGAGAACGTACTTTTCATTGTTTTCAAATTGGTTGGTTTCTATACCAAAGTGGAATACCACACCAATAACGGACGTGTAGATCTCATTCTGCAAACAGACAAATTCATTTATATTATGGAATTCAAGCTAAACGGAACAGCAGAAGAGGCTTTGCAGCAGATTAACAACAAACGCTATGCGCTGCCTTTCGAAGCGGATGGACGCAAACTATTCAAGATAGGAATTAACTTCAGTGAGAAAACCCGTAATATCGAGAAATGGGTGGTAGCATCCTGAAGTATACCCTGCCTTGACAAAGAGACTGTTATTATTAACGTGGTGATCTTATTCCAATCCCGGCCACGCTTTTGTTGAATACGTAGCCTCAAGCGCATTTTCTAAATTATCATTCAGATTCGGAAAGAAGTCAATTCCTGTCTTTTTTTCCAGTTCGTCTATTGATAATGCATAATCAACTAACTTTGTTGATTTCGGAGTGTCGGTATGCTCCATCCAAAAAGCGATCGCTTTGAATGAATCTCCTTTTTTAAACAACAAAGCCATATAATAATATCTAGGAATGGGCTTGCTACGGTCGTTACTAATATATCCTCTGATCTGATCTTCCTTATCAATCGTTCCTCCTTTTACTACATACAAAGTATCTGAAGCTGTACAGCTACGCCCCCATGATTGCACTTGTCCCTCCAAAGTCAACCAAATGCCTGTATTAAATTTATTTCGTTGAGGACTCATATTAGTGTAATAAAAAGTCTGTTCATTTACCTCACGTGAATAAAGTCTGTCGGCGGAAGCACAAAGATGTCCTCTGTCATAACCTTGTTTTCCAAAATCTGCTTGTACACGTTGATACTGTGAACCAATAGCAGGATCAGCATCAAAAGGCTCATCACTACGTGATACATTTTGCTGTTTTGTTTGATTGTCAAACCGGAATGCAATCCAACGGGAATGTTTCTTACTCTTATCGTATTCCATACTGAAAGAGGTTACTTTCTGCCCATTGAATGTGGTATAATGAGTTACAAACACATCGTTTGCACCATTACGAAGGGCAGGGAGTTCTACGATGCCGGTGGCAAAATTATTGCTATTATTTTTGTCATTATCACTACATGAAAAAAAGGAAACACATAAAAAAAGGAAACCACCATAAATAAATAGACTTTTCATGTTACCACCAATATTAAAAAGGATTATATAATATACAAATAGAAAAAGTTGCCCTACAAAGAGCAGCTTTTCCTATTTGTATGTATCCAAAATTTACTCCACCGTATGGGAGCCTAGTCCAGAGATACCAACACTTGCATCATCCTCCGCTGATGTAAGTTTTACTTCGTGCCATTCAGCCAAAGTATATGTAGTATTGGGACTAGTAACTGTAGCAACTCTTCTCAATACAACATTCTCCCCAAATTTCTCTTGTACTCCCTGAGTTCCCATCAAATCAATCAAAGTCTCTCCTTTAAATAAACCAATAGCATCATCACCATTAAAAGCCATAGCGGAACATTTTACAACTTCTCCTGCGTAGTTTACAGCCTGATTATTAGCAAATACGACAACATGTCCCGGTTCAATAGTTCCAGTAAAAGCTTTATTATGAAGAGATGTCCATACTATTTCTTCACCTTCTTTTTTACCATTTGTATTCATTTTCAATGAATAACCAGACAAATCGATCGATTCGCTTGTAGGATTATATATTTCTACATATTTATTATTTCCTTTAAATGATTCCACATATTCAGAGATGAATAATTCACTACCTGATGGTTCCGGGGCAGTACCTCCTTCCACACCATATAATCTAATGTTATAAAGCCGGAAACCTACAGTGTTATCAGCTACATCAGCAACAAACTTCAACGTAGAAGCATCAGTACCTGTAACCTCTACTTCCACTTGCATAGAATAGAAAATATTAGCTTCTTTATTTGCTGCGCTCACAACCTTACTTGCTGCCACTACTTCCTTGTCATTCAAAACAACTTTGATAGCACTCAAATCTGCAGTTTCACCTGCATTATACACATTAGCCGCTACTTCATAAGCAACAATGAACTTACTATAACCTGAAGCTTTTATATTAGAAATTGAGAAATTTACCTCACTATTTTTGGGTAGCCAAGCATGATTCACCATAGGTGCATCTGAAGAAACTTCAGGGGTCTTATGAGCAATAGCACGTATATCTCCACTCGTTGCTGCAAAAGTCAAATTTGAATTATCCCAACCCTGATAAGCACTTATAGCTGGTTTTGCTTCATCTTTACCTATAATCTTAGTACCAAACTTTTCAGTAAATATTTCAGTTCCCTCAACAGGAGGTTCAGGAGTTTCACCACCACCTTCACCTTCTCCAACAATCTTCACATTCTTCACTTCCCATGTACCTACAGCAGAAGTAGTACTTATATATTTAAAAGCAAATTGAATATTTTTACCTATATAGCTAGCAAGATCAATATTACCAGAAGAAACAAATTTCCAATCCTGATTAGTTCCATAAGTTGGTATAGTAGCTTGAGTCCAATCAGAAGCAGTACTTTCCTTCACCCATATTGTCAACTCTTTTGCAGGATCACCACAGAATTTATGAGCATGTTCAAATGTCAATGAAGCTTTGGTCGCTTTTGTCAGATTTACAACAGGAGATATCAACCAGCTTTCTGATGCTTCTTTTTCTGTTGCAGAGATATAGGCACTAGCTTTCATATATTTGCTGGCAGTTCCGCCAGTCTCCGGTGTATAAGACTCCCATTTCCAGATTTCGCTTACTTTAGTAGGACGTGTCTTATCTTCAATAGTAAATGTACCTTTATCTGAAGCAAATGATTCTTCAAAGAATGTAACTCCGCCAACCGGAGGCGTAGGCTCATCTCCCCCTTCACCAATAATAGTGCCATCTTCCAATATCGCAGTTGTAACTTCTTTCAATCCCGGTAATCCCCATGTATTTTTCACTAAGGTTCCTTTCAAAGTCACTAAACGAGGAAGAGGAGTTGTTGCATTATCAACCAAATTTAAAGCTGCCTTAACTTCAGAGCAGCCAGCAGTTTTACCACTTAAATTAACCGCTGAACAATTCTTATAATCGCTTTCTCCACGGTCATCTGCAATCAGAAATGCAGTAGCTTTCACACCTGTGGGTTGTGTTCCAAAAACAACATCATTTTCAGAACTTATGGACATATCGGTAGAAGACTTAATACCTGCTACAATATATGCTTGTACCCAAGCTACAGTAGTACCATCGGCCTTAGCCTTTAAATCTGATACAGTATATGGATTATCTTTAGAACCATCACCCGTCAGCCCCGGAACATCACCCTCTCCCAATATATCATAAGGAGCCGGTACATCACTACATGAACTAAATGTGAACACTGCAAGCAGTGTCAAGAATAAAGCATTTAGAATCTTTTTCATAATTGTATATTGTTATTTGAATTATTTATTGCGTTTTACATCACTGCCAGTACGAATAATCAATTGCCAAGCATTGTTATATCGGGTCAGTATACCTGTCACATTTAAAGTACCTTGCGGAAGAATATCTTTTGAGAAGTTAGCATAGATACTGGTATGTGCCACAGCCGCAGACTTAGTACCATCAGCATAGTTGATATTGCGTTCTACAAAAGAAAGATTTGGATTGGCTACATCTTCCTCTGCTGCATAAGTTGTAGTACCATTTGCATCCGGAAAACTTACATTTTTTAATGTAACAAGCAATGGCGCCTGCTTCATATCCACAGCGGTCAATTCTGCAGCCGTAGAGATTTCTAAAGGTCTTAATTCATCATAAAACAACTTCGGTTCATTAATCAAACGTACATGCTGTTTCCATACATATTCGGGCATACGTCCCACTTTGCCTTCATAAATTGAACCGATTTGTGCAAGCTTACGGTAACTACCGATTTGCAATCCCTTACAGTCAATTACGACTTTTTGACCTACCGGACAGAAGGCATATAATCCGGAATTATTAACTCCTACAATAATAGCACCTGTTTCATCACCAACGACAAGCTGTTTGTAGATGTTTCCACTTTCATCATCTCCAATTATTACACCTTCAATACGTGTTTCATCCTCAATAGTAGTATACGTATCAGTACTCGTATCGATGAAATCATTGTATTTCTCTTTCAGCGCAGCTATTGAAATGGTGCGTCCTTCCGGGATTGAATTATTGCCATAAGCATTTCCCGTCACCGGATCATCATAGTTCTCACAGGAAGTGAGACCTGCGCCACATAGCAGCAATCCGGTACATAATATAGATAGTAATTTCTTCATAATTGTTTCTTCCTTTCTTATTGTTTTGGATTGATAACTACACATTCTTAAAATCTATAACCAATGTTCAAGAAAGCATTGAACGGGAATGCGTAGAAATACTTAGAGTTCTTAGAAAACTTGTAAACACGTGCGTCACCGTCTTTGTAATTATCATCACGGTTCTGTTCGAAACCACCTGTACGCAAATCTGTATTGTTCAAGATATTAGTCAAACTCAAATTAAGGCTAATGCTCTTTCCATTGCGTAAACGAATGTATTTTCCGATGGAAGCATCCAACATAAATCCACCATCCAGTTTCTCCTGACCCGGTACATGGAGAACCGGATTTCCATTAGCATCTACGCCGGCACCATTTTTATCCAATACGCTGCCAAGACGACGATAGCTTGAGAAATCGATATATACACGCTCATAATAGTTTCCGGTCAAATTGAAGAACCAACCTTTTACGTTATAATCCAAAGCAAGGCTATAAGCAGAAAGCGGAGTACCATTAGCACGCATACCTTTAGCATAAACACGATCGAGGTTTGACTCATTCTCACTTTCATATGTCAATACAGCATCCGGATTATTGGTGTATTTAGCTTCACTCCAAGTACCGATAGCCGTCAATGAAAGTTCACTTGTCAACTTAAAGGTAGCCGCTGCTTCTATTCCCCAATGTTCCTTTTCAATGCCATTCATAGAAAGATAAGTGAAACGTGCTTCGCTATCATTATAAAAAGCATCCATTTCTACCTGATTCTGGAAGCGAGTGTAATAACCAGTCAAACGTCCCATCACCCATGGAGTGTTGAAGTTATAAGTCAAATCACCACCAATGATGCGCTCTGTTTTCAAGTCTCTCACAAAGTCATTCTTAATACGTGGAGCAATAAAAGAGTTATAGGCCAACGGTGCACGTTCTTCATATCCGGCATTCAACGTGAAAGAATGGTTACCATTGATAGCCCAATTCAAACCGGCTTTTATACCTCCTTCAAGGAATTTAGCCGTACCGCTGCTACCAAGTGATTTCAACGGAGCACGTCCGTTTCTCATCAATCCATCGCGGAACATCTGTGTAGATCCTATCTTTAATGACCCGCCATTGTTACCCTGATAACGCACCCATGCGCTCTGCTTATTCACATAGATGTTATAATCATAACCAAATTTATCACCTTCACCAATACGGCGGTTAGGATTATCAAGATCATTTTGCACCATACTGGAACTAGCTCCATGATCGCGCACTGCAAATTTGTCGACGTCAGTATAAAGCTGTCCGCCCAGCAAATCCTTCATTTTTTTATAATGCATACCTTTGGTTGTATTCACGGCAACTCCCGCAATGTAGCTGTTGTGTTCATTCCATTGATGATTGAATACCGAACTAAGGTTGAAAGCCAACTGATCATCATGACGTTCTTCTACATAATAAAGTGTCTCTTTACCTAATGCATTCGCCTGTTTATTGGCAAAATAAAGAGCATCCCAATCTAACTGACGATAAGCTTTATTATTTTTCCAATTATCTGTAACTTCATTAAACTGCTGCAATTCATCGGCAGTAGGAACAGATTCCCATACATCAAAGATTGAGCTAGGCAACTTTTTATAATAATCCGGGCGTGGATCGGCCGCATTACCATTCCAGCCTAGAGCACTTTTCCCATAGTTGGAATATTTGAATCCGGCACTTGTCACTAACTTCTTATTATCATCAATGGTGAAATTCCATGAAGCAATAGCCGATGGTTCGAACTGACGTACAATACGTGCATTTCGTTTTTCTCCATTCTGATATCCCCAGTTCGGATTATAATAATGACTGTTCGCTAAATAATAAGCTTCTTCGGTTGCCGCCATTTGCTGTCCTCTCTCTGTCGGTGTTCCCCAAGTTGCCAAAGAGAGACTATGGCGTTCGTTGAATACTTTCTCCGCACCGAGAAAGTAAGAAAAAGAATTATATTTGATTCCTTCAATATTTCCCTCATTACCCCAGCGATAACCCAATGATCCGGTAAATGCCCAACCATTGTTCATCAGACCTGTAGAATAAGTATACATTCCACGCAAAATGTAGTTGCGGTTACTACCTGACAGTGTTAGTTTTGAGCCGGCCGCATATTGGCTGGCACGTAAATTGATATTGGTGGCACCTCCTATCGCGCCAAAAGTAAAGTTGTTAAATTCAAAAGGACCGATCCCTTCCTTATTACGGGTAGCATCGTTCAATCCTCCTATTAATCCGTAGCTGAAACGTCCTGTTTCTGCATCATTAAACTGTACCCCATTGATATACATGTCACTGTACTGGGAATCATATCCCCTTACACGAAATCTCATTGGGCTAAACAGATAACCTACATTTGACAGATAAACATCATTGTTAGAAGTGACCAATGCAGATGTGCTCTGTGCTGCATCATCATCCTCATTCAATTGTGATTCTGTAAACATGAAAGAAGCATTGTCCTCACGGGCGTTTTGCTTTGCCTTTTGCTGCGCAAAAAGTGCTGGCATTAAGCAAAATAGCACGATCGCTAACCCTAGTCGTTGTTTCATAATTTAATTTATATTAATGTTAATTGGTCTTTCATTTTGCAACATAAAAGAAATATGTTGTTACGCAAAATAACAAAGAATTTTATATATAACAATGTTTTTTGCAAAAAAAGTAACTAGCAAGGGTGGTTTTTCCGTTTTCTTTTTAGATATTTGTCATACAAATGACAAATTACCCACTTTTAAAATCAATTTTAAAGATGAAAAAAAGCTTAATGACTTTAGGTGTACTCGCTCTTTTTGTCCTCATGGCCTACGGACAAGAAAAGAAATTTGCCCTCTACAGTGTAGCGTTCTACAATATGGAGAATTTGTTTGACACCATTCATGATGAAGGTAAGAATGACTACGAGTATCTTCCTAACGGTACTAATCAGTGGAATACGATGAAGTATAAGGCTAAGCTGAAAAACATGTCGGAAATATTAAGTATGTTAAGTACCGACAAGTTGCCAATGGGTCCCGCCATTATCGGC
>ENA-OWPJ01001331-OWPJ01001331.1-human-gut-metagenome-genome-assembly--contig:-NODE-1331-length-10531-cov-2.95619_pt1 | contig 10531 bp, 9 predicted proteins | sample MGYA00248264_ERZ651846 | MGnify/ENA primary metagenome ERZ651846 (study PRJEB26924, sample SAMEA4378271) | human gut metagenome | biome: human gut; feature: human-associated habitat; material: faeces...
ATAATCTGACTCAATGATTTTCCTTCACTGACGATTTCTTTACAACGTTTATATAAATATAGGATAACATCCATCATTTTCAACTGTTTTTCCAATGGTACATACGTATCATCTTTATGGAATGCATTTTGTTGCAGGTATCCTACACGAATGACTTTACAGATTTCAATAACCAATTTTTGATCTTCCGGCAATACATCACTACCAATCAATTTTACAATTTCCATCAATTTTGCTTCTTCAGCCAACAGACTCATCAGCTCCTGACGATTACGCAAGAAACGAATATCTACATTTTTGTTATACCATTTGGTTAAATCACCAACATATTCTGAATAGCTTTCTGTCCAGTTGATCGCAAAGTAGTGTCTTGCATAAGCCAGTGATTTATCTAATGCCCAGAAACATCTTACAAATCGTTTTGTATTCTGGGTAACTGGTTCTGAGAAGTCATTTCCCTGTGGAGATACGGCACCAATGATAGATACACTGCCTTCCTGACCATTTAATGTTTCCATATATCCAGCACGTTCATAGAATTGTGAAATTCTTGATGGCAGATATGCTGGGAACCCTTCTTCTGCAGGCATTTCTTCCAAACGTCCACTGATTTCTCGAAGTGCTTCTGCCCAACGAGAAGTAGAATCGGCCATGATTGCGACATGATAACCCATATCACGATAATATTCTGCAAGTGTTAAACCTGTATAAATACTAGCTTCACGAGCAGCTACTGGCATGTTTGACGTATTGGCAATTAACACCGTACGATCAGTCAAAGGACGATTACTCTTTGGGTCAATCAGTTCTGAGAATTCTTCCAGAACCTGTGTCATTTCGTTACCACGTTCTCCACAACCTACATATACGATGATATCGGCATCACACCATTTGGCAAGCTGATGCTGCGTCATGGTTTTTCCTGTACCAAAACCTCCAGGTATAGCAGCTGTTCCACCTTTTGCGATTGGAAACAGTGTATCAAAAATACGCTGTCCAGTAATCAATGGAACACTAATTGGCAAACGCTGAGCGACAGGTCTTGCCTGTTTGATTGGCCATTTCTGACATAATGTCAGTGTATGAATTTCATCTTTATCATCTTTTACCTTGATAATTTCATGATTGATATTGTAGCTTCCATCACTTACAACTTCAACTACTTCACCATACAGCGTTGGTGGAATCATACAGCGGTGTTCAATCAAATCCGTTTCTGGCAAAGTCGCAAAAATCTGGCCAGGCACGACTTGATCTCCTACTTTTACTTTCACACTGACATTCCATAATGCTTCTTCATCTAATGGTGCTACATTGCTTCCGGTCGCAATAAATGCGCCGGATTCTTTTGCTATTTCTTTTAATGGACGTTCAATTCCATCAAATATATTTCTTAAAATACCAGGTCCCAGTGTTACGGAAATTGGACTTCCTGTTGGTTCTACAGGTTCACCAGGCTTTAATGAAGTCGTAGATTCATATACCTGAATCGTTGTGACTTCTTTACTGATGCTGATGACCTCTCCCATCAGTTTCTTATCTCCGACAAACACTTTCTCCATCATAGAGAAATCTGTTGCATTTCTTACCTTTACAACTGGACCGTTTATGGAATAAATTACATTTTCACTCACATTATCACCTCTAGCGCATGGAATCCACGCATCATTTGGATTATTTAATAAACAATCCAGAATTTGTATAGAACCATTCTTTCTGTTCTTCAATCGCTGTATCGAAGGTTTCGTCTACGACAATTCCCATCTCAACGCATTCTAAACGAAAACCGCCAAGTACGATATCTGTATCTATCTGTACTTCGCAATCTTTTCCATAGGCCTTCTTGATATCATCCTGATAAGATGCATCTTCTTTACCTATTAAGAAAACAGCATGTGCAAAGTTGTTTTTACCCAGCTCTTGTGCTTTCTTTTTCAGATAATCACGATAATCACCCTGCTTCGTAAACGATTTGATTTTGTCTTTTGCTTCTTTAAACACAAGATCAGCCAGTTCTTTACGCTTGGCCATCAGTTTACGACTGGTTTCTTCATGCGCTTTACTTAAGCGGATTGCATGTTCGCTTTGCAGTTCTTTTAATTCCTGCTCACGAACCATGCCAGCTTCTCTTTGCGCATCAGCTTCTAATCCCTGAAGAGCTTTTTCACGAATATCTGCTATCTCGTCGTCGATCTGCTTGATTTCAATACCGCTAACACGATCGATTTCATCTTTAAAATATTGCTCAAGCTTCATTTTGTCATCTAACATAGCAAACACCTCATAGTTTTACCCCAATTGCTTCACTTACGTATCGATCGATCGTTTCACCAATTTTGGCAGAACCATGACGATCCGGTATTTCCACAATCAACGGTTTTTTCAATTTTAATTTTAATTCAGAAATAACATCTGGGCAAGTCTGAATCAATTTTGTTGTCATTAAAATGATGGCGACATCTTCCATGTGCATCGCTTTTTCCAATTCTTCCAGGACTTCCTGGCGTTCATGTACGACAACTCCTTCGATTCCTGCCAAACGCATTCCCATCTGCGTATCGATATTATCACTGAGCAGGAAAAATCTCATAGGAATTCTCCTTTCTGATTTTATAATTTCATGAAGATAATGAAGATAGAGATCAACAGACCATAAATAGCAACACCTTCACCTAATGCAACGAAGATCATAGATTTACCGAAGTTTTCTTTGTTTTCAGAGAAAGCACCAATAGCAGCAGGAGCTGCAGCAGCTACGGCAATACCAGCACCTAATGCTGATAAACCAGTTGATAATGCAGCAGCGATAAAGCCTAATCCCTGACCAATAGATCCAGCCATCTTATCCGCAACATCTGCAGTTTCTGCAGCATATGCTTTTGTAGCAGAGAAGAATACTGTTCCCAATACTAATGCGAAGAATAAGCAGATATGTGAAACCATACGTACTTTTGCACTCTTTACACTTGTTTTACCTCTAAATACATTGACTAATGGCAATGAGATCAATACTAAAATAATAAATGGTATTAATAATTCTAATGGACTTAACATAATTTGTTCCTCCTGTTTAATTTAGTTCCTTTAATGATTGAAATGCTACACCGTTTCCATTGAAGTAACGTGAGAACATTTCATAAAATTCTAGACGCAGTACCTGAATACCAACGATCATACCTTCCAGACACATAACCAGAATGTTTCCGAAAATTCCAACAAGCAGTCCACCTGCACTACCGACCATTCCCATAATCAAGGTTACGGCCATCATCATTCCGGCATGTGATAAAACGAATCCGCCAACACGCAAATAAGAAATCGTATTGGTGATATAGGATAAGCATACCTCTAGCAGTTCAAAGATACTTTCGATACAGAATGCCCCAAAACCTTCTGGGTACATTGCTTTGTTTTCTAATTTATTTGTGAATGGTTCTTTCATAAAGATCAATACCAATGGAAGAATCAGACAAACAAGTACAAATGGAATTGTGAACAGATTGTTTCCACTTAATAAGGTATAAGCAAGACCACCTACTAAAGATGTGTAGAATACAAGTCCTGCAACACCGTTTTGTGAAAAGAACAGTTCTCCCATATTTTTGTTTTTGATTTGTAGGAAAATATTTACACACATACTGAATATAATCAGAAATGCGCCAATACCAACAGATAAAACCAGAAGAATTGGAATGAATTCACTCGTCATAACTTCAATTGGTTTTTCACTTAATCCAAATACCGTTTGATATACAGGATTCAATAAGGTTTCATTTCCAAATACTGAGCCATAAATAAATCCAAAAATCGTAGAAGAGATTCCAATACGTACGCCTACATCGCCCAGCTGCATGCCTTTATATTTATAGGCTAAATATCCTACCAATATTAGTACAAGCCCCTGGCCAACATCGCCAAACATCATACCAAACAATAAGGTATACGTAACTGCGACAATTGGTGTTGGATCAATTGCTTCATATTCTGGAGTACCATACATCTCTACAAACATTGAGAACGGCCTGGCAAACCACCCATTCTTTAGTTTTGTCGGAGGCGCGAGTCGCTTGTCACTGTGAGCAGGACGCACTTCGATTTCCACCTCCTTCAAGTCTTCAAATGTACGTTTCAGTTTATCCACGTCATCTTCGACTATAAAGCCTGTAATAGAGAATCTTTCTCCCAAACCAACAACATATTTTCTAGCTTCATATGTGTGATTCAAAAAATCTAATTCGCCTTTGATTTCCGCAAAACGTTCTCTGCATTCATCTTTTAATTTCGCAAGCACTTCATTTACATGCTGCAGCTGTTTGTAATCGTTATCGATTTCTTCCTGCAGCGTTTCTTTTGCACGTTCTGGCGTTCCATGAACAAACTCTGGGATACGGATACGTTCAAAGTATAGACTAGAGAAAATGTTATCTACATCTCCTTCATATTTTTCCGTTGTCAGATATACACACCAGCTATAGGTATCATCCTGACTGAAGGATTTAAATACAAATGGACGGTTACGATAATATTGCAGTTTCTCTACACTATCCAAAGGCAGTCGTCCAAAACGAATCTTGATATATTTACATTCAAATAAATCATCAAGATTTAAATCAATGCTTTCGATATTTCTTACCTGTATCAAAGCATCTTTGTTTTCTTGTATTACCGTTTCCAAATCTTTTTGAACAATCGCACCATCCAGATATCTTTTATGGATATCATCGATATATGCTTTGATTTCATCCAGATCATAATCAGGACTTCGCATTTCTTTTTCCGGCACATCTAATTCCATATCGGAAACGACTTCTTTAAAGTGATTCAACACTTCAACGATGGGGTTTTCTTCTACCAGCGTTGTTAATCCATGAACACTGTCCACAAATTTTGTTGCTGGTTCTGGATGAAAGTAATCCAGGTCTACAAATTTCAGAAGCACATCATTCAGGTACTCATTGTCCCCGGTAATATTGATCAGCTTCATCTTTGCAATTGCCATCACACATTCTCCTTTCTAATAAATCAACATCTTGGCGATATCTTCACTATCCACCTGATAGCGAACTCCTTCAATAATGTTGATGATGTTGTCTAATTCCAGTTTCTGCAGATATAAGTAGGAACTGAATACCAACGGTGCACTTTGGGAATAGTATATATTCTTTCTTGCCCGTTTATAACGGTATTTATCCATATACCATTCGATATACAGATGTTTACTGTCATCTGTTTTCAGATGATACCAGCAATTTTCCAGTTTCTTTAGGAAACCTTTTGTTGTTGGCTCAGCCAGTAATTCTTCTACCTGACTCGCACTAATGTGATCATATACAGGAAATAAAGAATCACGGATAATGTCTTCTCGTGCATGGAAGTAACGTTTAAAACGATATATCTTCGTTAAATTGGATAACTCCACATCTACACTAAAAAACTCTTTTACTTCTTTTTTGGTTTTACCCTTCATGACATGATCAATTACATCAAACACATGTCCATAGTACCATTTGTTTAATGCAGTTTCACACGCCGTATAGGCGATCTCGCCTTCTTTTCCTTTGGCGACACGATAAGGCAGCAAAACATTGTAATACATTGTCTTTTTCAGTACATCCAACAACTCATCATACGTATGGACATTTCCAAGACGCAATAAATCAAAACTCGTATATCCTTTTAAGAAAATTGGAAGTTCTGCGATTGCATCCTCATATTCTTCACTGATCAGAACACGGATACGCTGAAGGATCAAATCCATCTCAATTTGTTGCATATGCAACTGATAGTAATCCTTGTATGATGATTCTGCATAACGATACAGCTTCATTGTTTGTCTGAATCCATCACGTCGTAACATAGATTCCAGCTGACCTCGATGAATGTTGTTTTCACGTACATCTTTCAAGGCATCTGCATATTGTGTTTCATTCTTCAGATAACCTGCGATTTCTGAAACACTGCGTTTATGAAGCAGCTCGTTATAATCTTCTTCATTCAGTTGTTTGCCATGCATACTTTTTGCTTTGGAGACAATGACACCTGTTGCCATATTCATAAGGTCTCACCTCCTTGATGATACTGCCGGGCTACGAATTTAAGCAATGCTCTACAATTCTTTCCACCCATGTTTCCCTGTTTGTGTCATACTTCTGCTGCAGGTCCAAAAGTGCTTCCTTAAACAAAGATTCTTCCTGTTCAATTGATTTTGCAAGTTCTTTGTCCATTTCGGCTCGCTTTTCCAAGATACAGCGTTTTGTTTCTTCCTGATACTTGGCTTTGATCTCATCTTTTTGTTCCTGTATCAGATCTTGGACGCTGTTTTTTTCCTGCTTTTTCAATGCGACATTGTTTCTAGCCTTTTTATCTGCCTCTACAATATTTCTGATTAGCTCTTCCAAAAAACGATACCTCCTTTGCCTTTATTATAGCACTGTTCGGTTTATGGTGTTACCTAAAACCTTTTAAAAGTATAAACCTTTTACATATGGCTTGCAAGCAAAATATATAATTATTTTCGCATTTATTAACCTAGGTTAAATTTTAGAATTTTTTTCTTTTTTGAGATATAAAAAAAGTTGCAAAAGCCTTTATTAAAGGGCTTTCACAACTTTTACCTTGCTTAAGAAGCACGGCTTTCTTTTTTACTTTCTCCAAAGATCTGATGAGATTTTTTCTCCAGTTCTTCCGTTTCGCTGTAATCATCAACAAGATCACTTTCTGTATAAACATCAGGATCATTTGCACGATCAGCAAATGCGAATTTCAACAATACTGGCGTAACCACAGTAGTCAATACAACCATGATGATGATTGGTCCAAAGAAATCTGGATTCATTAGTCCCACTGCCATACCTTTGCTGGCAACAATCAATGCGACCTCACCACGGGAAATCATACCAATACCAATACGTAAACTCTGAATATTTTCATAATGGCAGATTTTCGCACCTAGACCACATCCAATAATTTTGGTTAGAATTGCGATAATCATCAATAAAACAGAGAAGATCACAATACTGCTTGTCATTTCAGGCAATACGACCTTTAAACCAATACTTGCGAAGAATACTGGTGAAATCAACAAGTAAGACAATGTTTCAATACGCATTGTCACATAGGTTGCTTTGCTTGTACCTGAGATAATCAAACCGGCAATAAAGGCACCTGTGATATCTGCGACACCAAAGAATTCTTCTGCACAATAGGCAAACAATAAACAGAAGGCAAATGAGATGATAGAGAATCTTCTTCTCACCTTATCATCACGATCAAACCATTTTTCAATCAGTTTTCTTGCGATCAGTCCAATAATGACACTACATACAAAGAAGGCAACGATCTTCATCAATACAACGGCAAGATTTACACTTGTATCCGCCATACCTGTAATAATGGTTAATGCAACAATACCTAAAATATCATCAATTAAGGCAGCTCCTAAAATGGCATTACCACTAGGTGTGCTTAATTTACCCATTTCTTTCAATGTTTCTACACTGATACTAACGGATGTTGCTGTTAAAATAACGCCAATGAACATGTTTTGTAAGAATGCATTATCGCCTGTGTTATAGAAACTTGCCAGGAAATATCCCGCCACAAGAGGCACCAATACCCCAATCAAGGCGATCACAAAACTGCTCTTTCCACTTTTCTTCAATTCACTGATATCTGTTTCCAGACCTGCCGAGAACATCAATACGATGACACCGATTTCCGCTATCTGATCGGTAAAGGCAGATTCGTGAACGAAGTCCAATACTGCTGGTCCTAAGATAATTCCAGCCACCAATGCTCCAACGACCTGTGGCATTTCAATCTTTCTGGTCAATAAACCAAAAAACTTTGTGCTCAACAGAATCAATGCAACATCTAATAAATATCTGTAAGATTCCATGCTATACTCCACTCTCTTTCAACTTAGCCTTGATTATTATACATCGCTTTTTTGAAAATGCAATTCTTTTTGTGAAAAAAATCGAATTTTTCACTATACTATTTTTGCATAACATCTAAAAATATCGATATAATGCTACATCTTCGAGTGTAAACGTTTTTTGATCTAATTGTTTTATAGATGGATAATCCTTTGTAAAGTGAAAGCTTACCTGATATGCGCATAATGCCTGATAAGTAATGACATCCTTTTTCCCGCCATATTTTACATCTCCTAACAATGGATGCTTTAAATACGCCATGACTGCACGTATCTGATGGCTCTTCCCTGTCAATAATGAAACCTCCACAAGACTTTTTCCATCTTTTTCTTTTAAGACACGATACCCTGTTTCAATACGTTGATAGCCTTCTTTCGCATAAGGTATGATATCTGCTTTGTTATGCTCCATCTTTTTATGATATAACACCAGATGATCCTGTTTTTTCTTTAAACTGCCTTCCACAATACATAAATATCGTTTATCTAGCTCTCTTTCACGTATTACCTCATTCATCTGGCGCAGCGCTTCACTGGTTTTAGCACAGATGACGATTCCTTGAGTATTGCGATCGATGCGATGACATAAGGCAGGCGCAAAGCTTTGTTCCTTATCAGGATCATACTCCCCTTTTCTATATAAATAATGCAAAAGACGATCTGCTAGATTATCCTGCAGTTGACTGGTATCACTGTGTGCAAGCAAGCCAACCGGCTTATTCACAATGATAAGGGCTTCATCTTCATATATAACATCTAAGTCTGATGGCAGCTTGGTAAACGCCCGCTCTTTTTTTGACTCAAAAAATTCCTCTGGGATAAAACACTGCATCACATCTCCCTCTTGCAGCCGCTGGGATATTTCACAACGTTTCCGATTCACTTTGATTTTCTTATTTCTTATATATTTATACATCAGACTTTTTGGCATATCTTTCATTGTTTTCATGATAAATTTATCTACACGCTGATCTGCATCATTTTTTCCGATAACGATTTCTCTCATTTATACCACTCACTTTCCCAAGTACCTTAAAAGTATACCACAAAACTTACCATATGCTTTTGTTTCTTACGAATTCCTTATCTCCTCTTTGTTTTTTTCTTTAAATCATATACAATGTAGGAAGTGTGAAAGGGTGTCGCTCATGTATCAAATACAATTGTCTGTTAGAAATCTGGTGGAGGCGCTATATCTTGGTGGTGATTTAGTGTCTACATCACAAAGTATGGAACGTGCCAATTTAGGAGCCAGGATTCATCGACAGATCCAGTCAAAATATGGAGAACATTATCAAAGTGAAGTCTATTTAAAAATCACAAGTGAACTGGAAGATTTCTGTTTTACCATCGATGGACGTGCCGATGGCATCTGTATAGATGATGACAAGGTATTGATTGATGAAATCAAAACCACCTATGTGCCTTATGATGAAATCGATGAATCACATTTTGTCCACTTTGCGCAAGCCTATATTTATGCTTATATCTATGCACTTGATTATGATATCAAAGAGCTGGATGTACAGATCACATATTATCAATTAGAAATCAATGAAGTGAAATGCTTCCTGCATCATAAGACTTTTGATGAACTGGAAAGCTTTTATTTTGATACCCTTAAACAGTATTTAAAATGGGCGAACCTGAAAAAAGATGTGATAGAAACATCACAAGCTTCCTTAAAGCAGTTACATTTCCCCTTTTCTGATTATCGCAAAGGACAGCGCCAGTTTGCTGTTGCGGTATACAAAACCATTCTAGATAAAGATATCCTGTTTGCACAGGCGCCCACCGGTATAGGAAAAACGATTTCTACCTTATTTCCAGCATTAAAAGCCATCGGAGAAAAGAAATGTGAAAAGATATTTTACCTATGTGCCAAAAATATAACCGCATCTGTGGCTTATGATACCATCTCCTTGATTTATGATCAGGGTGTTCGCTTTAAAACCGTTGCCATCACCGCAAAGGATAAAATCTGTTTTTTAGAAGAACGCAATTGTGATTCTAAACACTGTCCATATGCGAAGGGATATTTTGATCGCTGTCAAGATGCATTATATGAACTAGTGTCACAAAATGATTTTATTGAAAAGGATATTGTGTGCAATGTTGCACAGGACCATATGGTCTGTCCATTTGAATTAAGTCTGGATGCTTCTTTATATGCGGATGTGATCGTATGTGATTATAATTATGTTTTTGATCCAAGGGTTTATTTAAAACGTTTCTTTACAGAAAAAGGAAATTATGTTTTTTTGGTCGATGAGGCACATAATCTTGTGGAGCGTGCAAGAGAAATGTATAGTGCTTCCTTATATTTATCTAATTTTGAAGATGCGAAAAAGCTGTTGCCAAAAGATCGTAAACTGGTATATAACAGTATACAAAATATCATCCGGCTCTTAAAGAAAATACGCAAAAGCTGTGAAGAAGAAGATAATTTCCAATATTATCCGGTTCTGGATGAAACCTTATTATCCACGATCAGTAACTTTTGTGAGCATCTGGATGCATATTTTCAAAGTGAACATGATGAACAACATGATGATACAATCAAAATATAATTGTTTTAACGTATCATCATGTTGT